>Ga0208857_1000169_pt1 | contig 15686 bp, 14 predicted proteins | sample LakMenEpi05Nov12_FD_150674 | JGI IMG/M metagenome (GOLD analysis project Ga0208857, IMG submission 150674) | Freshwater microbial communities from Lake Mendota, WI - 05NOV2012 deep hole epilimnion (SPAdes) | ecosystem: Environmental > Aquatic > Freshwater > Lake > Epilimnion/Euphotic zone ... | reverse complement strand
TAACCCTCCCCTTGTAAAGGGGAGGGAACTGGATTTTTATTGTTTCCCCCCTTTACAAGGGGGGACTAAGGGGGGTAGCAATGTGATGAAAATTACGGAATACCACTTTTCAAACATCCTCTAAGGAATATACTATTTATGACAACACAAACAATATCACCGGAAATATATCAAGGTCAATTTGGCGAATTTACAATTACCCAAAGCGATCGCCAAAGTGTGATAATTTATCGCACAGGATTAATGATAGCAGCCCTGTGTTTTGCCATTGGTAGCGGGTTAGTCTTATTCTATCCCCAACCCGCCGCAATTGCCGCCCTGACCCCTCTCTACACCTGTTTTAGTATTGCACTTGGAGTTAGTTTATTAACTATTCATATTTACATGGCATTTTTGCACCGAATTCTCCAAGTTTTTTGGATAATTGGCAGCATTTGTGCCTTTATTTTTGGACATAGTGATAGTCAAGCATTTGCAATTACTATTTATAATCAACCCCTAACCATACTAGGAATTGGTTTCACCTTTGCCGCATTAACAGGAATTTTTTTCAAAGAAGGTTTTTGTTTCCATCGTTTAGAAACCAAAATCTTAACCCCCCTTGTTCCCTTACTACTATTAGGACATTTAACCGGAATTTTATCAACACCAGCAGAACCGATTTTATTAGCAACTTGGGCAATTTTCTTCTTAATATTTGCTGTGAGAAAAATTATCCAACCCATTCCTCCCGACATTGGGGATAAATCAGTATTTGATTATTTAAAAAATCAACATTTAGCAAAAGTTTAATCTAATTGCACAGAATAAAAATCATCCGTATTCATCCGCGTCCATCTGCGTTTATCTGCGTTAAATCATTCTAAAAATCTTAATTTCGTATGTCAAATCCAGAAGAACGTAAATATTGGTTAGCTTGGTCGCAAATTTCGGGAATTGGTCCGATATTACTACAAAGAGTACAACAGCACTTTGGTAATTTAGAAACAGCTTGGAAAGCCAGTCCTGGAGAATTACGAAAAGTTGAAGGTTTGGGATTTCAAACATTAGAAAAAGTTGTTCAACAAAAATCCCGTTTAAACCCAGAACAACTCCTCATTCAACACCAACAAATAAACCCCCATTTCTGGACACCAGCAGACTCAGAATATCCCCAATTACTGCGAGAAATCCCCAGTCCACCCCCATTATTGTACTATCGGGGAGAAGTTGACTTACAGGAAAATTCAGGACAAAAACCCTTAGTAGGAATAGTGGGAACTCGTCAACCTACAGAATACGGAATTAAATGGACGCGTCAAATTAGTACCGCATTAGCCAAAAATGGTTTTACCGTTGTTTCTGGAATGGCCGAAGGAATAGACACCGAAAGTCACGCAGCAGCAATGAAAGCCGGAGGAAGAACAATCGCAGTGGTGGGAACAGGAGTAGATGTTATTTATCCCTATAAAAATCAAAGTTTATATAAACAGATTTTGACATCTGGAATAGTAATTAGTGAATATCCCGCGAAAACCACACCAAACCGCACCCATTTTCCCCGTCGAAATCGTATTATTGCTGGTTTAAGTCGTGCATTATTAGTAATAGAAGCGGGAATAAAATCTGGTGCTTTAATCACAGCTACTTATGCGAATGAATTTTGTCGAGATGTTTACGCATTACCAGGAAGAATTGATGATCAACCATCCCAAGGTTGTTTAAAATTAATTAGTCAAGGTGCAGGTTTAATTAATCAAGAACTCAGTGAACTATTAACCCTGTTGGGTGCGATTCCCCAAATAGATATAGAAACTACTATAATTAAATCCCCTCCTCCTAACTTACCACCAGAATTACAACAAGTCATAGATACTTTAACTATTGATGCTTTATCTTTTGATTTTATAATTCAAAAAACAGGTATGAATGCGGCTTTAGTTTCTAGTTCTTTATTACAATTAGAACTCATGGGTTTAATTACCCAACTTCCAGGAATGCGATATCAAAAATGTTAAAATAATGGTGAGAACGTTATAAAATTTACGCAAACAAGTTTAATTTTTGCTTGTAGTCTAGCAAAAACTACCTCACCATCTGTTACTTGTCCAAGGAATAAGGATTGAAACCATTAAAAACCTATCACTTTATGAAATTTGAGACTATTCTTCTCTCCTTCTAATTCTTCCTCCTGACTCCTGACTCGGTGACTCCTGACTCGGTGACTCCTGACTCCTAACCCTCACGAAAAGACTTTTTCAGCAAGCCCTATTTACTGTTGTGGATAATATTGCGGAGTCAATTGTGGAGTCATCACAGGCGGTGGATAACTGCCTACAGGCATATTATTAACCATCCCATTAGGCATAGTAGGATTCATCAGTGGTGGTTGAATTGGTTGCTGAATCAAAGGAGGAACAGGTGGTTGATAATTAGAAATAGGTGGAGTTATTGGTTGAGTTATTGGTTGAGTAACTGGTTGATTATTTGTTGGATTGCTGGGTGTGACTGTAGCTTGGCTAAAATGTTGATAAGCAGCGCTAGAAATAGAACTAATTAATTTCGCAGCGCGAGGATCATTATTGGGACGTTTTACCATGATAGCGGCAATATAACGCTTACCTGTCGGGACATCAATCAACCCCGCATCTGCCAACATAGTACCAATATCACCTGTTTTATGATAAGCATTTGCGCCTTTTCCTAAGCCAGCAGGTAAAAGATTATCTCGTTCAGTGCGACTCATGATATTAAGAATTAAATCACGCGATCGCATACTCACCATATTACCTTGATTCACCATCGAGATCAAATTCCCCAATTCTCGCGGACTAGTAGTATTAGTCCCTTCTAAATCCGGGAGAGGATTACGAATCATCGTCGTTATCAGTCCCCAACTGCGAAAACGCCCATTTAACGCCTCTTGTCCACCCAATTTAGCGACCAGCATATTCGTGGCTGTATTGTCGCTAATTGTAATCATCTTCGTAGCTACATCAAGAGCCGTGTATTTGCTGCCTGTGGGTTGATATTGCATATTTCCTGAACCCCCGACAATCATCTCCTTTTGCAAAGTCAACATTTCATCCAGGCGGATTTTACCCCCATCCACATCCTGGAAAAAAGCAATCAAAATCGGGATTTTAATCGTGCTGGCCGCAGCAAAACTTATATTACTATTAATATCTATATAACCACCATTATCTAAATCTAATAAAAACACCCCTGGTATCAAATCAGAATTAGCGGTGGTGAGAGTTTGCAAAGAATTTTTTAAAGGAGTAATTTCCTGAGCCAGATATAAGCTTGTATTAGAACTTTGAGGTGATTTTTGAGAAGTTGTAGTTTGAGCTACCGACATAACTGAATTAATGCGATTAGCAGGGTCTAGGAATGACAAAAACGTACCCACAATCGCACCGACACCCACCCCGACAATCAACAACCGCAAGGCATATAACATGGTTCTAGCCATGGGTTTTAACCTGGTCTTGCGTGATCCTTTTCTGGCTATTTTCGGCTTTTCCATGGGTACCGTCTTTAATCTCACATTCCCCGGTGGCGAAATTTGAGTATTCTTCTTGACCGTAGGGACGGGTTCAACACCTGGGGGCATCATCTTCCGTGATGCTGGTCTTCGCCCCCCAGACGGGATAGGCGCAGAACTGATATGATTATTTAAACGAATTAATTTTGCAGTTTCTCTTGGGCTAGAAACTGGCTGTTGTTCAATAACTTTTTTCTGTCCTGTCTTGGAGACTGGACGTTTACGCCGGCGACGCTGTACAGGTTGCCTTTGTGATATAGGTATGAGTTTGTCACTCGTTTCTGACATAGCTACTCCTTGTCACCCTGGACCCAGATTGTAAATTTATGCACCTTGATACTCAGTTTACCTTTTGGGACTAAGTAGCATTTTTGTGTCTAGTCTACTTTATATTTATCTTTTTGGGTAATCAGTTAGGTACATGATAACCCAAATTGGCGTTTTTAATATTGCGGTTAGTCAACAGTAAGAAGATTTACATGAAATTATGTAAATTAAAATTGCCATGCAGACAATTTGCATAATCAAAATTGCTAGAAGCCTTACCACAGATATCTTTATTCATTTTCAAGTTTTGATTTTTAATTGCTGAGGTATCTAAAATTAATATTACCCGGACTCGTAGCCAACAGCCAGAAGTAATTAAGTATTACTGGTACTTGACTATGATGTCAAAATGATTTGTCTAATTTAGTCATTATCAATGATATTTCAAGATTCGGATTAGTGATATTTAATCATTAGTGCATTTTAAATCGTTATGAGTTTGACATCTATCGCATTAACCAAATCTAATTAATAGGATTAATTAGCATTATTTAGATTTTATTAATCAGGAAGAACACATAATAAATACTGATGTAGATAATTTCTGTATTTATTATGATCTTACAAGAAGTCCTAGTAATTAATTAGCAGCAACCTCATTTAAACCAGTCTTAAATTTGTTTGCGTAGCTTGTCATAGGCATTATTTTAAATTTGTTAACAGGGTGTTTAAATAACTACCAAAATTTGAGCCTCGCTCAACAACATCACCACAAAAGTTAAGCGATGAATATGTTTGGTAATTGGGGCAGCACCCTGAAAAGGAATTTCCTATCACTGATTTTATCCATATTGCTGCCAACATTTGGGATAAGTGACTCTGTTATGGCAGCAGAACAAATTCATGCTTCTTATTCAGCACTAGAAATTTCTATCCCCATTAGTGCCTTAGAAAGCTATGCTAAATATGGAATAATCAATCCGGATTTAGCAGGATATTATCAATATATTCCCACAAATAAACTGCAAGAATTAAGGAGAATTTTAATGCAGCCGCTGAAAATTAGTCCGGCTGTAGCTGCCCAATTTCTTGACACCCAACAAGGGAAATTTATCTTACAAAGATTAGCAGAATTAATTAAAAATAAATCCCATTATCCAAAATTTGGATCTCAGTCATTACGCACAGCCTTAATTGCCGCTGCGGCTGAACCGGAAGGATTGAATTTATTAAATTTATTACGTAAATATCCTCAAAATAATATTAAAATTGATATGGTTTCCAGCATGAAAATTGCTGATGAATTGGAGAAAATGATCAGCGAAACTGAAAAAACTATTTCCGCATTAATCCAAACATCAAAATTAGAAGCTGCTAAAATCTCCCAAGCTAATTTGTTTCCATTCCCAAAATTGCCAAATCAACCCAATCTTTTAGCAAGAAAACAAACAATCAAGTTTTTTGACTCCTCAAGAAATAGACATTTATCCACAGATATATATATTCCTAATACCCAAAATCCTGCCCCTGTAGTTGTTATTTCTCATGGTTTAGGTTTGGATAGTAGTAATTTTCGTTATTTAGCAAATCATTTAGTTACAAATGGTTTTGCTGTAGTTATTCCCAATCATCCTGGTAGTAATACTCAACAATTACAATCTTTAATTAAGGGTAATAGCAATCAAGTCACGCACCCCAATGAATTTAAAGATAGACCTTTAGATATCAAATATATTTTAGATCAATTAGAGTCAGATTCACAATTTCAGCACCGATTCAACTTACAACAAGTAGGCATATTTGGACAGTCATTAGGAGGTTATACTGCCCTAGCTTTAGCAGGGGCAAAAATTAACTTTCAACAACTACAAGCAGACTGTGATCACGACAAATTGCGAAATACTTGGAATATGTCTTTACTGTTGCAATGTCAAGCTTTAGAATTGCCCAACCAGTCAGGACAAGAGTACAATTTACAAGATACCAGAATCAAAGCAGCGATCGCTGTTAATCCCATCACCAGTTCTATTTTTGGACAAGCCGGTTTAAGCCAAATTCACACCCCAATCATGATCATTGGTAGCAGTGAAGATACCGTTGCTCCCGCATTATATGAGCAAATTGTCCCTTTTTCTTGGATTACTCATCCCCAGAAATATTTAGTCATGCTACTTGGTGGTACGCATTTTTCCACCATTGGGAATAGCAATCCTGACAGTACACAAATGGCATTACCAACAGATATGATCGGTGATGCTTCTCAAGCTCATGATTACATCAATGCTTTGAGTTTACCTTTCTTCCAAACCTATATAGCCGAAAAACTAGAATATCTTCCCTATCTTAACGCCGCCTATGCTGAAAGTATTTCTAGTCAGTCTCTCGGTTTAAATCTTGTCCAGTCTCTTGATCATCTCAAAATAGCACCAACTTTAGGTGAGCATTTTCCAGAAACCAACCCCGTTAAAAAAAGACTTTCTCATACCATCGTCCATTTTGGATTTTGGCTGCTGGGTATCGGTATTTCCCTATTGCATTTGATTTAAATTCCCGACTTCTTCAGGAAGTCTGGGATCTCCTATTTCCTATTTGTGTGAAAATACAAAGATCTCAACTCTAAAATCTAAAATTGTGCAAGGCTTTCTCAATTTAAACAAACCATTTGACTGGACTTCTCATGACTGCGTAGCCAAAGTCCGCAAACTACTGAACATGAAACGAGTCGGACACGCAGGAACTTTAGACCCCAAAGCTACCGGAGTATTACCAATAGCCTTGGGTAAAGCCACCAGATTATTACAATATTTACCAGGAGAAAAGGCTTATCAAGCCACTGTTCGGCTGGGGATACAAACTACTACAGATGATTTAGAAGGGGAAATTATTACCTCTGTACCCTGTCCAGGATTGGATTTGGAGAAGATCAAAACCGTCCTTTCCCAGTTTATCGGTAAAATTGAGCAAATCCCCCCCAGCTACAGCGCCATTCAAGTTGATGGCCAACGCTTATATGATTTAGCGCGGAAAGGGGAAAAAGTTGAAGTTCCCGTGCGAACAGTCGAAATTTCCCAAATTCAGGTGTTAGATTGGCGAGATGGAGATTTTCCAGAATTAGATCTAGCCATATCCTGTGGTTCGGGAACATATATTCGTGCGATCGCCCGTGATTTAGGTACAATATTAAACACAGGTGGCACTCTATCTGCCCTAATCCGCACAGAAAGCAGCAGTTTTCAGCTTCAAACCAGTCTCAGCTTCACAGATTTAGCCACCAGAATCGAAAACGGCACATTTCAACCCATATCCCCAGACGCACCATTACAACACCTAAAATCCCTAAATTTACCAGCAGAATCAGCCAAAAGATGGTGTCAAGGTCAAAAAATTTCCCTCAATCTTGATATTCCCGACTTTGTGCGAGTTTATGAAACCCAAACCAATTTTTTAGGAATTGGGAAATTAACCAATGATTTATTAGTTCCCCAAATGGTGTTTTATGAATATCCAAATTAAAAATTAAGCAATTATAAATTAAAGAAAGAACTGCTGTAAGGAGTTGTCAATTCAATTAACCTGGAAGGGTTTTTGGCATTCTCCTTATAAGTTCATAATTCTCCTGATAAATTCACGACAAATTCACAAAAATCGCACAATTCATCCTGTACATGACTCTTTTTTGGGAATTACTCTAATATACATTCGGGTGCATATAACCGTTGTGAGGAGTAAATTTTGAGAAAAGTAAAACTTTCATGTATGTTATTACGCCCAAATTGGCTAAAGTTTATATGTACAACTTTGTTAGGCTATATATGGGCTACCACCACTCTTTCAGTTACCCCTGCTTATGCAACAGATGAGATAGCGTCTAAAACCCATAGCAGTAAGGAATTAATAACTAATCAAGCTGCCTTAAAGAATAACGTACCGGATCTGCAAGAGGTCTTAGCGAAAAACGTAGAGTCAGGGCGGAAGATTGAATCTCTTGTTGAGCAAAAAGAAGCAGGGATAATTGCTCAAACAGAGACTCCAGTCCCTGTCAATAACAGTCAAATTGATGCTGATAAATTACGCCAGGATTTATTAATTGATCCCCTTGTCAAAGTAATTCCAGCCAAGCGAACTTACTCTCCTTCACTTACCTTTGCTACGCCAAGCGCCTTTGGAGCTACCTGGGGTGACGTTTTCATAGGGGCATCCGCAGCAACCGCTGGTAAAGCTAGAACTCAACCAGACGGGAGTATCAGTATGGGTTTTGGGTTAGGAGATGCCCGGAAACTAATCGGTCTAGAACTTGGCTATAATATTGGCAGTATCAAGAATTTTGGTGCAAATGGAACTTTTGACCTCAAAGCCAACCGCATTATCTATGCTAAAAACAACACTCAAATAGCCGCGGCTGCTGGCTGGAGAACTTTTGCACAGCACGTTGGTGGTGGAGAAACCGTGAGACCTTCCGGTGTCTATGGTGTGGTCACAAGTTACTCCCTATTAAAGCCTAAGGATACTGTTAATAAAATGCCTATCTCCTTTTCCGTAGGAGCCGGTGGTGGCGATTTCCGCACAGGTGATGCAAGTACAGGTGTATTTGCTGGAGTTGGGGTACAAATTCATCCCCAAATAGGTGTGGGTATGGGCTGGAGTGGAGTTGGTTTAAATGTTGGGGCTTCTTTCGTACCTGTATCTACTATTCCCTTGACCATTAATGCCGTCGGCGCGGATCTTACTGATACTAGCCAAGGCGGCACAGTCTTTGTTCTAAGTGTAGGCTATGGATTCAATTTCTTACCTAAATAAACACTTCAATTTTGAGAAAATCACCATGTTAAAAATCAGAACTTTTATTCTTGCCCTCAGTCTCACTCCCCTACTGGCACTCAATTGGCAGACCCCTAGCCCAGCCCAAACTTCCCCTAGTGTAGGGACTGCCGGGAGTATGAGTGGCGGTGGCAACACTGGAGCAATGAATACGAGTCCTAGTGTGGGGACTGCCGGGAGTATGAGTGGCGGTGGAAGCAATAGCACAAGTGGTAATACTGTTTCCAATCCCAGTCCTAGTGTCGGGAACGCCGGTGGTCAGAGTGGCGCTGGCAACGAGACAGCTAACAATGGTAATCCCGAGGAGAATACCAGTCCTAGTGTCGGGAACGCCGGTGGTCAGAGTGGTGCTGGTGAAGAGACAGCTAACAATGCCGACAATGGTGGCAATAATAATCAAGGAAATGATCAGAATCCTTCAGGTTCTGGAGAAACTCTTATACCTAGAGCATCTTCTATTTACATCATCCGCACAGCAGCCGGAAAGACAATTAGGATTAGAATAAGAAGCGTTCAGAGAAAACTAAATGAGGCTGCTTTTAACCTATTAAATAGCAACAATCCCGGAGTTTTAGTAGCCCTCTTGCAAGGCGGATCAATTGGACAGACTGCATCTGATAACTTGACAGATTTATTAAGTAATGCAGGTGTTAATACAGACTTAGGAAATAATTTGAGAGTAATCCTCAGTAGGATTGTACCCAATCAAGAAAATGCAGATGTAGATATTAACCAGTTAAATAATGCTATTAATACTTACAACCAAATTATCCAACAAAGTAGTCCGGTGACTTTGCAAGCGCTTTCACAAAGCCAAGATTTTGTGGAAATTGGTAATGTGCTAAAAGAATTGAGAACAGCGGTCAACTAATCTCAAGCCCAATCACACATTAACAGAAAATAACGGGGATACACAAGAGCTTCTCCGTTATTTTTTGTTAATTTGAGAAAGTTACATAAAAAAGTTAAGTTGATAATAGGCGAAGACAACGGGGAAATAAAAGTGAGTCCTGGATTTGATTACGATTTAGTGATTATCGGCGCTGGTGTGGGTGGTCATGGTGCTGCTTTACACGCTATCAGTTGCGGTCAGAAAACAGCAATTATTGAAGCTGGAGATATGGGAGGAACTTGTGTAAACAGGGGTTGTATTCCTTCTAAGGCATTACTCGCGGCTTCAGGAAAGGTGAGGGAATTACGTAATGCCCATCATCTCAAGTCTTTGGGAATACAGATTGGCAATGTCGAGTTTGAACGGCAAGCGATCGCTGATCATGCTAACAATCTCGTCTCCAAAATTCAAGGGGACTTAACCAACAGTCTCAAACGCTTAGGAGTTGAGATTATCCGAGGTTGGGGCAAGGTATCTGGGACACAAAAAGTTACCATCGTCACAGATAAAGGTGAGAAAACCATCACCGCCGAAAATATCATCCTTTCCCCTGGTTCTGTCCCCTTCGTTCCCCCTGGAATTGAAGTAGACGGCAAAACTGTATTTACCAGTGACCAAGGCGTTAAATTAGAAACTCTACCCAAGTGGGTGGCGATTATTGGTAGCGGTTATATCGGCTTAGAATTTTCTGATGTTTACTCGGCTTTAGGTTGTGAAATTACCTTAATTGAAGCCCTGAGTGAGTTAATGCCAGGATTTGATCGGGACATTGCTAAACTGGCAGAACGGGTTTTAATTAATCCCCGCGATATTGAAACCAAAGTCGGTATTTACGCTAAAAAAGTCATTCCTGGTTCACCAGTAGTCATTGAGTTAGCTGACTTTGAAACTAAAGAAGATTTAGAAGTTCTCGAAGTTGACGCTTGTTTAGTCGCTACCGGTCGGGTTCCCGCTACTCAAAATCTTGGCTTAGAATCCGTTGGCGTTGAACTTGACCGCCGCAATTTTATTCCTGTCAATGATAATATGGCGGTATTGGCCAACGGGGAAGTTGTCCCCCATCTCTGGGCTATTGGTGATGCTACCGGCAAAATGATGTTAGCTCATGCTGCATCTGCCCAAGGGATCATTGCTGTAGAAAATATCTTGGGTCGTCAGAAAACAGTTGACTATCGCAGCATTCCTGCGGCTGCTTTTACCCATCCAGAAGTTAGTTATGTGGGCTTAACAGAAACCGCCGCCCATGCTTTAGGATTAACTCAAGGTTTTGAAGTCGCCACCAGTAAGAGTTACTTTAAAGGTAATTCCAAGGCTTTGGCGGAAAATGATACTGATGGAATGACGAAGGTAATTTATCGCAAAGATACTGGCGAGGTCTTAGGTGTACATATCTTTGGTCCCCACGCCTCGGATTTAATTCACGAAGCCGCAGCCGCTATTGCTAATCGTCAATCTATCCAAGCTCTTGCTTACCTGGTTCACGCTCATCCAACGCTTTCAGAAGTTTTAGATGAAGCTTATAAACGGGCATTATTAAGTTAGTCAATTGTCAGTGGTCAGTGGTCAGTGGTCAGTGGTCAGTTGAATAAATGGCGAAATCTGACTTCGAGAATTTGCAAGTTTACCAATTAGCTTAAGAAACTAGCTGATGAGATTTGGAACATTGTTCTGACAACTAACAACTGACAACTGTACGGGCGAAGCATTTGGAGAACTATTTTTGGCAATGACCGATAATTTATCTTCCAAATGCTTCGCCCCTACTGACAACTGACAACTGTACGGGCGAAGCATTTGGAGAACTATTTTTGGCAATGACCGATAATTTATCTTCCAAATGCTTCGCCCCTACTAACAACTGACAACTAACAACTGACAACTGACAAATATGCAAATCCGTCGTCGTTCACCTAGCCCAGTTATTAATATTTCTATACTTCAGTATCAATCTGCTATAGAAGGGGCTGCACCAAATAATATTCTAGAAGAAATTGTCTGGCAGAAAGAAACAGAAGTTGAGAAAATGCGAGAAAGGCTACCTTTGCGGGAATTGCAAACACAAGCCCTATCAGCACTACCAACTCGTGATTTTGTTAATGCTTTGCGTCAAGGTAAAACTAATCCGGCTTTGATTGCTGAAGTCAAAAAAGCTTCTCCCAGTAAAGGGGTATTTAGGGAGGATTTTGACCCAGTAGCGATCGCTCAATCTTATCAAAAAGGTGGAGCTAGTTGTCTTTCTGTGCTGACAGATGTTAAATTTTTCCAAGGTAGTTTTGAAAATCTATCCTTAGTCCGTTCAGCAGTAGATTTACCTTTACTGTGCAAGGATTTTATTATCTATCCTTACCAAATGTATTGGGCGCGAATTCATGGAGCAGATGCAGTTTTATTAATAGCAGCAATTCTTAATGATCAAGATTTGCAATACTTTATCAAAATTGCTAATAACTTGAAAATGGCAGCTTTAATAGAAGTGCATAATTTAGCAGAATTAGATCGGGTGTTAGCCTTAGATGATGTTTCTTTAGTCGGGATTAATAATCGCAACTTGGAGGATTTTTCTGTTGATTTACAAACAACTTGTCAATTACTCACAGATAGAGGTGAAAAGTTACAAGCAAAAAACATTCTTGTGGTCAGCGAATCAGGATTGCATCACCCAGAGGATTTAAGTGTAGTTAAAAAAGCAGGTGCATCCGCTGTATTGATTGGTGAATCCTTGGTAAAACAACCAGATCCTCAATTAGCAATAGCCAATCTCTTTGCTTAATTACAGCCTTAAATGCCATATAAAACAAGGGTTTACATCCTCATTTTTCCTCTAGTACAGCTTGGCGGAAATAAAGCAACCATATTCAATCGCCAAAAAGCCTACTGTATAAGTAGGTGAACAGAAGAATTTAAAGGTATATAACGGTATGTAAAGTTGTCTCAATGCGAGATTCTGATTGAGTTTCAGCCATTTTACAAAACGCAATACCCCTCATTTTTATTTTGTTTACCTACTTATTAGTTTTGACTTTTGACTTTTGACTTCCGCCCTGCGGTACTAGCCTGTGACTGAATAACTGCAATTATTTATTTCTTGTGTAACAATTAATTTGGAGTTAACTAAAGTTTAACTAAATTAAAAATTAAACATCCCTAAGTTACAACTTCACAATAAACTACATGGAGCCAATTCCTTTACCTTCTCCTATCCATTACGAACTTATACTTCAACTTTTAGAAAGACAAACCATGACTTCTCTAGGTCAAAACCAAGACCTCCGCAATCAAGTTAATCAACTGATTATTACCATGCGAAAAGCTGCATCCCAACAAAAGCGACTAGAAGAAAGTTTTCAATCTTCTTCTCTGAGCATTGATCACCGTTGGTCTATTAATCATTTTGGTGATAAAGTGGATTGCTCCTGATGAATGTCTATTTCCACCTGAACAAAAACCCAGCCCTGCAACAGCGGGGTTAATTAACAGTTTTTAACTGGCATTCCTACGAAAAATTTAGTAGGTTTTTTTTGTGTTTTTATCCCCTGTAGCGGTTAATTTGGATTGTATTGAAATTTTCAACTAGGACACAAACAAACATGGACGATAAATTGATGCTGATGATTCCTGGTCCTACCCCAGTTCCAGAAGCTGCTTTACTAGCATTAGCTAAACACCCCATTGGTCACCGCAGCGGTGAATTTAGTAGCATGATGGCAGAGGTGACAGAAAACCTCAAATGGCTACATCAAACCGCCAGTGATGTATTGATGTTAAACGTCAGCGGTACGGGTGCTGTAGAAGCGGGAATAATTAATTTTCTTTCTCCAGGCGATCGTATTTTAGTCGGCTCTAATGGTAAATTCGGGGAACGTTGGGTAGAAGTTGGTCAAGCTTTTGGCTTAAATGTGGAAACAGTTACCGCAGAATGGGGACAACCCTTAGACCCAGCCCAATTTGCAACTAAACTCCAAGCTGATACCAACAAAGAAATCAAAGCAGTCATTATCACCCACAGCGAAACCTCAACAGGTGTCATTAATGACCTAGAAGCTATTAACCGCCACGTTAAAGAACATGGAGAGGCTTTAATTATTGTGGATGCTGTCACCAGTTTAGGGGCTTACAATGTCCCTGTAGACGCTTGGGGTTTGGATGTAGTCGCTTCTGGTTCACAAAAAGGTTACATGATTCCCCCCGGTTTAGGATTTGTCTCTGTCAGTCCTAAAGCTTGGGAGGCTTATAAAACCGCAAAATTGCCTAAGTATTATTTAGATTTAGGTAAATATCGGAAAGCCACTGCTAAAAATACCACTCCCTTTACTCCTCCCGTCAACTTAATGGTGGCACTACATACCACCTTGGGAATGATGAAAAAGGAAGGATTAGAATCCATTTTTACCCGTCATGAACGCCAAAAAAATGCTACTCGTGCGGCCATAAAGGCGTTGAATTTATCTTTGTTTGCTGCTGATGAATGTGCCAGTCCTGCCATTACCGCTGTAGCCACACCAGGCATCGAAACAGATAAAATTCGCTCTTTGATGAAAAAACGGTTTGATATTGCTTTAGCAGGTGGACAAGACCATTTGAGTAATAAAATTTTCCGCATAGGTCATCTGGGTTTTGTGTGCGATAGAGATATTCTTAGCTGTATCGCTTCCCTAGAAGTTGTCCTCCCACAAGTTGGTCATGAAAACTTCACCCCCGGTGCTGGTATAGCAGCAGCAGCAAAAGTTTTTGCCTCATAGTTATTAGGTTGATAATTGATAATTGATAATTGTCAATTGTCAATTGTCAATTGTTACGCAGTCTCTAGCCAATCATAAATTTGTTCTAACTGTTCTAGAGTAATTAAGCCATATTGCCAAAGAGTCATGGTTAAAGAACCAGGATCTTGATCACGGTTACGTAATGCTACAGCTAGGGAAGCGGCGGAAATTGCCAAATCTTCTTGGAGAAAATTAATTAGCCGAGAATATCTTGATGGTGTCATTTGTATCTTACCTCCTTGGGTAGAATTGATGATCATAGATTGCTTATCTAATTTTGTGGGTATTGTATAACCAGTATTTTATTTGTCACATTGCTGTAAGTAAATAAAAGTTAAAGGTCGTATGAAAAAATTTTCTAAATAACCTTTTTTGTAAAGTATTAACCTACATGAATGTACTACTAAACCAAGGTACTTACAATCACGGGGGAAATCCCTAATACAGTGACTTATGTGTTCCATCAGGATAATATTTAGGTAATACTTTAACCATGATGTTAATGGTGACACTAACATCATTCAAGTTTTTTTGTTCTGGTTTAAGTAAAAAAGATTTCATAGCTTATATTGCTCTATTGACGACTATTTACACTTGCGTCAAAAGAGAGATTTTTGCTACTCAACCCTGAGTTGTGATTTTAACTGGAAAAGACTAAAATCCGATGTTATTCAAGTTACTGCTAAATATTAACCTCTTTACTACTATTTGTGCCAGGTTAGGTAATATTTTTTTTTAACAAAACAATTCTGTATCCCACATTCCGCACTTCAATTTGTAGTACATATACAAGTATCATAAGCAGCATAGAGGGCTAAACACAAATACGCAATTAAGCCAGTAAAAATATAGACATTAATTTCCATTTGACTACTAAATAGAAATTCATAAGGCATTGATAATAAATTCAGGAAAAAATGAGAGAATGAGACTGAATTACATAAAAATGCCTTCATATTATGAATTACCAACAAGAAGATATTGAGAGTAAAAATATAGATCACTTAGGAATAATAGCAGGAATAATAGATGAAATAGGAATAGTAGAAAAAATCAATGAAATATTTTCAGTGGATAGTAGAGAGAAAGTAAATTATTGAGAAGTAGTCAAAGCAATTATTCTCAATGGACTAGGTTTTGTATCAAGACCACTATATTTATTTCCAGAATTCTTTCAAGACAAAGCCGTAGAACATTTAATAGGAGGAGGGATAAAAGCGGAAGATTTAAATGACGATAAAACCCACATTCCGCACCCCAAAATGTTACAGAGGGAAATTACGGAGATGAAAATCAAAGGGAGCATCAAAACAAACAGATAAAGTGAAAAAAGGCATTTGAGAAACAGTAAATCACCAAAAATGTCATCAAAATCTATTCTCAATAAGAAGCAATAAGAATGCACACCACCTGGAGAGGTCAA
>Ga0208857_1000167_pt1 | contig 15889 bp, 6 predicted proteins | sample LakMenEpi05Nov12_FD_150674 | JGI IMG/M metagenome (GOLD analysis project Ga0208857, IMG submission 150674) | Freshwater microbial communities from Lake Mendota, WI - 05NOV2012 deep hole epilimnion (SPAdes) | ecosystem: Environmental > Aquatic > Freshwater > Lake > Epilimnion/Euphotic zone ... | reverse complement strand
TTCATTCCTAGTTAAAGGGCGCTACGGTATGTAGCGCCATGGGTATTATAAAACGTATTTACTTTAATACATCAGTTTCATCTTTAAACTTTTGCTTCTTTTCTTTTACTCTTTCAATTCGAGCATCGTACTTCTCTCTAACAATTCTACGTTCTTCTTCACCCAAATTAGGATTAGCGCGTAATTCCCTAGTTCGTTGAGCCTTAATACCTGTAATCATATTATTAAATGCTTCAATTTTTTTATGTCTTTCAAACTCAACATCCACACTTTTAAGAGATAAACCGGTAAACAAATGAATAAAGGCTTGTTCCTCTGTTTTCTTAGGTGAACCATCTTTATTCATAATCCCTTCATAACTTGATGGAGATTGTGATTTAATAATAGTTGCAATATCACCTTTTGAACCAAGCATTGGTGGCATCATCATACCGTAAGTATATTCAAGAATTGTTTGCAATTTCTGCGCTGATGTATCATTTTCATCAATAATTTGCTTACCAGTAAAAGCATCTCTGTTTGTATCAATAGCCACAACTGCTTGTGTTATTGGACTACTAAATACACCTATTGCATCTGCTAAAGTACGCAATTCTGCAACATCTTGATTACCTACTAATTTTGATAAGGCTTCAACCCCTTCCGCTGTTTTACCCCAAGGGAATAAATTTTTCATATCAATTAATTGAGTTCTACCTGCGTCATCTTTTATTGGTAGAATCCAGACACTTCCTCCACGTTGCATACGCTCTGGTAATAATTTGAGAATAGCTTTTAATTTATCCTCACCGTCATCACCAAAATCAGCCGCTGCCGCAAGAGATAATGCGTAACCTAGCATATAGTAAGGTAACAATGCAGTCGGTCTATTAGCAAGTGTTCTAAGTGTTGATTCAAATGATTTTATTGTCCAAGTAATAAATGGAATACCCATTGGAACAGTTCTCAACCATTTTGCCCATCTAGGAATAAAGCTATAATCAAATAATGCACGATGAGCCATAACCGCTGCTGTTCCATCCGTAGCGCCTTTGGCTTTCATATCAATGAATTTTGCTACCTTAAAAATCATTTCAATATTTTGATGCAAGTTATTTGCACTTCTTACTGTTTTACCTGTTAAGTATGAAAGTTCTCTAAACAAATGCGTCATTGAAAACCAATCCATATCTTTATCGCTAAATTCAGCTTCATTCTCAAGTAGCCAGTCAGTAATACCTTTCAGTTCTTGATTACTAAATGTGGCTTTTCTACCGCCCATATCCACCATTTTTTGGTAATTTTCACCATTGTTCAATACTTCTTTAAATGCTTGAATAACTCGCACAGGTACTTTATCAAATCTAACACCACTGGTATGAAGAAGAATACCGTTTGATAATAAGTTAGTTACCTGTGTTGGAATATTTACCGCAACATGAGAAAACTTAAAGGCGCTTGTAATTCTAGCGAGAAGTCCATTATTACCAAAGAAGTTTTCAAGCGCTGTTTGCTCACCCGTTGCACCATAAGTATTGATAGTACCTACTAAATCATCATAAATAAGTTTATGGACAACAAGTCCTCTAAGCGATCCATACTTAGCAACATTAGGCATCTTGATAAAATCACTTGGAATAGCATCCATATTTTGTAACGCCTGTGACGCTGCGCGTTTCATCATTTGCGCCAAATCCTGCATAGCTTTTCTATCTTCTTCTGGAACAGAGTAAGATTGGTCAAGAATGCGATCTGCTTCTTTATCTAAGAAATAAGGTGTAACTTTACGAACAACAGTTTTCTTAGGCGCACCTTCTAACGCACTATTAGTTGCCTTATAGTTAATGACCCCATCGTCATCAAATATAGCGGTTGGACGATTAGTAGTAGCATCTAACTCAATATTGATAAGTGATTGTTTCCAAACCCATTTTTCATTATCTGAAATTTGGTTAAAGAATTCCATCATAGCAATATCGCGTAGTGGAATACTGATTGTGCGAGATGCTAAATAAGCAGGATTTTTAACTTCTCCTTTTAATAATCGACGCACTTCTTCGGGTAAATTATTATCACGTTTTTTAGCGTAACCCATTGACGATAAGGTTTTACCGCTTCCAAGTGATTGATATCTATCGCTACTTTGAATAATATGTTCCAAATATACGCGAGGTAAATAACGACCTTCATACATTTGATATGATTCTATTGGAATAATATTGAACTCAACTAATTTCTTACCGATGATTTGGATGGCTTCTTTTAAATCTTTAGCCACCTGTGCCATTTGACGATCCATAATAAAATCAGTGGTAGCTTTATTATCAGTCAAATAAGTATAGATTTCTTTAGAATCCTCCTTAGTGGCATTTTGCAAAGTTTCAAATACATTGCGGACAATATCATCAACATTATCAATCTTACCTAATGTTTTGTAACGCATACCTAAGTATTTACCAAGTTCGGGTAATTTCCCCATTGTAGTTAAATACTTATTGATAAGCTCATTAGATTTATCATTGAGTCTGCGGAAACTATCAAATCGACGAAGCTGTTGAGTTACCCAATCCTTTTCTTCTTCAAGAGAAACATCGTCTGGGTAATTATCTTTATTATCAACTTCTTCTGGAATAGGCTTGGCATTTTCATAAGCCGTATAGCCTGTAGAGCGATTGACAATCTCGCCTTCTTTGGCTTTTTTACTAAACTTTACACTAGTACGGGTTGCCCCAGTAGTTTCTCCAACTCCTGTTCCTTCTTGGATGTTTCCACCATTTTGTTTAATATTTTGGTTTTCTGTTGCTCTATCTCCGCTTTGCTCATTTGATTCTGAAAGTTCGCTAGGTCGTTTAGATAATAATTCAACGATTTTTCTGTAAGTGTCATTGTCAATTCCTTCCATTTGTTTAAATTCTGATAACATTGATGAAATGTCATCCTGTTTTTTAGCCAATGCTTTTTCTTTAGATAAGTTTCCTATGCTACTTGCTGAAACATATTTAGCAGTTTTTTCAGTATTAAAACCTTTAAAGCAACCAACTGTTCCTAATTTATCACAAGTAGTACACGTCCAAAGTCCTTTTGCTTCTTTATTTAATACCTGTACAAAACTTGTCCCTGTTTTAGTGGTTACATTTTCACTATCTACTGGGCAAATACGTTTTGACATATCCTTATATTTTTCGGGATACATTTCACGAAGTTTTTCTCTACTCCATTCTTTACCTTTTAAATTAACAGGTAGATAAACAGAAACTCTATCATCAACTTGAGCAATCATCTCTGGAGTAAAATCGTCCGTTAGTGTAATTGCTAATTTGAACTCTGGGTTATTTAAAGCTAAATCAAAATTAGTGGTATCAATAGATAGCATTTTTAAGTTGCGATCATTAACTTGTTTTAAAAGTTCTGGTCTTTTTGAAAATACTTGTAAATTCACCCCTTTTTCATTAAGCAATTCAATCACTTTTAATTGAGATGGTGATAATTCACCTTTATCATTCAATCTTAATGTTAACTTTTCATTAAAAGCTGCTGTTAATGAGTATTGGTCATATATTCTATTTGCTAATATTTCTGGATATTTAGATGCCATGTACTCAGTATATTCTGCTTTTAATAGCTCGGAAGGTCTACCATTTGCTAAGGCAGCATAACAATGTTCAGCGCAGGCTTTACTTGGATCACAATTTATAAATGAGCCTGCTACATCATTTTCAGCTTTTCTATTATCTCCAACAAAATCATAGGCTTTTCCTAGCAATTGGATTTTCTTTTCTCTGTCTTTACCTAAGAAAACCTTTAACGTAGCATATCGAGAAATATCATCTTTTCTCCACAATGTTCCCGATGTTAATTTATCAATAGTATCTTTGTTAGATTCATAATTTTCAGATAAATGATAAATCTGTCTAATTACCATAGACTTGACAGCCACCATTGCCCAAGGAGTTCCTTTAAATTCCTCAAGATTATCACTAACACGTTTCAATTCATCTTCTGGAAGTCTATCAAGATAATCCATAACTGCTTTATGAGCATCTGGATTTTCATCTTTTAATCGTTTTAAATTACCAACAATTAATGAACGATTTTCAGCTTTAGCAGCCAATATTGCATCTGATTCAGATTGATATTGAGTTTGTTTAGATAACATTTCTGGTGCTTTACGCAATGTCGCTTCAGCAATATAAAGCAAATCTTGATCGCTTAGATTATTTGCCCATTGGATAAATCCTAGCTTTTGTGAAGCAGGGAACATTTTACTCATATTGCGAAGTGCATTTTTGAGCCATGCTTTGAATCTTTGAACAATTTTGAGTTTGGGCGCATATTTAATTAAATAGGCAAGTGTTTCTTCGCGCAAATCTTCTTGAGGAGTATCTGCATCCAAGGCATCTTGTCTACCTTTAACAGCCGCTGGGTTTTTAACTTTTACTAAGTTGTCAGTTTCTTTTAAGAAATTTTCAAATTCAGCTTCATTAGCTCCCATTTTAAGCATATGCACACTTACTTCGTGCATCATTAAATAATGTAAGTCTTTTTCTTTATCAATGTTTTCCGCAACAAAATAAGTTTTACCATTAGCAGGATTATAAAATGCTTCAATGTCACCGTTTTTACTGTAACTAACTTCCACTGCATTTTCAATAATTGCTTGAGCTTGCTCGTCGGAGATAATCTTAAACATCCCTGTGCCAAGTAACCTATCAGTCCATCCTTTACCGTAAGCATCGTCACCGGCTTTGGTCAAACCTTCTTTTAAAGATTGCTCGGTGTGAGTATTGGTAGCAGGTTGTTGAGTTTCACTAAAACGAAAATCGCTCTTTCTCCCATAAACAGGATTCTTAGCAAGTACCAATGAGCCGATTTGAATTATTTCATCTGCATAAATAACAGGTTGACTGTTTTCTCTATCGTAAAAATAAGAATGCTTTAATGGGTTCATACCTACTTGCACCCACTCTTTGTTATTCATTGCTTCTTCAGCTTTGGCTTTTGCTTCTTCAATTGTTGTACCTTGCCATTTACCCATCATGGTAGCAATTGTACCTTTTGGAGTACCGCCTGCTATATCCAAAGCATTTGTTTCGCCCATTCCAAAAGTTACTTCTTTAGCAATAGCAACAGATTGATAACCTGCGCTATCTCCAGCTTTAAATGAACTATCTGAAGCAGGAACAATAGTTCCGTTTTTAATACCCAGTGTTTCTTTAATATAACCTGTTATTGATTTTGGAATATGAATTGACACTACCCATGTGTTATGGTCTCTATAGGATGGGATATCGAGTCGCAATTGAATAATTTCCCCATCCTTAAATGTAAGCATTGGCAAACCGTATTTAGCCGCTTTCTTTGGCGATTGCCCTTTACCGTTTTCTAAAGCATAACGAGCTTCTTCCTCAGTAGCGATAGGCGGAAGTTCTTCATAAGGAGTCATTGGTAAAAGTTCATCTGATAATAACTCATATTCATACGGTGTTATCAAACCTTCTTTTAACTTTTTAGCCGCTGCTTCTAATTCTGGGATACGAGCCAATACATCTTTATGAGATAAACGTAAACGATGATTTTCTTCTTTATCTGCTACTGTTTTGACTTTGTTCTCAAGTTCATCAATGCGAGCAACAAAATCTTCTTCCCCCATATCAATTAGATTTTGACGCATCTCGTCAGACATAGGTTTAAAATCCCATGCTCTGGCTTTGCTAAATCGAATATCATTTGATTCTTTGCTAAACGCGCCTATGTTATCTGTGGCAGATTTGATTTGGTTATTGTGTAGTGGCACAAATGCAAAAAAAGCATTAGACTTTGCTATTTTTGGCGTATCACCTTCATCCACTATCATACCATCGTATTTAGTTCCTTCGGTTCTCTCAAAATGCCGCAATGCGGAAAATAATTTATCCGCCCAAATAAATGATAAAGGTTCAGAATCTCGGAGGTTGCTTAAACCTTCTGATAATCTTGGATATTTATTTGAAAAATACGGTATAAATTTAGTATTATAAAAATTGTTATCTTTTTTGTTTTGAGAATCAAATGGATTTCTAATATTTAAAAATAATGCCATTGGCTTTTTGCCGCTGGAATATACTTTTGCATAGTTCGGATCTTGTGTAAAAAAATTACCTTTATATTCGTTGAACTCCCAAAACTTTTCGCTAGTCCCATGATAAACCACCAACGGTTCACCATTCTCATCAACAACCTTAGACGCATTTTCTGGATCATTTTCCCAATCACCAAACCACTCTTTAAATTCTGGTGTTCTAACTTGCTCGTATTGAACCGCGTTTAAGTTTGAGGGTTTACCGTTAGGCGCAAGGCGTTGCTGCGATTTGGCTTTGCTGAATTTTAAACTTGAAGGCTTGATTAAATTTGGAATAGCTTTTGACATTTCGTATTTGAAGATATCAGTTCTATCGTACCCAAATCGGGGATGATCATATGCAAATTCATTAATATTTTTAGGAGAATATTTACTGTACAGCCAAACTATGTCGTTTAGTTTTGATAAATCTCCGTAAACTTCTTTTATTTTACCGGCTATTTGTTTTAAATCGTTTTCTGAAAACCCATTATGATTTTTCCCAAACACATTTATTGACAAGGCTTTGGCAAAATCATGAAGGCTTCCCTCAAGAAGGGTATTTCCTTTTTTATCAAAAGCCACCATATTAGGGTAATCTAAAAAATTATTTGGATTGTTAAATACAAGATATTCATCTTTACTATTTTTAAAAATAGTAAAGACACCTGTATTCTTAAATTTTTCAAATCCTAAATACTTTACCAAACTATCTATTTCTTTATAAAACCTATTTTTATATGTTTTGTCGGCAGATGGGTCATTAATATTTTCCAAAAATTCATTACGTCTATTTTCAAGACTACTTTCTTTTAATTTTGATGTGTAATTTGCTTTGGCTTCTTTTTCTTTATATTTCTTTCTAAGGCTATCTCTTTTTTCCCAAATATCTAGGTAGTCTTCAAAGTTTGCGCCATATATGCCCCATCCTTCAGCTACTCTTAATTCAATAGCGGCTCTATGTTCACGTTCAGCTTGTTTGGTAATTTCTTCTACATCACCTTTAGGATTACTTGCAAGTTTTTGTTTTACATATTCTTTCTTGGTGTAATCATCAATTTCTTTAACGTAATCAGATGTTTTTCTATTTTGATCTTTGAGATTATCAGTTTCCTCCCCATACCCTTTCTCAATAGTCACATTCGCCTGTTTAAGCGCTGCTGTGAGTGCTTTATTATCTTGGCTACCTAACTTAATGCTTACATCTTTTCTGCCGTCTACAAGCTCTTTATAAAGCTCTGGCGCATAGGCTTTGGCTTTGACTGGAAAAACGTGCGCATACAGATTGAATTCAGCCACAAGTTCTTTATCACTTGCTAAATAAGGATGATTAGCTTCCGCATCACCTAGAATTAATTCTTTAAGTGTAGCGCGTTCATCTTCAGTTAATTTGCGGTAATTCAGTAGTTGGTGATGAATAGCGTGACCGAGTTCATGTAATGTGGTGCGATCAGATTGGCTTGTTTGATAAATAGCCTGTTCAACTTGATCGTAGAATCCACCGATATTGCTATCTGTATTGATTAATGAAACCGATTCGAGATTAGGGTATTGGGTTTCATAGTCAATTTCAGTTTCATCAAATTTACTTTGAGCGCCTTTATCCCCATAGAACCAATGATTAGGATAAAGTTTTTTAAGCTCAAGTGGTGAGTTAGCAAGTTGCTCACCTTCAATTGTCACTTCACGCCCAACGGTAGCTTTGCCCTTACGTTCTGGTGCAAACAAATCACCAGAAGTTGTCATGCCTTTACCGAGCATTTCATCAACTACTGTATCAACTTCCAAATCAGCTTTACGTTTCTTTTCCGCTTTAATATCTGCAATGATTTTATCTTTTTCAGCTTGCGTCTTTGCATCTAAAATTGCGTTAACTTCTTCATTTGTATAGGTATTTAGAAGTTCATCTTGTTGTTGCTGTTCTAAATCATCCTCTCTATCGGCTAACATTTTGGCAATATCGTTATCAAGTCCTTGGAACGTATAGACTTTTTTCCCAGCTAATGATTGACGTAATTTAGCAATTAAATCGTTTTCCCCATCAACGTCATAACCTTTGCCGTTTAATTGTAACGCCATTCCATCAAAACCTTCGGAACTTGTTTTAGTAAAGTACCAACCTTTGAAATCAGAAAAACCCGCCCTATTTGCCATTTCGCGATTGATTCCGCCAAGTTTACCGATAGCAGTTTCAATAGGTTCTAAACCAGTTAGTGCCCGTAGGTTATTGACAGCAGGTTTTGTAGGTTTTCTAACCACTGGGTCTTCAGTGACAATACCGTATTTCTTATCGCCAAGTTTTACCCAAGTGTGAGTATCCTTAGATAATTCTGGATTGGTGCGAATGTGCGTTTGCGCTCCTTGCGGACTAGTAAATGCCTTACCGTTCTTTCTAAGAATAGGGTTGTTGATTGTTCCTTTGGGTTCTGCTACTGGTGTTTCTGCTACTGGTGTTTCAGAATATAAATTTTTACCTGTTGTAAAAATAGGCGTGTTGTTACGTTCTTTAAACGCATCTTTAGTTGCATCTCTTAAATGGAATGTTACTAATGTATCTTTTGAAACATCCGCTTTGCCATTTTCAATTGGGAACGCTTCTAAATAATCGTGTCGAGCGCCAACAGATAAATACTCTTTTCCATTTTCATCAACTACAATCTCACCTCTTTTCAAATTACCTGCAATTTCTGGATTAATTTGTTGTTTGGTCTCTATTGGCATTTCTGCTACAGGTATTTCTGCTGTTGGCGTTTCTGTTACAGTAGCTTGTGAAACATCTTTGTTAATTCGATTAATCGCATCATTTAATATTTGATTTTTAGCATTGATTGATTTCAATTCAACATTCAAAGGTTCATTTAAAATCTTTGCAGCCAAGTATCGATGATGACCATCTTGAATTTTTATTTCACCATCGCTATAAATAGTAGCCTTAATGGGTTCGCTCAAATCAACACTTTTTGCCCATTCTTCTTCGGATTTACCGCTTGCTTTTTGAGAACTAATCGCCCAATTAATTTCAATTTGGTTGAGTGGCTTTAATTCTTGCGGCATTATTTTACTAACTTCTTTTACATCACCATAATATTTACCATTAGGTTCATTGTAATAAGTGGTTACAGGCATTTCTGCTGTTGGTGTTGCTTCAATCTTTCTTTTTTGTACTAAGTAGCTATCATTTTGCCAAGGTACAACCCTATATTCATTTTTAGGCTCTATCTTTTCCATAGATTTTGCCATTTGATTTGCATCACTTAGGGAATTGGTTGGAAAATGAAAAACCCATTCACCCGCAGCATACGCTTCATCTTCTTTTTTATTAGCCGATTCTCTTTCTAAGTTATTTAACTTATCTTTTACAGCAATCTCAGCTTTACGAGTTCCTTCAAAATGACGCTCATTATCTGATGTTTCTTCAGCATAAATTGACTGTATTTCTTCTGGTGTAGATGCTTGATTAATTCGTGCAATACGATCCGAATTTCTTGTTTCATAATCTGCTGTTGGTTTTGCTCTTTCAACTTTTCCAAATCCGCTAAGTTTTCGTTCATTTGTCTTTTGGTCATAATACCCTTGAGGATTAATAAGCGCATTAACACCATCAATATCTAGGGTAAATCGTTTACTGCCTTCTTCTTCAGATGGGGGGATTATAACTGCCACAACCTCTCCATTTTTTCTTTTTATAACACCTTCAATTACAAACCTGTCGCCTGTATCTGTAACAATCACATCCCCTTCTTGAAAACTATTCATTAGTTTTTGAAGTTGTTCTTGCGTTTGAACTTCTGTTATTGGCATTTCTGCTGTTGGCATTTCTGCTGTTGGCATTTCTGCTGTTGGCATTTCTGCTGTTGGCATTTCTGGCGCTTGCTCAATCGGTGTAACCAAATTAGTGTAATGATCCCTTTGCGCCTTATTGAGCGAATACTTTTCACCTGTTGGAAGATACAGCATTCCGCCTTTAAGCTCTGCGCCACCTTGTTCTACTGCTTGACCAATAAAGTCTAAACTTTCCTGTGTAGCATCTAACTTATCTGGTTTAGCTTTTACAGGCTTTTGCATCAAAGGTTCTTGCATAGCGGTAATTTGATCTTGACCGCGTTGAGCTTCAATGGCTTGTTGCTCTTGAGTTTTCAACTCATGGGTAATAGCATGGTCAGTTGAGATAGCTTCACCAATATGATTGAATGCTTGTAGGGCATCATCTACATTGTTTGCACCTGCAATATCTTTAGCAATTACTTCATTGTTAACTAATTGATTTTCACCAACAATGCTACGAATATCCCCCATTGTTCTTTGCCAATCGGGTGAAGTTTGAGCAGGTTGTTGCGCTGTAGTTTGAGCAGTTGTGCCATCAAGTCCACCGCGTAGCATTGACGGATCAATCTCACCTGTAGCGGGTTGATCTGGTTTTTGTTGAGCAGGTGATAATGCTCCACCAATTGCACCAATACCCCCACCACCAATGCCGCCTAATGCCGCTGCGTCAATTGCTTGTCGCAATGAGTCACTGCTAAATGGGTCTTTACCTTTACCTGCTTCTTCAATAAGCGTTTGGGCAAACTCAGTTCCAAATTCGATACCTGCACCTTTAGCACCTGTCGCAGCGCCACGAAGTAAATTGCCTTTTAATCCTTCAGTATATTTACCTGCTTCCGATAAGCGTTTACCACCAAGTACATCCAATCCAAACCTATCTGCATAAAATTCACCTGCGGCTGCAAGCGCAGTTGCACCTAAGCCTCTGCTAACTTCCCATGGTGTTAATGCGCGATTTTGCTCAGTGGATTGTTTAGCTAAATCACCTAAAATCTCACCACCTTCTAAGCCTACTGCTTGAGCGCCTAAGGTATAATCACGACCTTTTTTACCAATTGATTCTGCAACATTCTTAACGGCTTGTCTTTCAATTTCAGATTGAGTTATATCCCTGCCTGCATTTTGCTCGGCAATTTTAAGCGCTTCTTGTTCAACTAATTTTGCTGTGTATTCTTTAGCAAACATTTCACTGGCAAGTTTAGCCCCAACTTCGCCTATGCCCCCTGCAAGTATGGCTTGAGTTCCTTGACCAAGCCCATACCCTAGACCATATTGAACGGTATCAGCAAGCGCACCAAAGTCGCCTTCTTTTGCTTTCTGATAAGCATAAGTAAACGAATCACTTTCTTTTGCATTGGCTTGAGTTTCTTTTTGCGCTTCAATCATTTTGCCAACAGCTTCCTGCTTACCTTGCGTAAGCATTCCACCTTCGCCAAATGCAGTTTCACCAATGGCGTATGCGCCTGCTTCCAATCCATAGCCTAATTCTGGCAACTGCTCATAAGATGTTTTAAAGCCTCGTGAGAAGTCGCTAGTATCCTTTGGATTAGCCTCCGCTTGCATTTGTGCAATCTGCTCTGGCGTTGGTTGCTCAACTGGCTTATTGAATTGCGTCAACTCGCCTGTAGGGTCTTGTGCTACAGGTTCAGTTACAGGTTGGTCTTGATTAACTTCATTACCAGACGATTCAGATTTAAGTTGATCTTCGGCAGAATACCATAACTGCATAGCCTCATCGTCGGTTAAGCTATCATCAAGGGTTAAATTTGTACCATCTGATAATTGTAGTTTCATTTTTTAAGAGTCCTATTTATTGGCAAGGATAATTTTTGAAATTTCTAAAGGAACACGTTTATTTTCTCTAGCTAATTGCATCATTGTTCGTTCTGCATCTCTAATGACGGTAGGCATATTCGCTTTGGTTAAATCGGATTTAGCGTAATCCCACCAGTTTCCACCTTCTTTTTTAGCTTTTTCAACAGCTTGCTTAATATCTGGAGGAGAAAAGCGATAAGCTAAAAAGGCTGATGCATCACCTTGTGTTGCGGTATAGGCTTTTTTATAAAAGTCGGGCGCTGCTTTTTCTTTAGCTTCAACGGAGTATTCTCCATTGGGTAAATCGGGTTTAATACCTAAATCCTTCATAGCGATGTTAGTAAGTTGATAACTTCCATCTGCTGTAGGGTGGGGATTGTCGGGAGTAGGTTTAGGTCTACCGACATTAGCACCTTTTAATCCCGATTCAGAATACAGTAACACGCCAGTGATAGTATCAAATTGACCTTGTTTAACTGGATCATCTGTAAATTTAATTAATGGGTTAGCTGTAGCTGTTTTAACAGTTTGCTCTATTGCCTTGTCAGTGGCTTTACTAACTTGTGTTTTAGAACTATCTAATGGGTTCTCAACAGGTTGCTCAGAAATAGTACCTTTATTCAATGAAAGCATTCCGCCTTTATTGTCTTTAAACGAAACAGTATCGCCTTGTTTGGTTGTTAAGAGTTTAGATTGATTTTCAGCAAATGCCTTATCCCATTTATCAGCATTATTTTTATCTCTATCAAGTAAAAGGTTATCAACTCTTGCGCCTAATTGACGATTAGTGATATCCCTCGCAACAATATCGGCTTGTTCTTTGTCGTAGGGTTGCGCCATTTTCAGACGTTCTTCAACAGGCAATACATTCCAATTACCATTATCCTCAACTCGAACTAATATCTTTTTCATTACCGGCTTACCGTTTTCATCAACTCTACCTGTATCGATTTCAGTAGTTTTGATTTGATCGGCTTTATCGTTGAATTTAACACTAATGACTTTAGCTTGTTGGATTAAGGTATCGCGTTTTGTTTCATCTGGTTCAGAATTAATGCGTTTAGTTAAATCTGCTAAACCTTTTTCTTTATCAATTTCCAATTGAGTTTTTTCGCGTGTTAACTTGGCATTATCTAGCGCTGATTCACTTGCTTTAACAGATTCTTTACTTGCATTAATCTGTTGCATAGTTGATTGGTATGATGGGTTTGTTGGGTCTTTTTCCCATGCCTGTTTGCGCAGTTCATCGGCTATTTTTTCAGCGGATGCACGTTTTTCAGTATCCACCGTCCATTGATGTTGAGCGCCTGTTTCAAGAGTCTTATCGGCTTGATTGCGTTCATAGATAAATTGTTCTCGTGTTGATGCTCTGCCTTCTGACCGTATAGCCGCTTCTTCAATTCGTGCTTCACGCTCTTGATCCGCTTTGGCTTTAATCTCAGCATCTTGATCCTTGCTGTATTTATTTATCATCGCTGTGCCTAGACCTTGCGCAGCGCCTAAGGCGAAACTGGTTAACATTCCATAAGCCATGACTATTTACCTCTCTTGACTGGTTTATTAGGCGCTGTGCTTTTAGACTTCACTGCCTGCATCTTATTGCCAACATACTCTTGATGCGTTTGGTAATCCTCAATTTCTTGTTTACCTTGAGCAATTGCCGCTTTGAGCTGTTCGGGCGTGATGCCCATTTGCTCAAATAGCTTATCGGTAGTGCGCTTGGTTGTCTGTGAGATGATTTCCGGAGTGACTGGTAGCTTTAAACCGCGTTCGGCAAAGTCTAGCACCTTGCAGATAGTTGTCGTTCCTGCAAAAACTAGCACTTCTGCCGGTAGGCTTTTCTTTGATTGCTGATAGAGTAGCCACATTAAGCCGCTGACGCCTTTACTGACCGTTTCAACTAGGTTCTGTTGGCTGTCTGGATTCTTGACAAGTTCCATATTCTGATGGGTTTTCGGATCAAACATTAAAGTTTCAGCGGCTAGAACCGTTTTGTTGTAGCGCTGCTTATTCTCTGGTGATACTTTTGATTCGATATTGCGCTGGATATCAATCAGCATTTGATTAGTCATACCACCTGTTGAGCTTTTACCTGCTGGAGTATCTGTTTTATTTTCCATTGTCTATAGTCCTGCGTTAGCATTTAAGCCGGCATTAGCATCGAGTGTATTGCGTAGAGTCGGTACACTGTTTAGATTAGCAGTACGCTGATTGCGTTGCGCCTGTTTGTATTCATATTCTTTTTGAGCATTGACGCTTGATTGATTGGCTTGCATCATCTTTGCCCCGCCTGTTAACGCGCTAAAGCCTGTGATAACATAGTCTTTTTCGGTCATGCTACCTAATAGCTTATCTATAAAGCCGCCACTAGATGCCGCTGAGTTTGCCGCTAAAGCTGCACCAGAACCACCAGCGTTGAGCGCTTCCGCGCCACTTAATAAAGCACCACTTGCAGTTTTACCAATTAAGCCGGAATTAGGCAATATGGTTGCGTTTTGACCTAATGCGCCACCTATCTGACTACTAGTTGCCCCTCCTTGTAATGTAACAGGTGACATTTGAGCCGTATTAATCGCAGCCTGTCTTGCGGTTTCCCCAGTCAATCCGTTTAATGCCGTTTTACTTGCTGACAATCCACCAGTTACTGCACCATTAGCCAGAAGGTTGCTTGTATTAACCGCTGCCGCATTAGCCGCGTTAGCTGATTGAATGCCTGCCGTGCCCATAGCAAACTCTCCACCTGCTGCGAGTGATGCCACTGCACCGGATGCAAGAGATGCTACGCCACCAGCTAGCCCTACAATTGCACCAATTTTCATTAAGCCTTTATCGCCTGTAACCATTCCGACGACGCTCATTGCTGTTCCTGCGACTGCTGCGATTGTACCGATTGCCCCGACAGTAGCTAAAACCGCTGTGCCAATTGCCGCCATTGATCCAACTGTTGCCGCTGTGCCAATTGCCACGCTTGCTGCTGTGACTGCTGGAGCGATAAAGAAAGGCATTTCTTTGCGATTGAAAGGAGGGAGGATTGGATTGCCGATTGGTAAACCCATTTGATCCATTTGCCGACGAGAAAATGATTCTCCCGCCACAAAGTTTATTTGTCTGGTTGTCATAACGTCCTCACGACGATGAAGTAAAGATTATTTTGCGCGATTGTATCACAGCTATACTATAATTGAAGTATGTCAGAAAAAAGGAGGTGATCAACATGGCTATGAAGAAAGGTAAAGGCGGTAAAGGCGGAGGCGGTAAAAAATGCTAATGACAATTAGCAGGTAAAATATTTTATTTGTTGTTAAGTTAAAAAGCCTTATAGGATTTAAAACCTGTAAGGCTTTTTTGTGCCTGCCGATTTGTGCCGCATTTGTTGCAATGATTGAAGCCTGTCGGCAATGATTGCGGGAAGGCTGAAAGGATAATATCGAATCGCTATCGTTCCGTTTTCTTCAATTTAATCAACATTTTAGCCAAATCGCTTATTAATTTTACGCTAAAGAATATTATTAAAAGTAATTAACTAAAATAATAAAGTTGATTAGTTAAATTACATCGAATATTCTGTAGTCCCCTCGGGGTGAAACAAAAAATAAACTAAACCGGAGAGAATCATGAAAGCATTATATAAAGTTACAACAAGAGACGTAGACGGATCAGAAACACGTCAATACAAAACTTACGAAGGCGCTGCAAAGCGCTTTCAAGAGATGAGCGGTTATCCGCTTGTTAAAGGTCATCGCGATTTTAGACTTACATCTGATTTTGGGTGCGTAGTAATTTTTTCAGCGGATACAACTGCCGATATTCCAGTTTACGTTATACCTGTTGAAGTTGAAGCAGATAGATATGATGAAGAAGGCGCTCGTATTGATAGTTATGGCGTTGAATATTTAAATAGAAACTTAGGAGAAAACTCATGAAATACTTTATTTTAGATAAAGCAAAAGGATCAGTTGACCAATTCAATTTTGTACGTTGGTTAACAATCGGTTGTCATTTGGATTCAATGCAAGACGGCTGCGCATTGAAAGAAGCGGCTTTAAAAGCCAAATAGTTCAGCGTGTAACGGCTTACATATTAAGCCGTTATGCAGTGTGCTATTACACTAACCAAACCGGAGAATAAAAATGAGCTTTAAACTTCACATGACAATGGGGAGCGCTAAAATGG
>Ga0208857_1000166_pt1 | contig 15891 bp, 15 predicted proteins | sample LakMenEpi05Nov12_FD_150674 | JGI IMG/M metagenome (GOLD analysis project Ga0208857, IMG submission 150674) | Freshwater microbial communities from Lake Mendota, WI - 05NOV2012 deep hole epilimnion (SPAdes) | ecosystem: Environmental > Aquatic > Freshwater > Lake > Epilimnion/Euphotic zone ... | reverse complement strand
TTTGAACTGCTTTGGTGTACAATCTGTTGATACTCGGGTCATACTTTATAACTGTTGAAATGCTTTCTACATATACATTTTCGCAGTTTTTGACCCCTTTTTTTTATTTCTTTGTGAGAAATCCGGGATTAAGAGTTGACACAGTTGCTCAAAGGATATGTTTGTATCAGATGCGCCTGATAGAATTTTAGCTAATAGCTTGTCTTGTTGACTCACAAGTTATAATTTTATTGACTCAAATGTTTATAATAACCGAAAGCGATACCTTCGGTCAGCTTCGCTATCGCACTTCCCCACATCTCCAAAAAGCGATTCCTACGGAGCGCTTCGCTATCGCACCCCCAACATCCCCAAACAGCGATTCCTACGGAGCGCTTCGCTATCGCATCCCCACATCCTCAAAACAGCGAGCGCATCCCCACATCCCAAAAGCGATTCCTACGGAGCGCTTCGCTATCGCATCCCCACATCCTAAAAGCGATCGCTAATATTACCAAATTATCCCCAAATTCAAAACAAAAGCCTTTAAAACATCTTCCCCCGAAACCGTAGCAGGAGATTTCAAAACCTCAACCTCCTTACCAGGTATATAAATTTCCACTTGACGAGATTTCCGATTGATTAATATACCCAAACGCACACCATTATCTATATATTCCTTCATCTTTTCCTGTGTAGTCTTCAAACTATCACTAGAAGAAAGTAACTCAATTACAAAATCAGGACAAATGGGAGGGAATTTTTGTTTTTCCTCATCAGTTAAATTATTCCATCTTTCTAACTTTACCCAAGCAGCATTAGGGGAGCGAATAGCACCATTTGGTAAAATAAAACCGACATCAGAACCAAAAACTACACCTTGTGATTTGTCATCGTTCCAATTTGCTAATTGAGCAGTTAAACCAGCATTAATATTGCTAGATATACCGCCCAATAAAGGTTTTAATAAAAGACTACCATCAGCATTACGTTCAATTTTGATTAATTCATTGATTTGGCAGATTTCAAAGAATTGATCATCAGTTATTTGAATTGATGGAGGTAGATAGAGAGTGATAAAATCCATATTTTTCTAAACCAATGTCATAACTTCCTCATATTCTTCCTTATGACTTTGCAAAGCATCCCAGACATCAACTTTTTGCTGAAGATTCAACCAAAGTCTATGTCCATTTCCTAAAGCTTTACCAAGACGAATTGCAATATCTACAGTAATGGGTTGTTCACCATTAATAATTTCCTGAATTGTTTGGTTAGACACTCCTAAAATTTCTGCAAAATTGCTAGGATTAATATCTAAATCATCTAAAATATCTGCAATTATTTCACCAGGATGTATTGGTCTTACTAATCTATCTTGAGTAATATCTTGCAGATTATTCATAATTAATACTCCTTAATAATTTGGTTGACTTTATTTAACGATGTTCAATCATTTAATACTATATTAACACAACATTCATTAATGGTAATCTTCTAAATTGACATCATAAGTATCCCCATCTTCAAATTTAAACGTTATCCGCCAGTTTCCTGATACCTTAATTGACCAAGTTCCTTTTCTGTCCCCTTTTAATTCATGCAAATCATATCCCGGTAATTTTATATCGTCTACCATTAAAGCTGAGTCTATAACTTCAAGCCTAATTCTAATTTTCTTTTCTAAATTTGCAGGAACTCCTTTATTAAAATTTTCTCTGAATAGATTTTGTAATGCTTTACTTTTAAATGTTTGAATCATCTTGAATTTTATATCATTATGTAGATTATACAAAATTTCTACCTACAGTTACGCGATCGCACCTTACCCACATCCACAAAATAGCGATTCCTAGGTCGCGCTTCGCTATCGCACCCAAACACCCAAACAGCGATTCTTGCGGAGCGCTAGTTCCCTCCGGGACGCTTTGCGAACGCTATCGCATCCCCACATCCCCACATCTCCAAAAGCGATTCTTACTATCGCATTAAATATTTGATTTGACAATATTTGCCATAATTAAATAATCAGCAAAATAAACACTTATTAGCTATGACTACAGTAAATATTTCTCTTCCCGATTCTATGCGGGACTTTATCAATGAACAGCTTGAAAAAGGTGGCTACAGTACAACCAGCGAATATATTCGACACTTAATTCGTCAAGACTTAGAAAAAGTCCAAAAATCACGAATAGAAAAACTACTATTGGAAGGATTAGATAGCGGTGAGGCAATTGAGATTACGGATGAATGGTGGGAACAAAAACGTACCCAACTTCTTGAAAGAATTCGCAAATCATAGCAATGACTAGACGAATTGTAATTAGACCAAAGGCTAGTGCTGATCTGGATGAACAGTTTGCTTATATTGCACAGAGTAATTTTGACGCAGCATTGAGTTTTTTTGATGCTACTAGGCAGACTTTTTCACAAATAGCAAAACTACCGGGTGTTGGTAGTGTTTATGATATTGGGAATCCGCGTCTAATGGGTTTGCGAAAGTGGGCAGTTAAGGGATTTGAAAAGCATCTAATTTTTTATTTGCAAGGGGATGAGTACATTGAAATTGTCCGGTTAATTCATGCTGCACGGGATATTTCACAGATATTAGCAGAAGAAGAATAGTTATATTTATCAACTACGCGATTCATAGGTCGCGCTTCTCACACATCCCCAAAAGCGATCGCACTCCCAACATCCCTAAAACAGCGATCGCACCCTACATTCCCAAACAGCGATCGCACTCCCACATTCCCAAAACAGCGATCGCATCCCCACATCCCCAAACAGCGATCGCATCCCCACATCCCAAAACAGCGATCGCATTTCCCCCAAACTCCCAAACAGCGATCGCACTCCCACATCCCCAAACGCGATTCCTACGGAGCGCTTCGCTATCGCACTCCCAACATCCCCCAAACGCGATTCCTACGGAGCGCTTCGCTATCGCACTCCCACATCCCAAAAGCGATTCCTACGGAGCGCTTCGCTATCGTACTCCCACATCCCAAAAGCGATTCCTACGGAGCGCTTCGCTATCGCACTCCCCACACTCCCAAAAGCGATCGCATCCCCATCCCCACAGCCTAAAAGCGATCGCATCGGTAAGTTAATTTTTTTATTAAATTCTGTAGAAATTTTCATAAATTGATTACTCTTAAAGTATGAAAACGTCTACTCAATAGGAAAACTAAAATGATTATTAGTGTTAGCAGACGTACTGATATTCCAGCCTTTTACTCTAAGTGGTTTATTAACCGTATTCGAGCTGGTTATTGTGTAGTCCCAAATCCTTTTAATCGAAATCAACTTTCTCATATCAGTCTAACTCCAGAAAATGCAGAAATTATAGTTTTCTGGACAAGAAATCCTCAACCTTTACTTTCTTATATACAAGAATTAGATGAAAGAGGATATCAATATTATTTTCAGTTTACTGTAATGAACAATCCTAATTTTATAGATACTAATAAATCTGATTTATCTCATACTATTAAAACATTTCAGCAATTAGCTAATTTAATAGGCTATGAAAAAGTTATTTGGCGATATGATCCTATTATTTTCAGTAACTCAAATGAAATTGATCTAGATTTTCATCTTTATCAATATGAGCTTATTGCTAGTAAATTGTCTGGTTATACTCAGAGGTGTATAATTAGTTTTATGGATAAATATCAAAAAAATAATAAGCGACTAAAGAAAATAGAAAAAGAGCAAAATATTGAGTTTTTGAATTTTGAGAATATTCCTGAAGTTTTTAGTAAATTTATACCCTCATTAGTGAATATTGCAAATACATATAATATGCAAGTTTTTACTTGTTCTGAGTCAATAGATTTAGAATTTTATGGTATAAATCATGGTAAGTGCATAGATGATGATTATATTCATCAAGTATTTAATATAGAAGTTAATCATCAAAAAGATTCTGCTCAAAGAGAAACCTGTGGTTGTGTCAAAAGTAAAGACATTGGTATGTATGATACTTGCTTATTTGGGTGTCAATATTGCTATGCAACCACAAGTTTTGATAAAGCTAGAGAAAATTACCGACTACATCATCCTGAATCACCTTCTTTAATTGGATGGTATGATATTGAAAAGAAATCTGATGTTAGACAATTAGAACTATTTTAATAGTCAATTATTGCCATTGAAGCAACTAATATGGGATATCATCATCTAATAAATCTTCACTACTATATTCACCTTTACGAATCACCAGAAATAAAAATCTAATTCGGTAACGAGGAATTAAACCATCTTCCCCAGTTAGTAGATTTTGTCTAACTATCTCAGGAATTTTTAAGGAAGAAGCAATTTCTAATTCACCCCGTTCAATAATTTTATAATCATTTCTTTGATTAGCAATTTTAGCAATATCTTCTAATATTCTCCGATTTTGATCATAAGCAAGCAAATCACCAATAATAATAAAACTATTCAATGGAGCGCGATCCAGTAAAAACTTGATATTTTCTTGAGTAGTAGATGTATTCCATATTTCATTTAGACAATTTTGAAATATAAAAAGATGGCAATTACTAATAACTTCTGTTATTGGATCAAAGGTATTAGGTGAACATAAATCTAGCTTGCGAACTACTCCAGAAATATCTCCTTTCCATAGTTTGGGAACTACAAAATTTTTGGTAACTTCTCGACTCAATTTCCATTGCTCAGAGGCGATATCATAAATCTGAACTATAATAGATTTAGTTTGCTGAGAATGTTCTGTAAGAAATTGAGTTAAACCAGCTACTTCAGGACATGGACCAGCACCAAAAAAGCAAGCGTTTATCTGTTCTGGAAAAGTGAATATTTCTGGAGATAGTCGCAAAATTTCCAAAGTCATTTGGACATAGTGCGGATAGTAGCGAATTAAATAAGCTGCTTGAACTTGAGGATCAGAATAATCTACTTTTACCGTATTTGAGCGATAGGATTTCCATAGATATTTTGCAGCATTTTGTAAAGATTTAAGATAACTCTCAAATGTCTGATGAAGATTGGGATTATAAAAATCTGGTGAGTTTTTTAATCCTTCTAAAATATACTCGTATAATTTTTCCATCAAATTGATACACCCTGAGTTAAATTAGTGAATAATTCTAAATGTTAAATTGATTCGTGGCTGAATTTCTTTAGCTGTTTTAGCAATTTGGTGTTGCCAAAAATGCTGAGTTTCACCTTGCATTAGCAGAAAACTACCACTAGCTAAATCAATATCAATCTTGTGATTTTTTGAATGCTTATGTCGTAAGGAAAAACGACGAGTTGCACCAAAACTAACTGAGGCAATTATGGGATTTTCCCCTAATTCGGGTTCATCATCACTATGCCAGGAAACACTATCTTTACCATCACGATATAAATTGATAAGAACACTATTAAAACTAATTTGTGCAATTTGCTCAATTTTAGATTTAATTAATTTTAATGTAGGATTCCAATGTTCTGGATGTTGTTCTATGCCAGAATAAGTATAGGATTTTCCTTCATCTCCATACCATGCTGTCAATCTTGGTATAGGCATTTGCTTACCAAAAAATTGGATTATTTCTTGTTTCCAGTTAACACTAGAATATAAATCTGAAAAAAGCTGATTACTTTCTTTGGTGCTAAAAAAATTCGGATATAATATTACTTCTCCATCAGTAGAAATAATAGTTTTTTTGTTAACCTGATTTTCTAATACCAGGTTATTAGTATCTGGTAGATAATCCCAAAGACTGATTTGATTATACATGATTTGATTAAATCTCCGTAATTATACATTTAGTGAAATCATCAAACTGAAGAATTTAGGCAGGTAAAAAACCTGCCCATCTAATCCTATTCTATACCCTCAATCCGATTTTCGACCTCCTGATACAACTCACGTAACCGGTCTAAATTCTCCTCGCTAGTTTCCCAATAACCGCGTCCATTCATTTCCAACAAAGTAGAAACAATCTTACGGAAAGAATGAGGATTGAGATTCATGAGACGCTTTTGCATTTCCTCATCTTTGATGAAAGTCTCATTCGTGTCCTCATAAACCCAATTATCCACAGCGCCAGTGATCGCTCTCCCAACATCTCCACAACAGCGATCGCACTCCCACACCCCAAAAGCGATCGCATCCCCACACCCCCAAAAAGCGATCGCACCCCCACATCCCAAACAGCGATCGCACTCCCACATCCCAAAAGCGATCGCATCCCCACACCCCAAAAGCGATCGCTCTCCCACATCCCCAAAAAGCGATCGCCCCCACATTCCCAAAAGCGATCGCATCCCCACATCCCCAAAAGCGATCGCACCTCTCAACATTCCCAAAACAGCGATCGCACTCCCCACACCTCAAAACAACGATCGCATCCCCACATCCTCAAACAGCGATCGCACTCCCAAACCCCAACAGCGATCGCACTCCCATACATCCCAAACAGCGATCGCATCCCCACACCCCAAAAGCGATCGCACCCCTCACATCTCAAACAGCGATCGCACTCCCACATAGCAAACATCTTCAAAATTAAACTTGTGATACGCGAATCAATGTTTTATAATTGTTATAAATTTTGCTCCTTAGATACTAATAATCTTAGCCTTAACGTCAAAGCTTATGCTGGAAAAAACTATAAAACAACCTATTCGCTTAGTTGCATTGGATACGGAAGTCTTTGTTCAAGCAAACTTTCATTTCCAGTCTAAAACCTTTCAAAAGTTAATAAAGCTAGTTAGAGATGAAATAATTTATATATATTTAACTACAATTACACATCAAGAAATTTGTGATCATATTCATAGAGAAGCGAAACAATCAGCGTCAGCTTTCAAAACTATTCATAAAGATTTTCGCAAACAAGCCAAAATTATCTTTAATTCATGTAATTTCAAAAACTTACTAAGTTTAAAATTGGAAGAAGAGGTACTTCTAAATGAATTAAAAAAACAATTTAGTGATTTTATTAATGAATCACAAATAGAAATACTAAGTGTCGAAAGTGTTTCACCAGAATACGTTTTTTCTAAATACTTTAAAAGTATTCCTCCTTTTAATCAAGGCAAGAAAAAATATGAATTTCCAGATGCATTTGCCATAGCAGCAATAGAAATAAAAGCTAAACTTGAAAATAAGAAAATATACGTTATTAGTGGAGACAAAGATTGGCTGGAGGCCTGTAATCAAAGTGACCACTTAATATACAGAGAAAGTATTGATAAATTGTTAGATGATATTGTAGCACAAGAAGGTGATGAAATTCATTTGTGCCACAAAATTTTTGAAGATAATCTGGAAGTGATAAAAGAAGAAATATCAAGCATTTTTATTGAGGGAGAATTTTCTCTCAGCGATGATTTTGCTTATGGCTACCTTGAGCCAGGTAGTGAGTATATAGAAGTAGTGGTAGATTTAATAAACATTATTGATAAGTCTATTGTAGATATAAATAATGAAGAAGTTGAATTTCCCATAATCACATTCGAGCTAAAAACTGATATTAGTTATACTGCTCATATTAGCTATGATAGTACCGAATATGCTTTTTGGGATAGTGAAGATCATGCTTATTATAATATTAAAAATGTTACAGGAAAATCAAAGCAAAAGATTGTAATATCTGTTGAATTAGAAATTCTATTATTTAGAGATGAATCACATAATTTATGTTTTAATGCTATTGAGAATGTTGATTTAGACACAAATGGATCTATTGGAACTATTGTGTTAGTAGATGAGGGATTTGAAGAGAATCCAGAGGAATTGGATTCTTGTTTTTCTCCTGACGAGTATGATGATAATTAATTCTCTAATTTAGAGTACGTTGAAATATTAAATCTCAGTTTACTTAACATAGATGAAAAAAATTGACATTATGGATACCATGTGTCTACATTATACATATCACATCCATAAACCTGATGAATTATTCTTATCATAATCCCATTTGAGAGGATTATTAATAATATATTCCCTAATATTATCTACAGATCCATCAGCACGAATAATTTTATCAAAAAATCGCTGTTGCCAAGCAAAATTAGGATACCCATTCATATTACACCAACGGGTAACAGCAGCTTTATATGACCTAATAATTACACTCAAAGAACCTGCTTTTGGGGACATTTTCGATAAATTCCTGTAAACATCTGTTTCATCAAAATCATCATCCGATGTTGTAGAATTATCATTCCCATCCGATTTTGTAGAGACGTTCCATGGAACGTCTCTACATTGGGTAACGTCTTTACTTGGGGAAATTTCTTTAGATTCAGGATTATCAATTACAATGATTCCGTGTACATGATTGGGCATAATCACATAAGCATCTATATATGTATTTTTAGAATGTTGAGGAATTTCAGCCCAAAACTTTTGTGCTATTTGACCAATTGTTGATAAATGAACTTGACCATTTACAACATCACCAAATAACCATTTACGTTCATAAGTGCATATCGTCACAAAATACCAACCGTTTTGTGAATAATCACGATTTGGTAATCTGGTTGATTCAACTCTATATTTATTTTTGAATAATGTCATGGTTTTATTTATATATGTGAAAAATTACGATTAATAAAAATGTGGGTTATGTAATATGAACAAATGACCCACAATATAACGAACAAATTACAAAATGTAAAAACGTTTTACCCAAAATGTAGAGACGTTCCATGGAACGTCTCTACAACATCAAACGTCTCTACATTTATTATTAGGAATTATTCAATTCCTTCAATCCGGTTTTCCACCTCCTGATACAACTCTCTCAACCGGTCTAAATTCTCCTCGCTAGTCTCCCAATAACCGCGTCCATTCATTTCCAACAAAGTAGAAACAATCTTGCGGAAAGAATGAGGATTGAGATTCATGAGACGCTTTTGCATTTCCTCATCTTTGATGAAAGTCTCATTCGTGTCCTCATAAACCCAGTTATCCACAGCGCCAGCAGTCGCACTCCAACCAGTGGTATTTACCAACCGTTTAGAAAGTTCCCGCACACCTTCGTAACCGTGAGATAACATCCCCTCATACCATTTGGGATTTAACAACTTAGTCCGCGCATCTAAACGCACAGTTTCTGATAAACTTCTCACCTGTGCATTCGCAGTAGTTGTATCTGCAATGTAAGATGCTGGTTTCTTGCCATCGGCACGCAGACTTGCCACTAACTTAGTAGGATCTGAGTCGAAATAATGGGAAACATCTGTTAAACTGATTTCCGAAGAATCGAGATTCTGGAAAGTTGCATCAGCAGTTTTCAAAGTCGTTTCAAAAATCTCCCGCGACTCATCCATAACCCCAGGATTATCAGAATTGAAAGAGAAAGATTTGCGCTTCAAATACATTTCCTGTAACTCAGCTTCACTATCCCAAGTGCTATTCTCCACCGCTAAGTTAATATTAGAAGAATAAGAACCGGAAGCATTAGAGAAAACGCGAGTTGCAGCTTGACGCAGATTTATGCCCATGTCCTCAGCTTGTTTCAAAGCGTGCTTGCGGACAAAGTTCATTTCCAAAGGTTCATCAGCTTCCGCAGCCATTTTCACACCTTGGTCAAGCAAATTCATTTGGTTAATGAACAAATCGCGGAATACACCAGAACAGTTAATTACAACGTCAATTCTAGGACGACCCAACTCTTCTAAAGGTATCAATTCCAACTTGTTCACCCGTCCCAAAGCATCGGGTACTGGACGCACACCAATCATCCACATAATTTGGGCGAGGGATTCACCGTAGGTTTTGATGTTATCTGTACCCCAGAGGACACAGGCAATGGTTTCTGGCCAGTTTCCTTCATTTTCCGACTTGTTCCGTTCCAACAACCTATCAACGACGATTTTCGCAGATTGGACTGCGGCAGAAGTGGGGATAGATTGGGGATCTAAAGCGTGAATATTTTTACCAGTGGGTAATACGTCAGGATTACGGATAGGATCACCACCGGGACCGGGTAAAATGTATTCACCGGCTAAACCTTGGAGAAGTCCACCAAGTTCGTTATCTGCACAAACTTGTTTTAAGCAGAATTCCAAATATTCAAATAGGGGTTTCAACGCAGAGGTATCAACTTTGGTGTAACCTGATTGATGCAGTGATTCTAGCCAAGGTTCTTTTCTACCCATGTACAAGAAATTCAACCTGGAAACCGCGATAACTCTACCTTCTGCGTCAATTTGTTCTTGAACTAAGGCTGTGACAGCGGCACGGGTAGCGAGGGTGATATCTTGTAATAGTTGCACATCTGCCAAAATGCCGGCATCGTTGTTTCTGTAGATATCTTCAATGGTGCGTCCCAGACTTCTGGCAATAATTCCGGGTAAACCTTGAATTTCTTCCTCTTGTCGATCTAAACTAGCAATATTGACCAAAGTGGCGATCGCTTCTTCGGCACTAGGAGGCTTACCAATCACGTGCAGTCCACAAGGTAACAAGCGCGATTCAATCTCCATCAACCGCCGATAAACGCTACCAACAATGTTATCCCGTTCTTCCGAGGACATATCCTTAGAATCGGTTTCTGGTAACTCAATATCCTTGTCTAAGTTGACAATGCGGCATTTATCCATGATGGAATTGACAATGGAAACGCCCCGGCCAGTGTCTTTCAAAGTTTGGTAAGAAGCAATTAACTCGCTGAGTTCTTTCAAACCCTTGTATAAACCAGCATTTTCCGCAGGTGGTGTCAGGTAAGAAATTGTTTCTGCATAACTGCGACGTTTGGCAATTGTGGCTTCACTGGGGTTATTAGCTGCGTAATAATACAGGTTAGGAATTGAGCCAATTAGTTGATCTGGGTAACAATCACCAGACATCCCCATTTGCTTACCAGGCATAAATTCCAACGAGCCATGAGTACCAAAGTGTAACACAGCATCAGCGCCCCAAATCCGTTCTAGATAGGTGTAATATGCTGCAAAACCGTGGTGGGGACTTGCGGAACGGGAGAATAACAACCGCATGGGGTCGCCTTCATAACCAAATGTCGGCTGGACTCCAATGAAAACATTACCAAATTGTTTCCCATAAATCAACAGATTTTGTCCATCGCTGTTGAGGTTTCCGGGAGGTGGTCCCCAGTTTTCTTCTAAGCGGTGGGAGTAGGGTGTCAGTGCTTCATATTCTGGCACAGACATTTTGTAAGCAATGTTGAGTTCGGGACTGTTGTATTGTGCTTGTGCGTCGTGGATGACTTGTTCTAGCAACTCTTGGGGAGTTTCGGGAATGTCCTGCACGTCGTAACCGTTGTTTCTCAGTCCTTTCAAGACTTCATGGATTGAACCGAATACGTCTAAATATGCGGCTGTTCCCACGTTACCTTTGTCGGGAGGGAAGCTGAAAACGGTGATAGCGACTTTTTTGATTAATTTGGGTTTACGGCGCAGACTTGCCCATTTTAAGGCGCGTTGAGCAACAATTTCTACTCGGTCTTGTAAGGCGATCGCTCTCCCGGTTGCTCCATCTTTACCTGATAAGATAATCGGCTCAATTGCGCCGTCTAGTTCGGGTATAGCAATCTGTAAAGCCACTTGAATGGGATGTAACCCCAAATCGCTATCTAGCCATTCTTCGGTGGTTTGGAAGACCAAAGGCAAGGCTACCATGTAAGGGCGATTTAACCGTTTTAATGCTTCAATGGCTTTAGGATGATCCTGTCTAGCGGGTCCACCGACTAAAGCGAAACCAGTTAAGGATACCACTGCATCTATTAACTGTATTTTGGTAATTGGTTCATAGAAGTAAGATTCTATCGGTTTAGAGAAATCTAAACCTCCTGCAAATACAGGTAGAACTCTTGCCCCTAATGATTCCAATTCCTGGACAATTGCCACATAATGGGCATCATCCCCAGTAACGAGGTGAGTCCGTTGTAATACCAAACCTACGCATGGTGCAAGGGGATCTTTCAGATGACTAGAAATGTCTTTGCGAGCAGAATACCAGTTTAGATATTCTCGCACATCCTCAAACATGGTTGGTGCTAAAGGATGCCAAATTCCCATGTCGGGATAAACAACTGGCGCTTCATACTTAGCAGCAGCAAAGCTTTCTTTTTCTACGCCTTTCAATACGTATTTATCAGCCAGCATCAGCAAGAAGTTTTCCAGGTTTTCCGCTGAACCACCTAGCCAATACTGAAAACTGAGCATGAAGTTTCTCGCGTCTTGTGCTTTTTCCATGGGGAGGAATTTCAGCACTTGGGGGAGAGTCCGCAATAACTTCAACATTCCGTCTTGGAAACCAGCGCCAGATTTCTCTTTGCGCTTTTTCATGAAGTTGGCGATAACGCTCTTAGATTGTCCTAACTGCGCCAAAGAGAAGCTACCCATTTTATTGAGGCGCATAACTTCGGGCATGGAGGGGAAGACAACGGATACATCTAGGTTATCACGATGGGGTTCAACTGCGGCAACTACTTTTTGTGCTAGGTCTTCTATAAAAATTAGAGAAGCAATGAATATATTAGCACTGGCTATATCGCGTTGAAATCCTTCAAAGTTTTCAGTTCCCCGCAGTTCTTCAATCAAGTATCCACTGATTTCTATGGCTACGCTAGGATGATTAGCGTTAATTTCCCGTACCGCTTGCGATAATGCACTTTGGTATTGGGATTCTAGCACGACATAGACAACCTTGATTAATTTACGTCCCCGTAAATCGTCAGGTGCAATATGCCTAATAGTGGACTTGACTTGGGTAAACATTCAAATAAGCTCCTTTAAGGCGTGTTTTTGTGGAGTTCATCACGGTTGATATGGCCGTTTGTAACTGCAATTATTTTCGGCAATAAGAGTTTTTTAGCAGAAAACTCGGATTCTGTGGGGGTTTTGTCCTATATCTGACACAAAATGATATAGAAAACAACATATTTATTCATGAATCTTAACAAAGAATACAGCTTCTCTCACCTGTTTTTAAATTTTGTTTACAATAGCTATGGTGTTATGTAACAAAACGTTAGTGCTGACAGTATTGTGATATTCTGGTTTTGAGTTGGGCGATCGATTGCCGCTCAATTGTGCCGTTAGCTATTTTTTCTTTAACAGATTGTTAGTATATGGAAATTGTCAATGAGGATGCACTGATTCCTTTTGAGGATTACTTTCACCGTAGAGCAGATGTCGCAGATCAGTTAACTGAATCACGAAACATAACGGATTCCCTTATTCTCGCCACAACAGCACTTGATGCTCTAGCAAAAATTTGGCTGCATGACTTTCCTGAAACTGAAAAGCAGCTTCATCGTCACTATGGTGATAGAGTATCTGAATCTATTCGTCTTTCCCAACTACTCAAGCAATTTGCGCCAGAAGACCCAGATGCAAGCAAAGTAGCTGTTGTTTGCTTTGCAGAAGACTGGAAGCTATTCCGTCCAGAAGACAGCACTCTGGCTGATCAGCTTCTCGATAAGCGTTTAAGCAATGACCCTATCTTTCAATCACATGAATCGCCAAGGTCATATCTCGATGTACCTCTCAATGATCTTGAGCAAGAATGTCCTCGAATTGCTGAGAATCTAAAACTTCGTAGAATTACCGAAGAATATGAATACGGAGCTATACTGTATAAATTCTACCGATGTCCACTAGTTCATTCATCTAAAAATTCGGATCGGACTCATGGTTTCGCTCGTGGAGAAAGAATTATGTATTATTCGTCATCTGTAGATCCTGCTCGAACGGCTATCAGTTTTGCCCCAAAGTTGATAACACGTTGGTTGCGGCGTGTAGTCACAAACTATGTTCAACATTGTCGTGAACAAAATGTTATACCTGCCAACAATCTTGATGCTGGACTATTACCTGAAGATAAGCTTAAACAACGTTGGAATAAACTCTAAGTGCGATCGCCTGGTAAAATTATATAAGTTAAGTATTTAACATAGTTCTTAAATTTAATTAGATAGGATACCTTGAATCTATGAGATCAGATCACAAAAATAATTACGACAAATATTATGACAAATATCCAAATTTTCAGGGTGCAAATCTCACAGGCGTAATATTTGTAGATTTTCTAGAAAAGTGTTTAAATTATCAAAGAAATTATCCACATTATTCACTTTTTCATGAAAATGACTTAGATGTATTAAATTCTCGCGTATATTATCGAGATGGGATATTAATATTTCGAGGAGCTAACTGTCAAGGAGCTAACTTTGAAGGAGTAGAAAAATTTGTACTCCAGGAAGCGGAGTTTCAAAGTGCTAAATGTCAAGAAGCTAATTTTCAAGGTGTAAACTTACGTGGCGCACAATTTCAAGGAGCAGACTTGAAAAATGCGAATTTAAAATCTACAGTTCTTCGTGGCGCACGATTGGAAGGAGCAAACCTGAGAAATACTAATTTACAATTTGCAGACTTTCATGAATGTACATTAGAAGGTGCAAAACTTCAAGAAGCTAATTTAACAGAATGTAAAGATTGGAATATTGCAAAATGGATAGGGGCTGAATATGATCAGAATACTAAATTCCCTGATGATTTTATTCCTGAAAATTACGGACTAATTAAAAAAACTACTACCAAGCAGTCTAATAATAGAAATAGACAAGCAAACTCAAATAATATAGAAAATTTACAACTTCAAACAAATCCACAATTACAAACAACCAAACAAATTACAAAAGCGTGTAATGAAATTAAAAAATATATTCAAAATCGCCAAGGACAAGCAGAGTTTAGGAGAGAATTACTTAAACGTTATGACTATCGTTGTGCAATCACAGGCTGTCGTATTATTGGCGTATTAGAAGCAGCCCATGTTATACCTTATAGTGTTTCTCAACAAGAGAATAACCCAGAAAATGGTATTCTATTAAGGGCAGATTTACATACCCTTTTTGACCTGAATATCATTGTTATTCATCCTACATCTAAAAAAATAGAAATACGTTCTGATTCTCCAGAATTAGATAAAATGCTTCGTATCTCAGAATATCAAAAATTTAACGGTCTAGTATTACCATCTTATGAAGAATTTGAGGTATGTCCACACTATGATTATCTCAAATGGCGATATGACAATTATGGACACTTTGTAAAAAAATATATCAATGTAGAAAACAGTTTTCGGTCATAAGATGATGGTTTCATTTTCTAAATTAAATTTGTCAATGGAAGATGATTAACCAGATCCCCGACTTCTGACAATAACTAATAATTGATGTGTATGATCAAAGAAGAAGTCAGGGATCTTATAACCCAAAGATAATCTTCTTCCTCTGTGTCCTCTGTGTCTCTGTGGTTCGTTATTTCTTCAAGTAGGAAAATTACAGATAAATCAATAATCAAGAATTGGTTTGTGGTCAGTTGGAATTTTTTTGTCTGAATCAGGATAACCAGGATTAAAGGATTTACAGGATGTTATTTAATAATTGTTGGTGAAAATTTGGGGATTATTTTGTTTATTCTGATATGGCTAACGCCACGCTACGCTAAGTAGGTAGGCGGAGAAAAATCAAAGTATATTTCGTTTTGTGAAATGGCTAAAACTCAACCACAATAACGCATTGAGGTGAATTTACATATCGTTACACATTTTGGTTATTTAACGTCCACTTACTTATCAGACAATTACAACATTAACCACCAACAAATAAATGAGCAATTACATCCTGTACATCCTCAAATCCTGGACATCCTGATTCAGACAGAAAATCCGCGTTTATCCGCGTTCATCTGTATTCACCCCTGAATCAAGGATCAAAAATAGACAATACTAAAAAGTAGGCGATCGCTGTTTAGGAATAAGTTGGAATTGCGATAGCGTAAGCGCTGTATTCTATAATTAATTGGCACTGAATTACCATTAATGTCACTGTAATATAAAGTGATTAAATTTAAGCCAATAATAGTTTTATGAGCTTTCCCTGACCAAAAATAACCAATTAATTCTGCATTTTT
>Ga0208857_1000163_pt1 | contig 16069 bp, 21 predicted proteins | sample LakMenEpi05Nov12_FD_150674 | JGI IMG/M metagenome (GOLD analysis project Ga0208857, IMG submission 150674) | Freshwater microbial communities from Lake Mendota, WI - 05NOV2012 deep hole epilimnion (SPAdes) | ecosystem: Environmental > Aquatic > Freshwater > Lake > Epilimnion/Euphotic zone ... | reverse complement strand
AGGCGTGCGGATAGTTGTTTGAATAAGTGGTGCTGTAATAATTGGGCGTGCGGCTTCTACTGTAGGAGTAGCAGCCTCTGCCTTTGCTTCTTGTGGCTGTGTTGCGTTGTCTTCCACAGGAGCCTCGCTTTCTGTTGTTTTGGTTTCTGTCTCTGCTTCGTTTTCACTAGCAGCAACTTTAGTTACTTGCGCAGCCGTAAATGCTGGTGATTCGACCAGGCTTACTTCGCGGAGCGTGGCGCTTGTTACGTATAAATACTCTTTTTTCTGCACGGACTTGTTTACGTCTACACCTACAGAAAGGCCGTCAATTAACTGCTCTCCTGCAAGGATTAGTGCGTCTTGGCCTTGCATGCTGGCGCTTATTTTAAAGGAAGCGTAAATACCGTCTTCGGCTTTGTTGAAGTTTTGCATACGACCTATTGGCCTCTCTGGCATATGCTGCATTAGCATTTTAACTTTGCCAGGATCGCCTATCTCTATTGAGTCTTTAGCGAATACCACTTTGCCAACTGAAGTGTTTCCCACTTCTTCGTACGGTACAATTTTGCCCGCTATAATTCTGCGCTCGCCGTCTGCGCTTTGTATTTGACTAGCGAATGTAAGTTTCATCGTTGCTCTCACTTCCTTCTGGGGTCATATCTTCCATTTCTTTAGCTGTATCTAGGTCAATTAGTCCCAGGGTTAGCATCTTCTCTATTGCTTCTAGTCTCTTCATTGTGTCTGCACGTAAGAAGGACTCCTCGATTGCGAATTTGACGACGTGGCCTCTTGGTGTTATGTCATCCATGCTCAGCCTGTCCTCAATCGCACAAATAAACGGTTGTAGAGAGTAAGCAACAAATTCTTTACGGCCATCAATGATGTTCTGGTATGTCATACTGTTATTCATGTCGGCGCTGATCATGTAGGCTGGAATATTCATGGCCCTGGCTATTTGTGTGCAAAGGTACTGTTGCGCCTCGTTGTACATCATATCTTTAGGACTAAAACCTGTGGTTTCATAAGATAATGTGCTAGTAAGATAAGCGGTACTTCTATTTAGTCGGCTTTGCTTCCATTGCGCTAGTAATCCAGATACTTGTTGTTCTGGAAGGTCCGCACCTGTATTCTTGATATAGCCCGACGGCATTGGAGTTTGTGCAGATACGGCCGCAGCTTTTTCAATATCTAGTGCGCTTTGTATAGTGCGAGCAGCGGTTTGTAATACGCCTTGTGTCAGGCCCTGGAATGTAATCAGCGAGCCAATACCGCTCATAGGCGCCTCAACGCCATCTACATAATACTGACTGACCTCGGTGCCAAACTTATTAGTTGTAAATGTAACTCTGTTGTTGGCAATCCATTCAAATCTTGAAGGTCTTAGATCATCGGCATAGAGTTCCGTGCAACGCCAATACGCGATTCCATAGAACAGCAAACTATCGACGGTCCATGAGATAGTGACGGATCTTGGTTGCCGATAGTCTGGCTGTTCTAGCCATACGGGAGATGCTAGTTCTTCACCTGTAGATTTTTTATATAACTCTAAAGGCAGGTAGGAGATTACCCCAGCTATTAAGTTTCTGCAACGGTTTACAGCAGGTACTTGCATGGCGTAGTTACGATCTAATCCGCCTGGAAAGTTTCCGACGCCTGTAGTAAATGAACCATAGCCATAGGCTGTGTCCATAATGGCTGGGGCGTATTGCGCTTGAACGGAATCAGTTTTTTTATTTATACCCAAAGCAGACAATAGACCCATATGTACATGTTATACCATAAAACGGACTATTGGTGCAAGTTAGACAATAATTTGGGCGGTTCTTTGTGGTTTAGTTAATTCAGACGCCACCATGGCCAAACTAATTGCGGCGGTGACATCGCCAGCGGATTTACGCCTGATTATGCGCCAGCCAGCGTCATTTGTTTTAGCTGCGCAGTTGTTTAGATGTTGTACGAGATCTGCCTGGCCAGAATGCACCAAACGTTGATTCGCTAAAGCATCAGATAGGTCACTGCACGCCTGGTAGAAAGCCTGGCCCGATACATCTTGCATACGCCAGCCACTTTGCTCTAATTTAGAGGCTAGCGTTTGTGTAGCGTACTTGTCATAGCAAATAATAGTTGGATGATATTTTCTAGCCCACTCATTTATATCGCTAGCCATTCTAGTTTCATCTACAGCTACTTCGCTCGACCATAATTGCATTAAGCCCACTGCTATCTTGCCGTCTTTTATCTGGCCAGCAACTAAAGCGCCCGATCTTCTAGTAGGTGCAATATCAAACGCCATTATTGTCTGTGGGCCAACGGGTAGTTCTAGGTTGCTATCACTACACGACTCAATAGAACCATAAACCCAGGGGCTGACCGCGCTATCTACCCACTGGCAAAGCATCTCGGTGCGTGTGGCTTCTACGCTATTGGTATTAACCGATTCTTCTAGCGTTTGCTCGGTGATCAGGTGTCCAAGCGCTGGGTTGGCCATAGTCCAGGCTTTGCGGTCGTGTATTTTGCAATGCTGTGGTGCGCTGTATTCGTAATAGCCTAGATTAGCTGGAGGGTAGGACATACAGCGTTCTTTCAGGTCATTTAGTACTTCGCTGAACCCGTCGCCTGCATTACTTGTCATTAGCGTCATTGCATTTGGCCTAGCTCGCGTAACAGGAAGCGCTGCGGTAAAGGCCTCTTGCGACCACTCTCTAAGTTCATCAAGATAAAGGAAGTCGGCGGTCTTTCCACGAGGTGCGTCTCTCGTAGCTGCTGCAATTTCATACCTGGCGCCGTTTAATAGCGCGATAGACTCCTGGCCGTTTGCTAATCTGATCTGGCGTACTTGTTTAGATAGAAACTCGTTATCTTCTATTGTATAAGCCACTTGCCTAAAGGTATCAAGCGCCATGTTACGGTTAGAGGACATGCCTAGTACGTTCTTACTGCCCCACAGGAAGAGATGGCTCAATATAAGCATACGGGCTAGGTGAGTCTTACCATTCTGTCTGGCAACCAGCACCAGCGCCGACTTCTTTAGAAATGTACCGCTTGCGTCTACCGATAAAAGGTCATCGAGTACCCAGCGCTGCCAAGGGATAAGCGGAAGGTTGATTTTCTCGGCTAGATCCGCTACCTCCTGGGCCTTGCTGGCCGTCTTTAATAAAGGCGTGTGGATTCTAGGCTGCGTACTACCTATTAGTTCTAGTCCCCTCTTGATGGGGATAACTTCTGCATCTTTACTCGTCACTTTGTAGCCCTTCTGGTCGGATAAACGGTGAATCTGGCACCGAACTGATAGTACTAGGGAGAGATGAGCCTTGAAAGACAAGGGGGGTCGGCGTGGGGCTAAAAAAACGGTCCCCTTTGGCTAGGTTGCACGCACGACAGATGGCTGCGCAGTTCAATGGGTCAAACATGTCACCGCCTTTAGAGCGTGGCCATATGTGGTCCACCTCTTTAGCTTCACCACCACACGCGTAACAGATCCTGCCATCACGGTCTAGCACCATAAGCCTTAACTTCTTCCATTGACCACTACCCATAGCACGTTGGTGTTTAGCCTTCTTATTAACCACTAATGCCAGCCCTTACGTTTGTAATGATCTAATGCGTTACACATAGAGCCATATCTACTGAGGTTATATTTGATGCCCCATTCAACCTGTTTATAACCGTCTACCTTTGCTAAGTACTTAGACCTGCCTTGTGGTATGCCGTAGTGCGAACCATTGCGAGCGCTTGGGTTCCACCTAGACTCTCTGTAGTAAAGGTAATCTAAGCAATGGAATTCATCTATATCATTTAATTGTATAAAGGCCCATTGACGATAATGATTTGTAGTTTCAGTGACCTGGGAAGCAGCTTTATCAAGGCATAATATTTGTGCTACAAATAGAGCGGTGGCTACTAGTGCACACCTCGCGAGCCTGCCGCGTTGCGGCTCGCGTTTTTGCCTTGGGGGCAAATGCGAACTAGAGGGTAGCATGCGCATGCAAGTCACTCAGCATAACCGCAGGTCAGACGGCAAGTCACGATGCGTAAATCATCTGTATCTAACCATGTCTCATCAAAGCCAGACTCACTCATTATCTGATCCTATGTAATTTAAACCTATTAATAGCATCCACAGCTACTTCGCCTATACCGTAAAGAGCCGTATTAAACGTGATGGTCTTACGACTACCATCGGCTCGATCAAACTTGTGATTATAGGCAATAGGCATAATGGCATCGGCGTGGTTCCATAGGTTAAACCACCACCTGCCGTTGGTAAAAGGTACCAGGGCGATACCGTTGGCGTGCGATAGGAACCTATCAACCCAGGGCGTAGGCTTGGAATACGGTGGGTTCATCCAAACTAGGCCAAACCAAGGCTGCGCTAGCCCATCATCTTCTATTGTGTACTTACTCTTAGCTGGTACGACACCGCCTACTATCGGCGAACACGGGTCTAAATCAAACTGTAGGCCTAGGCCGTCAAATATCCACCGCGATGTGTAGTAATCGTCGCCACCTGAATTACGTCTACCTGTAGGCATTACTTCTCCTTAACTAGTGCGCAAGTGTGGCAGACCACGGAGTTAAACTTCCAACTACCACACTTATCACATCGGATTATGTCCGAGTCAGGTATAGTAAGCGCTTCGGCGATGTTCTTGATGCCGACACACCCACAGTCCATGCACTGATAGGCTTTGAATCCTTCGGGAGTATTTAATTCTTCTAGCCATAGAAACTCCGTCTTACGATTGCAGCCGTTACATTTAAACTGTGCGTGCATGTGCTAGTGTTCCCTTCCTTATTGCCTGCAGTGGCATTGGGTACATACTAAGAAATTACCAGAGTGTATAAGTCTGTCGTCATTACAAGCTACACATCTCTCGGTACTAGGGCTCAGGCTTTCCTTATCATTTTCCATGCGTAAGGTGAAGCCTGAACCGTTCCTGACCTCTATAAATCCCATCTATTCACCCCCTTTACCTGGCTCTGAATCGTCGGGCCAAAACCACGTGCCGTTAGCTGTTAGTTTTGCCCACTTAGCGTCGCATTGCTCGGCTTTGGGTGCACTGCACACATAGCCTGCATAAGGTTTGTTGGTGCCTTTGGCAACTCCTTCTTTCTTTACCATACTGCCATGCCTACAAGTAAACCCAGCATCAGGTACTTGACCAATTTGAGTAACGCTTTCACCAACAGACCAAGCAACAGGCACAGGCTCGTTAGGAATATCTTTGAGTTGTGAGTCCACAAGATGTAGCGCATACTCCATCGCAGCCGACTTAGATCCTGGGGCGCCATACTTAGGTTTAAATTCTTCACGGGCGACCTTGGTCATCTCTTCTCGACTGGCACGTTTGCCCTTAGCCGCATAACCTGCGTTTGCAAGCGCACGGCCGATCGCTGAAGTCTCGCAGTTCTCCAATGCAGACGTTGAATTAACGCCGCGATCAGAAACGCTCTCACTAGCAAGCCCAGTCGCACACGGCTTGGGATCTGCTTCCGTTTTAAATAGTTCAGCACTAACAATGTATCTAGCGTCTGAGGCCTGTTCAAGTTTCGTTGCCACTCTTCCATCTGGGTAATCCTTCCACCATTTTTCCAGTCGGCTCTCGACTGTTTCATAATCTTGTAAGTTAAATGCCATCGCTATTTCCAATCGTCGGAGTCGTCTTGCATGGCGTCTGTAATGCTTTTAGCAATTGCAAGGTAGGCAATGGCGTCTTCGTAATTGTCAAGGTGCGCAGCATCTTCAGCTTGCCTGCTGATCTTGACCAGTGCCATACAAACTGCAACCTCGTTTGGCTGGATTGGATAACCCAAATATGCACTCCAGAGTTCGGCAATCCTCTTGTGGTTTGTAATAGGATGCCCATAGTTGAGACCTCGCGCATGAATAGTTTTGACGACATTATCTAGTAGCTGTTCAGTTGTTGTCGGCATTAGTTATGCTATCTGTGATCCTGCGGTGCATTTCAAAGCCGTCTTTACGGCCTTTCCAGTACCCAGCCTGGAACGCATTATCTTTGATGGTTGAATAAACGCCCCAAAGAATAAAATAACCTAATACGGAGTAAAGAACAATCCAGGGTGCCGTTGTCTCAATCATGCGTTCACCAGTGTCTTGCGTAGGTGGCATGGACTAGCGTAGTTAGTTAGCATTACCCAGTCGCCCGTATTCTCGTCGCTGTGTATAGCGTAGTTTTTACCTAAGCCAGCTATAAAGCCCTCTGCCATTTTTAAAGCAGCGTAGTTATCAAACCAGTACGCGTATTGCCAGGTAAATAATGGGTTTGGTTCAAAACGATCAGCTTGTTTTTGCCAGTCGTTGTTTTGCCATTCCATTGAATTGATCCATAGCTGTTCAAAATCAGCAGCCTTTAGGTCTATTTGTATCTTCATGTGTAGCCCTACTTCCTGCGCCAGTCGGTCTGGCACGAGAGAAGTATTGCATCTGTGTACGACTTTGTGGATAGTTTTGGGGCGTATTTGTATAACGATTTGGTAACGATTTACCCGTAATACCTGCCCAGTGCGGTAAATGAGCCATCCTTCGGATCGATAGGCACTAACGTAGGTGTTAGCGTCTTACCTGCGGCTTCTAGTATAACATAGCCATTTTGCCAATTCGCGCTGTTATAGCGAATATAGCCCGCTTTCTTACGATCCATTAGGTTCCCAGCCTCTACCCCATACAAGGCCCTGTGGTGGCCGTTTACGCCCTCTGTGTAGGCAGACATGCCCAGCCTGTGCGAATGTCCAGCCAAAACTGATTTACCAAACTTTTTAGCCAGGTTTAAAGCTGTGATACCTGCGTGCTGGCTCATACTTCCCTCATCACCGTGGCAAAGTACCCAATCAGGGTGAAACTCATAGGCCTTGCGATGGTAGGTCATGCCCATGTCGGCAAAGCCCATGAAGGCTGGGTATTGCAGTTCTGGAAGGTTTATTAACCCAGGGACTTTTAGAAGAGTGTTGTATAGGCGATCAGTATGATTGCTGCGGATAATATGCATTTCTGGGCTGTACTCACCGATATCCCAAAGGATCTGCTTACATAGCTCACGATCAGCGTGTAGGTCCTCACTATAAGCCAGAGGTGTGCCTTCACTCCATTTACTAATTGACTGGAAATCAATCTCATCGCCGACCACCAATACCGAGTCGAACTTCTCTCGCCTGGCCAGTTTGATTATATTCTTTACCGCAGAGTCTAGCTGGTACGGTACCTGTAAATCTGAGATTACAAGCCAACGCTTAATCTTCACCCTCTTCAGTAGGATCGATACTAGGTATGATGCCGCCATCGCCTATTACCCAGTCGGGCATGGTTGCCCTATCTGATACAAAGTACAGCGCACAACTCTCGCTAAATCCTGCCTTGCGTGCTGCCTTGTAGATCTCGTTCATAGCAATATAGTGTTGATCTATTTTAGACAACGGCTCAGGGGATTTACGTACTATGCGTTTATTAACTTTCTTACGCCTACGTCTGGTGTCAGCCACGTCACAATTGTCGCTTACTCATTAGAGAATATAGGTCATCAACACGCTGTTCTAATCGAGTTAATTGATCTTTCATACTCTGGCCACCATTGGGCCTCAATTCGTTAAGCCAGCCTTTAATAAGAAAGCGCAGACCCACTAATAAACTTGTTAGCACGGCGCACACGCCAGCCCCAAAGCCAGCCCATTCTGCTGGACTCATTTCGCATCGATGCCATAATCAACTTCTTTACCAGAAGAAGGATCTACAGCTTTAATTAGAGGTGCTACAACGGCACCCAATAATGTGGCATAGGCAGGGTGTATATCAGCAGCAATAGCCAGAACCACGGTTATACCGCTAGCTGCTACAGCCCTTAAATAAGACTTAATTGCTGCCTTGTGTTTCTTTGTTAGTTTCATAACTTGCCTCCCAGTAGTGGTATATCAAACGGCTTAGAGTCTTTATCGCCTAACTTTGTAAAACTAATATGTATGTGCTTTGTGTGTTTGTTGTAACCCTTGTACTTGCGCCATTTAAAATTGAGTATTTTGCTAGCAATCATGCCGTTGTGGATCACGTAAGAAATGCGTTTATCGGTCTTGCCGCATATTCTGATCTGGTCAGCCAAATATACTGAGATCCCTTCGGATGTATCCAAGCGAGAATCAACATCAATGGCTCGTACACACCCACCTGCGTCTGGATTATGATCCGATTTTCTGGTGGCATGACGAGCATCGCCCAACCATCCGCAATTGGTAGTGCGACGATCTGGGTACCAGGTATCAATCTGATCTCGTAGCTGTACACCGCTTGCACATAGCCATGGTTTCATTTGCCACACTTCCTCAAGATTGTGCTATAAACCTAAAGCCCTTAAATCATCGGTAGTCAAACCAAGTGCGGCTAACTTGCCTTCGGCTGTTGCCTTAGCTTGCGCCTTTGCTTCGGCTTCGGCTTGACGTATAGCATTTTCTGCTTGGTCTGCTTGATATTGAGCAAATTCGGCATCATTCATTTCTCTGTCAATAACTTCATTTGTTTCGGTATTGTGTATTCTTATTATTGGTTTAGCCATATTAGTTTGCTCCATATATATTGATTGTTCCACCAGTAAATGATCCTGAACTAGGAAGAAAAGTAAAACTAGAAATTACAGATGTTCCACCATAATATCCAGCACCATTTGAAACTCCAACGGCTTGAACCACTGCTGAAAACCAAAACGGTTTAATTCCTGTTGAGTTAGCGGCATCAATGAAAATAAAATGTTCGCTAGCAACTCCACCAGAGGCACCAGTTGTTGTAACAGCGGTCCAAGCATTCGTATCACCATCACCAGTTGCTGCGTAATAATTTGAACCTGTATCACCATTCATTCTGAATCTAAAATTTGCAGCAGTATTTGCTGTTGCGCTATCAATATGAACAAACAAATAATTGTAACCTGATAGTGATGATATTGTAGTTGAGGAACCACTTAAAGAGGTTCCACCAGTATTTATTAAAGTGTAACTTTTTGTTCCTGCAGTAGCAGTAGCCCAACTTGGCACTCCACCTGCAACAGTTAAAACTTGACCAGTTGTTCCAATACCAAGGCGTGCTGGAGTAGATCCGCTAGAAGAATAAATTGTGTCGCCTGTAGTAGTCATTGGGTTGGTCATGCCAGTAGTATCTAAATTAGCCCAAGCACTACCAGTGTAATATGTAGTTACATTTGTATCTTTAAGATAAGCAAAGTTGCCTTCTTGTGGTGATGTAACTGCGGCATCTCTAGCTGCGGCACTGGCGAATACCCAGACACCTTGCATTAAATAACCATCTACATCGGCTGCGGTTAATACCTCGCCTGTAACGAAGTCCTTAAAACCTAATCCTGCTGCCATCTTTACTCCTTAATAACTGAGGACATTATAGTCTAAAGTGCCATAAATCGTATCATTTAGGATAAATGCGTCGATAACGGGTTCTAGTGTTGTGAAGGTAGTACGCCAACTATTCGGTGTTATATTCATACGTACACCGAAAATCTGAAGTGTTTTTTCTAGGGTAGATCCGCCAGGTTGCGTGGTGATTACCTTTATCGGATCGAAGAAGTCTAGGTCTAGGGCTGCAATGATGCCTGTATTGTAATTAGCCGTGTATAGGTCAAGGACTATCGAGTCCACTCTGATACTGGTTTCTGCTCGGCTAGCGACATAAGCCTGGGCATAATCAAGTGCTACCGCATCGCTCTGCATCAATAGGTTGTCTAAGAAGTAGCTGTGTAGGAAGTACTTATCAATGCTTGCTTGATTTAGGGCTACCTGGGGACTACCGCCTGATCTCGTAATTGTGGCTTTATTAAATATAAGTACATCGTTAAGAATCCAACTGGCATCAAAGTAAACAATACCCGTGCCGTTATCAGCAAAGATTGTGGGCGTACCGCCAATAGAACCAGCTGTTACATTTCTGTCTTGGAATACAAAGGAGCCAGCAGCGTCTACGTATAAAGCCCCATACTCTGACGTGGCTACGGTAGTCAAGGCGGCTAAGGCTGTGCGGTTGGTACCAGGGTCTGCCTGCATAGTGGTAAGCCCAGCATCTACGTCACGCATAGAACTAGGCCAGTCAATTTCATCTAATATCTGATTAATACGAGTGCCGCTTAAATTGCCAGCGCTCGCACCTGCCACCGTACTGATCTGCGCTACCTGGGCCAATCTGAACGCATCCACTGCCTGGATAGTGGTGATGGCTACCGTGTCATCGGATTCGCCAGGGTAGGTAGTCACATAGCTTGTAATAAACCCTGAGAATATAGGATAAATAACATTCCCATAAGTAGCAGTAATCTGCACCTTCTTCATGGGTGTTAATAAATTATAATACGGTCCGCTGACGTTCTGGGGATTGAAGTCGCCATTTTGATCGACAATACGTAAAGTCAGTGCGCCTGTTTGGAATTGATCGGATAGGGCAGTGCGGCCTCGGTTAGTTTCTATGCGGTTAATTTGATTTGATACATCTACGATTACTGCTGCCGAATCTGCTAATACGTTTGTGTCTAATATACCTGTACCCAATATAAGGGCCTGGGCAAAACTAGGCCCCGTGCTGAAGTTAATTACTGCATTAATTACAGGTACGGTCATACTAAGAATCCAGCAGGTACTGTGGAATAACCAGACCTGGTTGCCACCTGTATGCTTTCTGCTATTGCCTGACTTAGTTTATCGCTGCCACCATCTATAGTAAGTCTAATATCCATAGGCCCTTGTGATGATGCACGTTGAGCGTTATTTTGGTTTAAAAATTGATTTATGCGTGAGTTCAATTCTTGAGTGGATTCCAATGCCACCTTGTTTTCAAATGCAGCTATTTTATCGTTAGTAGCTTGGGCTGTAGATAATGCATTAGAATAGGTCGGGGCCGCCCCTGCCTTTGATGTTGTTACTCCACCTAGTGAGGCTATAAACGATGCTATTTGAGCGTTAAGGGCTCGTACCATTTCCAGCGCTGTGCTTTGTAAGTAATCATCTATCTTAGTGTTTAATGTTTTAACTTTGAATAATGCAAAGTCCTCTAAAGACATACCTGCTAGCCGAGCCTGTTCGGCAAGTTTTCTTAATGCCTCTGATGCTTCTAGTTCGGCTAATAGTTTCTTAGCCATAGCCTCGTTATTGTCTAGGATTGCTAGTTGTGCCTTCAGGCGTAATTTAGTTTCTTCATCGGTTGCTTGATTAAGAGCAGTAGTTAGGCCTATGCGTTCTAGGTCAAACTTCTTCTTTAATTCTTCTACGTTCTTATTCTCAATAGCGTTCTTCTTTGTAATTATATTATATTCTTCTTTACGTGCTTTAAGAAGTGCTTGAGAAGTACGCAGGTCTGGTATGCCTGAATAACCACCTACGTTTGGTTTACCAGGAGCATTACTCTTACCTATATCGTAACCAATTAAGGCTAACGCCCCACCGATAATTAGTTTTTTAGATCCAAATACAAGGAAGGCTAAAGCGCCTAACAGTTTACCTACATCGCTATCTGCAAACTTTTTAACTTCGCCTACTAATAAACCTAAGCCTCGAACTGTATCGGCAATAGCCAGAGCAAACTGATTCATAGAGTCTGTTGCTTCATCTATTGAATTATCTTTAGCCAGAGCGCTTAAAGCATCTATTAAACCTTTACCTATAATCTCTGTAGCATCAGCAGCAGCTACTTTTAGGCTATCCATTTTGCCAGCGTAAGTATCTAATCTGGCTAAAGCCTGGCCTGCAAATCTTTTTTCCAGTGCGGCCATGATTTTATTCATGTCACCAGTGGCAATTATATTGGCATCTATACCAGTGTTTAATCCTTTAATAGCCTTTGTTTGCCCTCGGACTCCAGCTGCTATTGCGCTAATTACCGTTTCTAAACTAGCGCCTGTACCAGCACTAACATTTAGTGCAGTTTCTAAAGCCTGTTGACTAAGAGTGACCGAGCCAGTGGCGTTGAGTAAAGTCTGAAAGGCTGGTCGTAACTGATCATCTAATACCTTGTATAAATTCTGTAGGCCTGCAATATAGGTTTCTACTTCGGTTACCCTGAATGCATTGCCTGTGTTTTGTAACTGAACGGCTAACGATTTAGCGGCCTTCTCATCGGCTGCAAAAGCATTCACAGCCTTTTTGCCAAAGGCAACTAATGCTGTCGTAGCAAAAACACGATTAAAAGTCTTGCCTAATTTTTGTGTTTGTTTATCAAAAGCAGATATATCTTTCTGACCTTTTTTAAGAGCCTTACCGTTCCAGGTGGCCGCCGCTGCGACGAATATATTGGCCATTACGCAGCCTTTTTAATTGCTGTTTTGCGTGTGAACTCCACGGCTGTATTGTCTATCGCTTTTAATATAGCTTCATAAACTTTGGTGCTATCTTCGGCCCAAGCCTTGTAAACTAAACGACCCTGCATTTTTCTTCCACCACGGCCAAGTTGCCCAGGTACTCTTTTAGGCTTTGTAACTGGAACCAATTGTGCAATAAATTGTTGGCTGGCAAATGGATTATTAGATTCATAATCTTCTAATGATTTACTTTTAGCAGATTTTCTTACATACGTGCCACTACCTTCATGCTTAAATGTAAATGGTGCTCGCCCTTGTGGGTTTAATCTTCCTGCGGTTTCATAAATAGAGCCGCCCCTGCTAACGTTGTAAACATATTGGCTTACTTGCCAGCCGTTTTTCAAAACTTTATTTTTGCCAGGATTATAACCAATACCTGCTTTAGCCACGCCGCTATCAAACTTGGGGAATGGTTTATCAACATTAGAAGATAATGGTTTAGACCATCCTGATAACACCTGGCTATTTGATGGCACATAACTTCTAGCTTTATCCGCAACCTGCCTCATCAACGGGTCTATTGCACTGCTAACTCTTATTCTCAGGTCTTCATCAATAAAACTTAAACCATTTATGACATCTTTAACGCCTACGACCTCGACTGGCATTTTTGATCTCCTTGGCTCTATCGCTTAGTACCTGCACGATTGCTCGCAGCATTTCTGGGTCCATGTTAATGAACTCATTAGGCGCAATTCCAAGTTCTACAGACAGGCTGGCTATCGTGTAGAGCGTAGAATCACGCTGAACTATTTTTTTTCGTCGTCTAATACCTCGACAGTTTCTAGACTGTCTATAAACTCGGCACCAAATATAGGTACAGTTATGTTAGCCCTACGCAAGCACTCATGCGCCAAATAATAAATCTCGGTCTGCCGTTCGTGATCACGCAGGACTTTACTAATACCTGCTTGGTACTTTAACTCGAAAGCGTACTCGACACCTGGCGTTATCTTGTGTTCTGTGACTTCGCCATTAGCCCTTGTTATCTTTAGCTTTGCCATTATTGCTCCTTTGTTATGGTGTTACGTCTACTACTATAGGTGAATTACATGTAAATGTAATGCTTTGAGTAGAAATGTCGCCTACAGATCCGTTTAGATCCTGTGTGTTATTAACCAGCACAGTAGTTTGATACTCAGGATTAGTAGTGCTGATTGCTGCGCTTGAGCGCTTGATTACTAGTGGCACTGTTGTACCCCATGCCGCTGCAAGTGTCGCAGTAACTGCGTTAGCACCTGTTGCTGCTGTATCGTTGAGCAGTTCTAATGTTATTGTCGATGATTCCAGTCCCTTTGTAAATTTGTGGCTGGAGTCTCCCATCGCTGTTACTTCTAGTTCATCAAAGCTGCGGTTAATTGTGACACCTGTAACTACGCCTGAAATGTCGACGCTGTTAAGGGTAACAACCGCACCATTGCTTAGAAATACGGCCATTATTCTTCCTCTTCTTTCTTTAGAGCAGGTTTCTTAACCGCTGCTGGTGGTTCGGTAATCTGGCCGATTCTAGCCAGAAATCTAAGGTCTTCTTGAGTAAATCCTTTGTAACTCATGTTAACTCCAACTCGTGAGGATTGATACAGTGATCTCAGAAACCAGAAGATCGCCACTTGCTGCGGCTATCATTGCTGGCGCTGAAATACTAGAGATGTTCATTTGGTAAGTAGCAGCGGCCAGTTTTGTAACTACTGCTAAAATATAATCTTCCATGCCAGCCAAGTTGCCTTGGTTATCTAGCGCTGGCTTTGTTATAAGAACTTTAAAGTTTGCTAATGGGTTTACGCTTATTTCATCGTTGTTAGACGGCACGATATACGGATCGCCAGGTGTAATAACGACGCTGTTGGCCAGCAATGTTGGTGGTGGAAAACTAAACACTGACCATACGCCAGCATTTGTTAAAGTAGTGGCTAAGGTTGATCTAAGGGTTGTTATTGCTGCTGGCATTAGCCCACCAGAGACGCTGGACTTGAATACGGCTGGATGAGGCCTCTGACCCTGTTAATGAGCTGGTATCCCATACGATAAGGACTTGCAGATACCCCATCCATACCGACCCCACCTGTTTGGCTGACCTGTCTGGATTGCCAGACGTCAACTGCCACTATCATTGCGGCTTCTCTTATGGCTGGGGTTGTCGCGTAAGATTGGGTCTTATGGTCTGGACCTGTGGCTAGTCCGTAAGGTAATACTTTATGGAATACTTGATTAGCTGCTGTTTTGTTGTATTGCACAAATGAGTATCCGTTAGGATAATTAACTTGTCCGTAGTTGTACATAAATACTGGGATAAGGCTAGTAGTGCCGCTAGTTGGCGGTATTGTGCCTGTAATTGTGTGGGTGCCATTAAATGTAGCACCGCAACCGCTAACCACTATTGATTGGCTCGCTGCAAAGGCATTAGGGTTGGCAAGCATAATAGTTGCCACGTTATCTTGTAGTGCTGTGCCTACTACTGGAGCAGTATTAAACCAAAGATACTGATTGATCAGGTCTTCTGAGGTTTGGCATACTTCCTCGACAGTTGCATCGGAGTAGAGGGAGCCAATTCCAAGGTTCGCCCTCAACTCGGCCATAGTCACATACGCGGCTGGCATCTCTACTCCTCTGCTAATAGCTCTCTGGGGATAGGGCTACTAAACCCCAGAGATTATTTATTTAATCGGTTTTATCAGGTCTTCTTGAACTTCAAGATTCCGTTAGGCATCTTGGCAAGTGTTGCCATGTATCCGTAGATCGCAACCTGTACTTGTAGGTTAGACACTACATTTACGCTCATGAAATTCTGTGCTGAGCGATAAACTGTAAAGGCTTCTGGCGCTAGGATAATTGCTGAATCATCATCGAATGTAGTAGCTGTGAAGTTCTTGTCTACGTATAGATCAAGTCCAAGCACATTACCGCGAATAGATCCTGTTGATACCTGGCCAGCCGCATTCATAGGCTGTAAGGCCGTGAATACTGGTCGCTTTGTGGTGTCTTGGGCAGAAATTAATGCGCCCCATTGTGCTGGGTTAGCAATGTAGTTCTGTGCAAAATAACCTGTGTTTGTGTAAATTGTACGTGCGCCTTCTGCGGCGAATGCAACAATTCCATCAAGGTCGGCGGTTGTGTTTGTTCCGTTAGCAGATGCTTGGATCAAAGCAGTTAATACTGTCTGATCTAAACGCTTCAAATATGCATATTCAAGTTGCTTTGTAAGTTCGGCATAAAAGTTAGGATCCGATCTCTCGAGCAGTTCCACACTCAGTGTATTCATTCCAGCATATTTAGATACAGTTGCTGACAAATATTGAGTTTCCATGCCTGTATTTGCTACTGCGCCAGCCTCGGCTTCTACAGTAACTTCTGGTGCTACACCTGAACCGCCACCAACGCTAGTAACAAGTGAAGGCACATTGATTGTCATGCCTGTCGTTGGAAGTGTTCCTTGTGAACATGCATCAATTGCTGGAGTTCCAAATCGAGTATTAGTTACGAACTCGCTTAGATATTGAGTTGGGTTAAATGCTGGGTTAGTAGCAAATGAGTCATCGGCAGCTGTTACGTATAGCTTTGAGTCTTCATTACCTAGAGCGGCTTTAATCTTATGCTCTGTGTATGCAGCCATTGATGTAATAGGCGTGCGGATAGTTGTTTGAATAAGTGGTGCTGTAATAATTGGGCGTGCGGCTTCTACTGTAGGAGTAGCAGCCTCTGCCTTTGCTTCTTGTGGCTGTGTTGCGTTGTCTTCCACA
>Ga0208857_1000161_pt1 | contig 16161 bp, 16 predicted proteins | sample LakMenEpi05Nov12_FD_150674 | JGI IMG/M metagenome (GOLD analysis project Ga0208857, IMG submission 150674) | Freshwater microbial communities from Lake Mendota, WI - 05NOV2012 deep hole epilimnion (SPAdes) | ecosystem: Environmental > Aquatic > Freshwater > Lake > Epilimnion/Euphotic zone ... | reverse complement strand
ACGGGCATGGATAAGCCCCAGACTCTAGAACCTAAAAGCTCTCCTTACGAGTAAGGTCAATCAGAGAGCGAATTATAAGCAATTGACGTTGTTTGACCTTGTTTAACTACGTTATTTGTGTATCCCTACGATAAGAACATTGCCACTTTAAATAACTACATTAAAGAACTGAAAGCGGAGAATTTGCTATAGGAATTTCAGGCACATCAAGGTCCCGTCTGGGGTGTAAGTTTCAGTCCCGACGGTAAAACCATTGCTACTGGTTCTGGGGACAATACAGCGCGGTTGTGGCCTGTGCGGAATTTAGACCGGGTACTTAAAGATGGTTGTGCTTGGTTGACACTCTCAGCGGCTAAAGCCGCTGAGATTCTTTAATCAATGATATGACTTGCTCAGACAGGATTTCTCCAACCTGAGTAGAGGTCTTATCTCCTAAAGCGTTGCTTGCGTCTAGCGCAAAAGTTCCCGTATGCCCTACGGTACTCAACCCTCGACTAAGGATATTTCTAGCGGCGTTTTCGTCTCTATCCATCACGCAACCACACTTACAAATATGCGTTCTGGTGGATAGAGATTTTTTGACAATTTCACCACAGCTAGAGCATTCTTGGCTTGTATATTGCGGATTAACCGCTATTGTGACTCTCTTGAATACTTTCCCGAAATATTCAAGCCAGACACGAAACTGATACCAAGATGCGTCGTTAATAGACTTGGCTAAACAATGATTTTTCACCATATTTTTAATTCTCAAATCTTCGTAGGATATCAAGTCGTTTGACTGAACTACGCACCGTGCTAATTTCACAGCATGGTCTTTACGTTTCCTACTTATTTTGAGGTGGCGTTTACCTAAAATCTGTCTAGCTTTGCCTCTATTTTTTGAACCTTTGACTTTTCTGGAAGCACGACGTTGTGAACGTTTAAGAATCTTTTCTCCAATACGCAGAAATTTAGGATTCTCAATCATCACACCATTGGAGTCAGTGTAGTATTCTTTCAAGCCTATATCTAATCCAACTGTATTTCCTGATGGAGTTATATCTTCTTGGCGATTAACATCAATGCAAAACTGACAATAATAGCCATCAGCCCGTTTGACTAACCTAACTCGTTTAATTTGATTTATTTGATAAAAATGCAAATCACGAGTCCCTTTGATCTTTAATCTACCAATACCTTTTTTATCAGTGAATGTGATAGATTTACGATCTTCTGAAAGCTTCCATCCTGATGTTTTGTATTCGACAGAACGGCAGTCTTTTTGAAACTGAGGATATCCCTTTAATCCAGGAATATTCTTTTTACAGTTATCGTAAAACCGAGAAATAGAAGACCATGCTCGTTCGGCACTGGCTTGTCGTGCCATTGAGTTAAGTTCATTAGCGAATGGAAAATTAGCCGCCAAAACAGCGCAATATTTCTGCAAGTCGTTTTTGCCCGTATCTTTTACGTCCATCCATAGCCGAATACAGCTATTCCGAACGAATTGAGCGGTGCGAATTGCATCATCTACTGCGCTAAATTGAACCGATTTCCCGTAAGTTTTGAACTCAAAAACTAGCATCGCTTTTACCTCCAACCTTATACTACTCTTCATGGTGTAAGATTGTCAAGATATTTAGCGGTACAAGATTTAAGGCGGTTAAAACCGCTCGTGTCGCTTATATCTCAGGGCTGAAGCCACTGAGCTTTACGCTTACCGGATACTTCTGTAATTAAATTACCCCCCTTAGTCCCCCCCTTGGAAATGGGGGAAACCGGAAAATCCAGTTCCCTCTTCTTAACAAGGGGAGGGTTAGGGTGGGGTTAAAAATATTTGATACATCAATCATAACTTTTTAAACACCCTCTAACAGAAAGGTGATAAAATTACCATTATCTACATCTTTAAATCCTGTAAATTCTGATTTAGAAAATATTACATATTACTCATGTCTTTAAACTTATTAATTCCCCATTCTCCTACAACAGAATATCAATGTTTACGCGACCTCAATCTCTATAATTCTCCCGAATGCGTCAGTTTAACCACCCAAGCTGCTACAGGACGACATTTAAAAATAACATCAAATAATCAAAATACCGCAGTTGAAGTTTGTTTATGTGAAGATGATTATCCCGGATGGTTATCACTTGAAGATTTGCAGTTTCTCCAACCCGCAGAAACAGTATATCAACCCCAATTCATCTCAACCGCAGAAATTCAACAACACATACCCACAGTTATCGCTTTTACCCAAGCAGCAAAAGCACAAGACAATTATTATCTTTGGGGTGGCACAGTTGCACCTAATTATGACTGTTCTGGTTTAATGCAAGCAGCATTTAAATCTGTAGGAGTTTGGCTACCAAGAGACGCTTATCAACAAGAAGCTTTTACCCAAACAATTGATATTAAAGAATTACAACCAGGGGATTTAATCTTTTTTGGCACTCCTCAAAAAGCCACCCACGTAGGATTATATTTGGGTAATAATTGCTATATTCACAGTTCAGGAAAAGATCAAGGACGCAACGGTATTGGTATTGACCAACTTTCAGAACAAGGGAATAAAGTTAGTCAGGCTTATTATCAACAATTACGCGGTGCTGGTAGAGTTATGAAAAGTTATGTTTCTCGATATAAGACCATGTAAAATTAACCATCAGTTATCAACTATCTAGCAATGACCAATCACCAATCACCAATCACCAATTACCAATTACCAATCACCAATCACCAATCACCAATTTTAGATGTATCCGTAGTTGTTCCTATTAAAGATGAGGTCGAAAGTTTACCCTTATTACTAGAAGCCATTTCTACGACTCTCACCGCTAGTGAATTAAATTATGAAATTATTTGTGTAGATGATGGTTCTAGTGATGGTACAGCAGAATTTCTCAAAGCACAAGCCCAAACGCGCACTGATTTAAAAGCGATCATTTTGCGACGTAACTATGGACAAACTGCGGCTATGTCTGCGGGTTTTAATTATGCTACAGCTAAAGTAATTGTGACTTTAGACGCTGATTTGCAAAATGACCCCGCTGATATTCCCATGTTATTAGCAAAGCTGGATGAAGGTTATGATTTAGTTAGTGGTTGGCGGCAAAATCGTCAAGATGGGGCATTAAATCGGTTGCTTCCTTCTAAAATCGCCAATTGGTTAATTCGTCGGGCTACAAGCGTCTATATTCATGATTATGGTTGTTCTTTGAAAGCTTATCGCTCCGAGTTGGTTGCAGATATGAATCTTTATGGAGAACTACACCGCTTTTTACCTGCATTGGCATATATTGAAGGGGCGAGAATTACAGAAGTACCTGTCCGTCATCATGCGCGACGTTTTGGACAAAGTAAGTATGGCATATCGCGGACGTTCCGGGTATTGATGGATTTATTAACTATTCTGTTTATGAAGAAGTTTCTCACCCGTCCCATGCACGTTTTTGGGCTATTAGGCTTAATTTCTATGGTTTCTGGGGGAGGAATAGGTATATATTTGACTGTTATCAAATTGGCTTTTCATGTAGATATTGGTAGCCGTCCTTTATTGATTTTGGCAGTGTTGCTGTTAGTAACAGGAGTACAACTATTTTGCTTCGGCCTTTTGGCAGAATTACTGATGCGGACCTATCATGAATCTCAAGGACGACCAATCTATCGGGTGCGGGAAGTTGTGGCGAAAAATATTATGGCAAGAGAAAATAGAAAGTAACGTAACAATAGAGAAATAATACTTTTTGCATTATTGCATGTGCCGTGAAAACTTTTGATACTTTTGACGCTGAACTGCGAAAAAACCTGCTCATGTTATTTGCAGCGGGTTTGTTTTTCTGGTCAGGTTTGGCTTCGTTATTGCCTACCTTACCCTTATATATTGAACATATTGGTGCAAGCAAACAAGAAATTGGCATTGTGATGGGTAGCTTTGCCATTGGGATGTTGCTATGTCGCCCGTCAATGGGTGCTTTAGCAGATATACGGGGTCGTAAAATAGTATTATTGATTGGAATGTCCGTGGCAGCGATCGCTCCTTTGGGATATTTATGTGTAAAATCAATTATCCCCCTCATGGTAATTCGCTCCTTTCATGGCATTAGTATCGCTGCTTTTGCCACAGCTTACATTGCCCTAGTGAGCGATTTAGCACCAGAACACCGTCGCGGTGAAGTCGTCGGTTATATGAGTTTAGTTAATCCCCTGGGAATAGCACTTGGCCCCGCTATCGGGGGATTTTTGCAAGCAAGTGCTGGTTATACTCCGTTATTTCTCTCATCTGCGGCTTTAGGTAGCATGGGTTTATTATGTATAATCCCCATTGTCAATCCACCTATTATCACCAAACCACATAACAGCAAAAATGATAACTTTTGGCAAATATTAACTAGTCCTCGCGTGCGAACTCCGGCCATTGTCTTATTGCTGAGTGGTTTGACTTTAGGTAGTTTGCATACTTTTATCTCCCTATTTATCAAATCAACCGGCGTTGATTTAAATCCAGGTTTCTTTTTCTCTGCTGCCGCTGTCTCCAGTTTTAGTTGTAGATTATTTAGTGGTAAAGCTTCTGATAGATATGGTCGGGGTTTGTTTGTTACCATGAGTTTAATAGCTTATACACTCTCTATCATCTGCGTTTGGCAAGCAAATAACTCTTTCATGTTCTTATTAGGAGCATTGATGGAAGGTGCTGCCTCTGGTACACTCATTCCCATGATTTCTGTATTAATGACAGATAGGGCTTTACCCCATGAACGCGGGAGAATATTTGGTGCTTCCTTAATGGGATTTGATATCGGTTTAGCTATAGCTGGTCCAATTTTTGGTACATTTGCCGAAACCCTGGGTTATCGGAATATGTTTGGTTTGACTACGGGTTTAACTGTGATAGCCATGATCATCTTCCTTACCCAGTCTAGCCGGAATATCCCTCAATCTCTGCGTTTTGCCTTTGGTCGCACAGAAGATATCTATGCCGTGAAATAATATCTTCAAAAATTAGATATGGATTATTTACAACCCTTGTAAAGACGTTCCATAGAACGTCTCTACGATATTTGTCACCAAATCTCCGTTAGAAACTACCAAATAAAAAAATATCCCAAAACTGACGCAAAAACCTGCTCTATTTCTTCTTTCTCTGTGTTCTCTGTGCCTCTGTGGTTCGTTTATTCAACCCATTAAAAATGCACAAACTCCAAAAAAGGAACTTGTGCATTTTTAATTATAAGATGGGCGAGGAGGGATTCGAACCCCCGACACCGTGGTTCGTAGCCACGTGCTCTAGTCCACTGAGCTACACACCCTTGACCCACGAATTTAATAATAGCACAGACTTTCCCAATGACGCAAGCTAATTTTTCAAATTCTTTTCCACTAACCCATTTGGATGCCCAAGGAGAAGCTCAAATGGTTGATGTATCAGGCAAAGTCGCCACCATTCGCCAAGCTGTAGCCACTGGTAGGGTGCGAATGTTACCTGAGACGTTCGCGGCTATTCAAGCCGGAAACACCCCCAAAGGGGACGTTTTAGCGACTGCGAGGTTAGCGGGAATCATGGCTGCTAAACAGACAGCAAACTTAATTCCCCTTTGTCACCCCTTACCCTTACAGAAAATCACTGTGGAGATTATCCCCGATGCCCAACTACCTGGTTATCAAATTGATGCCACTGTGAAAACTAAAGCGGAAACTGGGGTAGAAATGGAAGCTTTAACAGCGGTATCTATTGCCGCTTTAACTTTATATGATATGGCTAAAGCCTTAGAAAAATCAATTCAGATTGAAGGAATTCATTTAGTCAGTAAGACAGGTGGAAAGTCTGGAGATTGGGGATAGTTGACATTTGTTGAATAAATCAGTACACTATTATTCGTTAGGACATTTGCCGTACACTAAAGATTTACACATCACATTTATTGTGTAGAAAGTATCATGACTCACTCAGTGGCTAGAAACAGCCCAGAAAAATCCTTGCGTTCCAAATCAGAACGATTAGAAGCCCGTATCAGTCCAGAAAATAAGGAATTGTTTCAACGTGCGGCAGATATTCAAGGGCGAACACTTACAGATTTTGTAGTTAGTAGTCTTGTCAGTGCTGCAAACCAGATTATTCAGGAAAATCAAATCATGGTTTTAAGCAGAAAAGACCAAGAAGTTTTTGTAGAAGCACTGCTTAATCCACCGAAACCCAGTGGAAAGTTACAGCTTGCGGCTCAACGCTATAAAAAGAATATGGGTGTATAAGTGCAGTTAACAGATAATTTTGATGCTTTTGAGAATTATTTAATAGAACCGCTAGGCAAAAAGCATAACCGGGCGGCTTTTTGTTGTGGTGTTGATCAATTAGATGATTATTTGCAAAAAAAAGCTGGGCAAGATGCACGTAATTACATAGCAGCCCCATTTGTTTTAGTAGAAAAAAGTTCTGGTTTCGTAGCAGGTTATTACACACTATCATCAACAAGTATTCAGATCGGAGAATTGCCGATAGAAATTACTAAAAAACTACCAAAATATCCTCAACTTCCCGCTACCCTTTTAGGTAGATTAGCAGTTGATAAAAATCATCGTCAAAAAGGTTTAGGGGAAATGTTGTTAATGGATGCCCTATATCGTAGTTTGCAAAATGAAATTGCGACAATTGCGGTAGTTGTTGATGCTAAAGATGATAAAGCTCGTTCTTTTTATGAGCATTATCAATTCATTTGCTTTCCTGATTATTCTCATCGGCTTTTTTTGATGATGGAAACGATAGCTAAGATGATCAATTCAGATTAAATACATTTACTCAAAAACTACGGTTCTATTTCCATAGACTAAAACACGATTTTGTAAATGCAATCTCACCGCTCTTGCTAACACAATTCTTTCTAAATCTTTCCCTTTTCTAATTAAATCATTCACCTCATCCCGATGACTTACCCGCACTACATCTTGTTCAATAATTGGTCCTGCATCTAAGTTAGGGGTAGCATAATGGGCTGTTGCACCAATAATTTTTACTCCTCTTTCAAAGGCGCGATGATAGGGATTAGCACCAATAAATGCAGGTAAAAATGAATGATGGATATTAATAATTTGCGGGAATTTTTCAATGAAATCTGCGCTAACTATTTGCATATATTTTGCTAAAACTACTAAATCAATTTTGTATTCATGTAGTAATTCTAGTTGTTTAGCTTCTTGTTCTTGTTTATTGTCTTTAGTAATGGGTATATGATGGTAATCAATACCAAATTGTGCAACCACTGGTTGTAAATGGGGATGATTACTCATAATTAACGGAATTTCTGCATGAAATTCTTTAGCGTGATATCTCCAAATTAAATCAAATAAGCAATGATCTTGACGACTTACCCAAATAGCAATGCGGGGAAGAGTATCAGAAAAGTGTAATTCCCATTTTGCATTTAAAGATTGAGCAATAGCATTAAAAGCGGGAGCAATTAAATCTTTTGGTAAATTAAATCCTTTTAATTGCCATTCTATGCGAGTTAAAAATAATCCAGCTTCAAAATCTGTATGCTGATCTGCATGAGTAATATTGCCACCATGATCATAGATGAAATTGGCAAATTTAGCTACCAATCCCTTTTGATCTGGACAAGAAATTAATAAAGTTGCTGTTTGTTTTGTCATTGAAAATAAGAAATAATAATTTTTGCTATTTGAAATCTCGTTCCCAGTCTCTGACTGGGAATGCTATCACAGAGGCTCTGCCTCGACTATAATGAAGGCAGAGCCTTCTAGAATCCATTCCCATACAGAGTATGGGAACGAGATTATACATTATTTATTTGTAGGAGTTGGGGAAGGAAGATTAGGTAATGGTTGTATATCAATCTTTTCTGCTGGTTGTTTCCATTCAGATATGTCTCGATTGACTGCATTTACAAAATCTTTAGACACTAACAATAAGCTCATATTTTTGTTACTATCAGCTTGAGCATATAAAAATTGATTATTAAAATCACCTTTACCTAAAATCAATTGATGGCTTTCTTGATTTTTCAGTTTAATATCAATAGTCGCTACAGGTTTATCTAAACCAAATTCTGATAATTCAGCGGATGAAATTAATACTGTTCTTTCACTTTTTCCTTTAACTAATAAATCCATTAAGTAAGAAACAATTGCATCATTTGCTAGTGCTGATATGGGAGATTTGATTTCCCATTGGGGTTTTTCAGATGTATTTCTTCTTTCTAGTTGTAATGTTGTCTCCTTAATTTTAATTGTTAAAGATTGGACATCATCAGCGGTAAAAGCGAAAATTTTCTGGTTTTGGATTTTTATTTCTGTTTGCTGATTTTTTCCTTTGATTTCATGAAAGTAGACAAAACTACCCAAACCCAGGGCTAAAAGTATTAAAATCAAAGTTGTTTTTGGCAATTTCATATTGAATGTTAATTAATAAATTACCTAATTAGTGGGAAATTAAAACTGCTTCTCGCCATTTTTTCACTGAGTTAATTATATAGATACGATTGCTATATTTTAACATTTCTATTGTCATAATTTCTTCTCTAATTTTACCTTGGTCAAGTAAATTAGCGCGAAAAGTTCCAGCTAACAAACCACATTTTACCGGGGGTGTCAGCAATTCTCCATTTAACTCTACCACAATATTACCAATAGAGGTTTCTGTAATTTCACCTCTTTCATTCCACAATAAAACATCATCACAATCAGGAAAAGCGGCTTTTGCTATTTCATAAACTTGGCGATTAGTCGTTTTATGATACAAAAATATATTAGTAGAGTCAACAGGTGTGCAACACATACCTAATTTGACTAGTTCTTGATTTTTCACAGGAGATAAAGACATAGTTTGATATGTAATCTCACCATCAGAATTTAACAGTAATCGCACTTTATAAGCTTGATTTAAAAATGATTCTGCTAATTTATTAAGTTGAGTTTTTAGGCTATTTATATCAACACTAAAATCAAAGTAAATTGCTGAATTTTTCAAGCGTTGTAAATGATAATCTAAAAGAAAATAACCATCATGAGCTTGCCATAATATTGTTTCTAAAAGTGAAAAATCTGATTGATTTAATGAGAAACTATCATCAATTACTAATTGATTTTTCATCGGCGTTTCCACCAAATCACAAAACCTGTTCCTAAACCAATTAAAGGTAATACAAACACGGCAGATATTGTTAATAAGTTGGCTTGAAAAGTTGATATAATAATTCGGCGATTTTTGGGTTCTTTAGGACGAATTGAGAGAAGTTGTTGATCTTGTTGACTTAACCAACTAACTGAGTTTAAAAATACATCTCCATTTAACTGTTGTCCAAATAAACCATCAACTGCAAAATTTGAGTTTCCAAATACGACTAACCTTGATTCTTTAGCCTTAGCTGGTGAATTTGTAGGAATTGGAGTTGGTGAATTTGTGGGAATTGGAGTTGGTGAATTTGTAGGAATTGGTGCTGGTGAATTTGTGGGAATTGGTGCTGGTGAATTTGTGGGAATTGGACTTGGTAAAGTTGTGGGAATTGGATTTGATAACTTTCTAGTTAATGCTACTCCTAAAGTTAAAGGTCCTTTTAAGTCTTGACCTTCATTAAATTCTAATTTTTCACTTTTCTGATCACTTTCTGCCCAACTGCTAGGGTAGGGTTTGGTTTTCAATAAAGCCATAGACTCGATACCAGGAACAGGATCAATTTCCAAAGGACGAGTTAAGGGATATACAGAAATATTTTTCCCAAAATCTTTAGTAATAGGATGTTGTCCATATTCTGTTACTAAGATAGCAGCGGGTCCTAGTTGCAAATTTGCCCCAGAAGTGTCAATGGCCAAACGATTATCTAAACGCACACCCCAATCTTTTAAAATAGTGTCTATTTTCGGGTTGGTATTAGGATCAATCATCAATAGTAAGTTACCACCACGATTAAGATAATTTTGTAAAGCTATGACTTCCCCTGTCAATAATTCTTTCTTTGGTCCAGCGACAACTATAACAGTAGCATCATCAGGAACTTGTGGCTGTTCTGCTAAATTTAAAGCTGATGTTGTCAAGTTTTTATCGGTTAATCCTTGAATTGCTTGGGAAATTGCTCCTTTACTAGCTGTAAGTGGATGTTCACCATGACCTTGAAGAAAGTAAACTTTAGCAGTTTTAGAACTGGTAATTTGTTGTAAACGAGTAGTTAATTTTATTTCTGACAAACGTTCATTTTCATTAATTATCTGGACTAATTGCCGTTTGTTTTGAAATTCAAGATAAACTTCACCATAATCTTTAACACCAAATTTTTCTGCTATTCCTGGCTTTAATTGAGGATCAAGATACTCAAATTTAAATTTATTACTTTGACGATGATAGTTATCTAATAATTCTCGATCTTGAAGATTTTGTTCTTTACTGAATAACCAAACTTTCATTGTTTCGGGTAAATTACTCACTAATTCCCTTGATTGAGGGGATAGAGTAAATAATTGACTATCTGTTAAATCTAGCCGCAAATGATAGCGAATACCTAAAAAGTTAATTAATCCTAAGATAACTAATACTGATAAGGTAGCGACTAAAGCATTAGTACCAGATTGGGTAGAACGTTTTTGCCACCATTTACTTTGTTGACTTTGTATTATTATCCATAGGCTACAAATTACTAGACCTAGTATTGTTAATAATAAAGGGATTATTCCCCATTTTTCTGATATTAACCCAATGGTTAAGCCAGCAGCTAAAAAGAATGGTCCGAGCCAAAATACAAGTTTCCAAAGTTTATTTTTATTCATTAGGGAACGGGGAACAGGGAATAGGGAATAGATTTGAAAATTCTTTAACAACTGACAACTGACAACTGACAACTGACAACTAACAACTAACAACTGACTACTGACTACTGACGTTGAAACCTAAGTGCATCAATTGATTGGGCAGTGAGAAAAATACCTAAAATAATGTAACTGGCAAATAAAATCAAGCCGCTAGTATCAAAAATTCCTTGAATCAGAGTGTTGTAATGTTTAAGCAGAGATAGATGACTCACGGCTTCACCAATTGGTCCAGGAATGGCTTTGGCAATTAAATCAATGAATAACAGCAAAATCACGACGGCAAAGGTAAGAACAGCCGATAAAATTGTACTGTCTGTTAATGAGGAAATAAACATTCCTAAAGACAAAATCGCTGCTGCTAGTAAGAGTAATCCTAAATGACCAAGTAAGGGAATTATGGGTGATATGGGTGGATTGGAACTAGATAAAGCGATCGCTTCCAATCCTATTAAGGGTAAAATCATTGTCAAGAAAAATGTTAATACCCCTAATAATTTACCCACAGCCACAGCCCAATTGGTAATTGGTGATGTGGCTAATAGTTCCAAAGTTCCTCGTTTGCGTTCTTCAGCATAGAGTCCCATTGAGAGAATAGGCAATACAAATAACATTAACCATCCCATTCTATCTAAAAATGCCCGCACAAATTCATAGGGAACATCTATTGTTGGGACGGGAACTCCCATTTGTTGCCCTTGTAAATCATAGCTAGAAACTGTGACTAAAATTCCTTCTGGTCCTAACAAAATCATCACGAAAAATAAACCAGCTAAAAACCAAAATGCACTAGCTATTCCATAGGCTAATGGGGAAACAAAATAACTCTGTAGTTCTCGACGATAAATGGCAATAATATTGGCGATGACTATACCCATTTATGCAGTTTCTCCTTCTTCAATTTCTGAAGTTATCTCTGGTGGTAAATGCTTTTCTGCTGTAGTTAATTCTAAGAAAACATCTTCTAGTGTGGCATTTATTCGCCGCATTTCATATAAATCAAATCCAGCCCGAATTAAAGCCGCCGTAATTTCTTTTCCTGGTTCTATTCCTGGCTGTAATATGACCCGTAAGCAAGTATGATTTTCTGATAATTGCTGATGGTTAGGCATTAATTCTACTAAACTTACACCGGATATATTTTGCAGCATTTGTTTAGCTAAAGCTGCTTCTCCGCCGATTTCTAACTCATATCCTGCCCCAACTGTTAACTGTGTCATTAAATTTTCTGGGGTATTAGTTGCAACTATTTCCCCCCGATTAATAATGGCAACTCGGTTACAGGTCATACTCACTTCTGGGAGAATATGAGTAGACAAAATTATAGTGTGTGTTCCTGCTAAACTTTTAATTAAGTTCCGCACTTCGATAATTTGCCGGGGATCAAGACCAACAGTAGGTTCATCAAGAATAATTGCTGGGGGATCATGAACGATCGCTTGGGCAATCCCCACTCTTTGCCGATAACCTTTAGAAAGTTTGCGAATAATGACTTTGCGCTTGTCTTCTAAGTTACAGCGCTTAATGGCTGCTGTTACTTTTGTTGGGCGATCGCCTGAAGAAACTCCCTTAATCCGAGCAACAAAGTGTAAAAACCCTTCCACCGTCATCTCTGGATATAATGGCGGTGTTTCCGGTAAATAACCAATTCGCTGCCGCACCAACAGAGAATGATCATGGACATCATAACCCGCAATCTTCACTGTCCCACTGGTGGCAGGTAAATAACCGGCTAAAATTCGCATAGTTGTGGTTTTACCAGCCCCATTAGGACCCAAAAACCCCAAAATTTCCCCCGGTTCTACGCTAAAGGTAACATCCGTAATTGCCGTTGTCGAACCGTAAATTTTACTCAGATGCTCAACTACAATCATTTGCCCAATCACCAATCATGAGAATACCCACATAATCTTAGCTTCTGTTCCTTGTTCCCTGTTCCCTTTTTTTGTAATAATTCAGAATATAAAAAAATTTTTACGTAAATTATTCAAATACATAGGACTTTAAGGAAAAGGCATGGAAGGGAATGAGACAGAAAAAATTCGCCATTTATTAGTTGTCCAAGATCCAAAAGGGCAGCGCACTCTTCCCTTGCTAGAAGCAACATACTCTCTAGGAAGGGATTTAAGAAATGCTATTGTTCTTTATTCTCCGTCTGTATCCAGACAACACGCGATTTTATTAAGGGTAACAATCCCCAATACTGATCAATATGGGTTTAGGATTATTGATGGTAACTTCCAAGGGAAAAAAAGCACTAACGGTTTATTTGTAAATGGCAATAAATGTCTTCATCATAATCTTCAAAATGGAGATGTTATTGCATTTGATAGTCACACTCAAGCTAAATACTATGTAATTACTAATCTTTCAGAGCAAATATTTTCTGAATCTTGTCAAACTGGTGACTTGTCTAATTTCCTTTCTGGCAACGTAAATTCTGTTTCTCACGTTAGCAAACCTATTATGGGAAATATTAATTTTGAAGCTGCTAGTGAGACAGCTTTAGCCCGCCTAGCTTCTTTTCCTGAACTTATTCCTAATGCTATTATTGAAATGGATTTAGCAGGAAGAGTAACATATCTAAATCCGGCAGCAGCGGCCAAATTTCCGAACTTGAGGCAGATAGGTCAGGAACACCCAATTTTGACCCAATTATTAACAGCAGTTAAGAATCAAGCGCAAAATTCCTTTGTCCGGGAAGTAACAATTGGTAACCAAATTTTTGAACAATCTGTTCATTACTTACCTGAAAGTGATTTAATTAGAACTTTTATCATTAGAGAAATTACTGAGCAAAAACAAGCTGAACTAGAACTAAAACAACGCGATCGCCTATTACAAGCAGTAGCGGAAGCGGCAAATTATTTATTAGCAGAAATGAACTATGATCTAGCTATCGAAAAAGCACTGGCAGCATTAGGAGAAGCTACCAATGTAGAACGAGTCTATCTATTCCAAAATCATCCCCATCCAGTGAGCGGAGAAATGTCCATTAGTATGCAGTATGAATGGATTAAATCTGGTGCAGAAACTTCCCACTCCCATTGGCAAAATCAGTCTTATCAAACCCCTGGATTAGAACGGTGGTATAGCAAACTTTTTCAAGGTGAGACTATTAGCGACTTTACCCAAATATTTTCCCCGGAGGAACAAAAACTGCTCATGGGAGATAATATTAAATCCCTTCTATTTGTACCGCTAAGATTAGAAACACAGCTCTGGGGCTGTTTGGGTTTAGTTGAATGCAAATCAGAGCGTTATTGGTCAAAGCATGAAGAATCTAGCCTGATCACAATGGCCGCAAGTATTAGTGGCGCTCGTCAACGTCAGCAAATAGAGGAAAAGATCCGCTATCAGGCCATGCACGACTTACTGACTGGACTGCCCAATCGGTTACGATTCAACGATATCCTCAACCAAGGCATCCAAAAAATAATTCAGCCAGAGGAAAGTATTGCCGTGATGTTCCTGGATCTGGATCGCTTTAAAATTATCAATGATACTTTGGGGCATACAGTCGGAGATGATTTATTAAAAATTGTCGCCCAAAGAATCAGACACACAATTAGAATCGAAGATGTTGTAGCCCGTTGGGGTGGTGATGAATTCACTATTTTCTTACCACGAGTAACTGAAATTCCACCCATTATCCAAATAGCTAAAAATATTCTCCAGACTTTAGAAGATGCTTTTTATATCAACGGACATGAACTTTATATTAATTCTAGTATTGGCATAGCCCTATTGGGTAAAGATAGTCCTGATGCCGAAACCCTCATTCAACACGCAGACGCGGCGTTATATTATGCTAAAAATGAAGGCAGAAATAATTACCAATTTTATAAAGAATCTCTCAGTCAAAAAAATCCCGAATTATTGAAGTTAGAAAGAAATTTACGCCATGCCATGAAACGCAAAGAATTGATGCTTTACTATCAGCCTCGTGTTAATATTACCACGGGTAAAATTACAGGCATGGAGGCTTTATTGCGTTGGAATCACTCAGAAATGGGTATAATTTCTCCCGCTGTTTTTATTCCTCTAGCGGAAAAAAGCGGTTTAATTATCTCTATTGGTGAATGGGCATTACGTCAGGCTTGTATGCAAAATAAAGCTTGGCAAGATGCGGGATATCAACCAATTACAATTGCCGTTAATCTTTCTCCTGGGCAATTTCGCCAACCTAAGTTAGTAGAAATATTAACTGATATTTTAACAGAAACTCAACTAAAACCAGAATTTTTAGAATTAGAAATTACGGAAACTACAGCAATAGCCGATATCAATTTCACGACAGTTGCACTCCAAAATTTAGCAGAAATGGGGTTATTTTTGTCCATTGATGACTTTGGTACAGGCTATTCTTCCCTAAATCGCTTAAAAGTCTTACCATTCCATAACTTAAAAATTGATCAATCTTTTATCAAAGAACTAACTACAGATCCAAAAGTTGCTCATATTATCCAAGCGATAGTTACCCTAGGACAATCTTTAGGATTGAGATTAATCGCTGAAGGTGTAGAACATCCCGCAGAATTAGAGTTTTTACGCTCGATTAACTGTGATGAAGTCCAAGGATACCTATTATATCGTCCACTGTCAGTTGAACAAGCTACAGAAGCTTTGAAAAATGAAAATAAATAGTTATAGGCGGCAGGCAAAATTAATTATATAAAAGATTTGGATTTAATGTAGGGGTAGCGCCCCCGTGCCTACCCCGTGCCTACTAAAATAAGTGAAAAGATAACTTAGTCAGGAACAGATGAAATCATGAGAGTTTGGTTTGTATGCTTTTTTGTTCTGTTTGCATTCGCAGAGTTTTTTAAGTGGTTACAAGGTTTTTCTGTCCCATTACCAATATATATTTTAGGTGGGGCATTTTTAGCCGTTGCCTCTAACTATGATCAGATTTTTGGTTATAACCTCAGCAATATTTCTACAATCAACCCGGTGGAAGTACCCCAGGAAATACCTAAGTTGGAATCAGCAGCAAATTCAACCCTAATTTCTTTAAAGACTTCCAATTAAAAAAATATCCCAAAATTTCTTGTAGTGCGGGCATCTTGCCCGCTAATAATAAAAGGACGATGTTAGATACTGGCTTTACAGGTTTTCTAGCAATTAATAAACAAGATTTAGAAGGACTATATTGGCAATTTCTTCGTAAAAAGGTGGTTGGAATTTTTGCCTTTGGTGGTGAATTTTCAAGTTGGTATTTTGACTTTGGGATAATTACAATTAAGTAAGTGGACGTTAAATAACCAAAATGTGTAACGATATGTAAATTCACCTCAATGCGTTATTGTGGTTGAGTTTTAGCCATTTCACAAAACGAAATATACTTTGATTTTTCTCCGCCTACCTAC
>Ga0208857_1000157_pt1 | contig 16277 bp, 30 predicted proteins | sample LakMenEpi05Nov12_FD_150674 | JGI IMG/M metagenome (GOLD analysis project Ga0208857, IMG submission 150674) | Freshwater microbial communities from Lake Mendota, WI - 05NOV2012 deep hole epilimnion (SPAdes) | ecosystem: Environmental > Aquatic > Freshwater > Lake > Epilimnion/Euphotic zone ... | reverse complement strand
TTAGCTATTTTCTCTTCAGATTTTTGTTGAGCTAATTGAATTTGAGCTTGAGCTTGTTGTTGTTGTTGCTCAAGTTCTTGTTGTTTTTGTTGTAACTGAGCATTCTGTAAAGCTTCTTGTCTATCTTTCAACTTCTTAAAGACTTGCTTCATTTGTCTCATTGAGTTAGTACTGTAAAGCTCAATCACATCATGTAAGCTACCACCATTTTGGATGACAGCTTGAGATAATCCTCTAATCTCACTAAACATTTGTCTGTCTTCTGGTCTATTAGTTAAGAATACTTTAAGATCTCTGAAACGTAAATCTGTACCATTTACAGAAACAAACGCAGATTCTCCTTCATTAGTAATATAAGAAATAGTAGATTGTGGTTTAGCACTTTCTATATATAAAGCTGCGTCAACAATTGCTTGATACAATTGACCTAGTACATATTCATGAGCTACAAATAAAGGTTCTGTCTGAGCGTAAGATTGTGTAATAGCTGCATTAGTACCTGTAGCTGATTCACTAGCTTGTACAGATCCAAGTCTTTGTCTTGACATACCAATTAATTCCCAGCACTCATTCTTTATTTGTTGTGCTAGAGTATATCTTGCTTGGATTTCCTGTGTACGTGTAAGGTCAAGACTTGTAAATTGGTTGAAGCTAGATGGACTCTTTAAGTTCTCAGGACTATCATCAACAAATACTACACCTCTATTACGTGCTTCCATTTCCCAGATATCTAATGCATCTTGAGCATCACCATCCTTAGGAATAGGAATATGTCGAATAGACATTAACTGCACCTTACCTACTTCTTTCTCTAATAACTTATAAAGTTGATTCATACAAACATTATAAATTACTTGGAAAGGCTTCATCATATCCACTAAGCTCTTAGCTTCTGTGTTCTTAACTTCAAATGTTTGTCCAATGATTGGGCAATAAGGTAATAACTTATAAGGTTTAATATGATAGATGTCTGGACCAATCTTAATACCTTGGTACCATTGGTTAATCCATCCCCACTCTAATGAAATTTGTGTAGGAATATTATTAGACTTATAGTCTTCATCAACTAACATAGACTGTTCGTTGCCCATCTCATCTGTATATATAACTTTACCAATCTTCTTTTTACTAATCCAATATGCTCTTACCACCACATACTTATAACCAAATGAGCTTACATTAGATGTAAGTCCTAAGAAGTCTTTAAGACCATCATTATTTTCTTTCATCTCAGACTCAATAATCATTCTAGTTTGTAGAACAAGAGGATCGTATGTATCATATTGAATAGAGTCATTACCTGGAACAGCATTAGGATTACCTAAGTTAGATTCACGTACATTGATTAATCCATAGTCTTGTAATGAACTACGTAAGTGATCAATCTCATCTTTAGTTAAGTCAGGAACTGATTCAATAATCTCAGATAGTTCTAATACCTGTACAGTACCAGCAGCATATGCTCCTTGATTTCTACCTGTAGGATCTGAAATATATTTTCTATCAGGAGTAGTTAAGAACCAAGTGTTTTTAGGGTTAGCTACCTCAATGTTAAAACCAGTTTTAGAATTGTCCTCGTATACATGGAAGAACTCTCTAGAAGAAATTAAAAGATCTCTAAATGCATCTTCAGATTTCTCCTTTAATACAAACTCAGCTTTCTCAGCAGTCAATACGTGGTTTGCCCATTTCTCTGCTACAGATGTATAATTGTCAAGTTCATCTTTTACTTGTTGTAATGTTTTCTCTTGTAACTCCTCATCTGTAATCTCCACTCCATCAAATGAAGCTTTTTCTAATATCTTTCTTTGTGCTTGAGAAACAACGTAGTCTTGTAATAGTTGAGTTTTAAATTCTAACTCTTCAGACTTACTATCATCATCAAATGCTTTGACACGAAATGCATCAGGTCTTTTACTAATCTCTCCCACTAATTCATTAATAGGAGTGGTCATTATAGAATAATGTTTTACATAGGCAGGAAGTTCAAGATCTGCTGTAAGCACATCTGTGAAGCTTCTTACTTCTGGTTCTACAAAGAAATCCTCTCTTCTTAAAATACCCTTTACAAGATCATAGTTCTTTACAAATGTATCTCTAGCTTTAACATATTCAGCATATGCCTTATTGGCAAAGTAATCCATTGAATTCTTTATCCAGCTCTCATCCATCTTTTCCTTCTCAGTTTTAAACTGATCAGGGAAGATATTCAGATAAGCATATCTTATAGTTGCGTCTTTCGTGTATCTTATAATTGCCATTATGAAAACAATTTATTGCGTTTATATTTATTTTTTGTTTGTCCAAACATGTTGTTTCTAGAATCAGTGAAGAGTATGTTTCCTCTCTTCTTCTTAAACATAGAAGCAACTCTCTCATCTGATGTTCCACCTATCCTACCCATAATTGGGTCCATCTTTAAAGCCTGTGCTATGGCTAACTCTGCAGCTACAATTCTATCAAAGTTTCCTTGATCATTGTATTGAATGATTTCTTCAAGTAATACAGGATCAAATATCTTACTTACACCTAGCACTTCTCTTATCACTTCACCTGCTTCATTTGTTTCTTTAAAGATTGCAGCTTCCATATACTTCTTTAAACAAGTGTGAAGATAGTCAATTATCTTTGCAGCTGAACGATGTATACCATAGTCTCTTTTTACAGTGGTGTTTGGTACAATCTCCTTTAACCATTCAGGTTGTTTTTCTAGATAATGAGCATCTCCTTTACTCTTCATATATTCAATAAAGGATATATCATCATTCTCACAAAGAGCTCGTGCATTATAATACTTTATAAGAAGTCTAGCTTGTTCTTCCCAAGTTTCTTTCTTATCAGGTCTTGCACAATACGAAGCTACGAACATATCTTGATATTTCTCACCACTAATTTCATGCATCCTTTTATAGATGTATACAGATCCAAGTGAAGTTGAATATGCAGACTTACCTTGTCTATATGGATCGACTCCTGCTACATACAATCCATAAGGTGGATTATCTATAGGGAATTCATATATAACTATAGGTGCTTCTTTTAGGTCTGAGTTCTTTAGAGGAAAGTTAGATATGGGTAGTTTATCTGTAAACTCATGAGCTATCTTCTCTCCATCATTAAACAATACAACAGGAGTTCCTGTTTTTTCTTGTTGTAACAATCTAGCTTTCTGTCTCTTAGCACTCTCAATATCAAATATATTTGTATCCTCATTTAGAAAGATATCATCCACTTCCTGAGGATAGTACATCTTTTCTTTTAGATAGGCTATACGATCACCAGCCTTTTTAAGTCTCTCTAAGTTATCATTAGTAATCTTTGTAGCTTTCTCTTCATCACTTACAAGCATCTTAACATTATGTAAATCAGATTTACCTGATATATTTAAATATGCTCCTAGTGTAGATTCATCTTTAGCCTCCATCCTATACTTATGTGAGATGAACAAACCATGTATACGTTTGTCATCTTTAGCATTGTTATATGTAAGGAAGTTAAAGTTATCTACATCAAACATCAAGCTTTTAGCATCCATGAATTTCTTCATGTCACCACCAGTCCCAGTAAGTATGGGGCTACATCCCCAGCCATAGGGTGTAGTGAAACCTGGAATAGCAGCTTGTAAGCCTCGAAGGAAATTACCTTTACCAATCTCATCTATAATTAATTTACGTGGTTTTGTACCTGCAATAGCTTCTTCATTATTACCTTCATCAAGGTTACGTATTAGAATGGAAGAGAATGGGATACGTTCACCAGACTTGGTCTTTATACCTAGAGTCACTTGGTTCTTCCAGTTGTCCTCAATTCTCTGCCATCTCCAATACTCAGGAATGAAATTCAATCCTTTGTCAATCTTATCAGTAATCAGTTTAATATCTGGGGCATTTAAGCCTGCTATGATATTCTGACTGTTTTCATCAAAGGTTGCACCCCATGCAATATAGGATGCTTCAAGAACAGACTTGGCAAAACGTCTAATACCTAGAATGACTAAGCCCCTCTTTTCTTGTTGAGCTCTGTCAATTTCGTTCGTCACAAGCCATTCATTATCTCTCAATAGGGGATTAGCATATTTCTGTGCAATCCTCCCATAACTATCTATTATATCTACTTCTGTATGCCATATATTAAGGTGCCAATATAAAAATGGGTTGATATATGTACCACCCATCATAGCTCCATTTAAGCATAACTCTCTGTGAAAGTCAAAGAATGGCTTACACTCCTGAGAGTCTTTATCAGGAATACGCTTCTGATTTATAAACCAGTCTTTGTAGTCTATACTTTGTAGTTCCATTATTTTCTATTTGCTAAGAACTCAGCAGCAGCTCCTGATAACTCACCTTTACCTCTCACTTCCACTTTTGCTTCTTCCATGCTTCTTAGCTTGTCAACCACCTCTACCAATGCTAAATAGTTCTTCATTGTCTCTTGGACAAATTTACCTTGAGCTTCTATAGAGGCTATCACCATTGGTAACATTCCTCCTTTAGATGTAGGTTTCCACTCAATCCTATCTTTCAATTCATGTAGTGGGTTAGCATCAACATAAGCTTTCCATGTTTTGAGTTGTGACTCAGCCCATTCAAGCTCTGTATTTATAAATGTAGTTTTCTTAATAGTCGCCATCTTCTTCCTCCTCCTTGAGGATATTATCGAGGTCCATACCCTCTTTGATTATTTTTTCTAGTTCAGATTCATCTGTATGTGGAACATCCATTTCTATTTCAGACTTATACTTGCTAAGAGCAAATGCAAGTTCTTTATCTGTCAATCCCCAAATATCACCATAATCTGCAAGAGCTGTAGCTAGGTGTCTTCCAATGTTATACGTTGGAAAGTCCTTATGTAGTTCTTGTAATATATCAATCACTTCTGTATAGTGAGTCTTTTTACTCATTAGTCTTATATTAATTCATTTAAATCATCATCTGTTAACTTCTCAGTTCTAATCTCCACTTCTAGATCAATACCTTCAAAGTTTTTCTTTCCCTGATCTGTCATGTATTCTCCAGTGAAGGCTATGCCCATTCTATCAAACTCTTTGCCAGGAACTCCCACTACATCAATATAATCTATACCCTTGTTATATAGGTCAACAAGTGTATCAATTAACTTGTCCAGTGGAATCTTCTCTATTTTTACTTCCCTCTTTGCCATATATTGTTTCTATTAATTGATTTTCATCATCCCTAGATTCTATTTCTGCAACCCATTTTTCTATGGGACAAGCACAAGATAAACACTTAGTTTTGGCTGAGAGAACACATCCACAATGTGTACAATGTTTATCAAACCTACGAGGTTTCTTAGGTTTGTTTTCAGAACACCATTCACATGCATCACAGATAGCCATACGTTCTTGACTCACCTGTCTTATATGTTCCTTCATGTCGTCTGCTGGAAAGAGGTTATTCTTCCACCCCTCGTAAATCTGAGAGAAGTTGATCTTCATAGATAGTTTTTGTTTTTAACAAATTGATCAGAGCTTCTGTTTTTTCTAGTGTCACTTGAGACGAACGTCTCTTTTGTTCAGATGTCGTTTCATCTGATATTATCTTTTCCATTGCCTGCTTCTTAGCATTCAATTGTCCAAGTCGTTTTGTAGCCTTCTTTTCATTGAAGTAAAACTTACCAAAGCCAGATATCTCTAGGCTATTGTTTAAATCCATCGCTTCGTTTGCAGACTGAAACTGGTGATTTATCACAGTCTCAATTGTCTTCTCACTTGTCAACATCTTCACTGCTAGAGTTCTAATTAGGTAGTCTTTGACAGACATGCTTATAGGCTTATCCATGTATTAGACTTATTTGCAATATGATGTCCTTCTCGAAGTTCAGCAGAATAAGAGGATTGACCTTCACCTTTGTCCCATCCTTTACAAACACCCCCATCTTCTTCAGCTTACTAATGATGTTATTAATAGCAGCAGATGTGCTGTCATATGTCTGGCAAAACTCCTGTCTAATATTAGCATAGGAGATGTTACCCTTTATAGCAGCAAACGCAATTAATTGCACTTCCCTATTGGTGAGCTTAAGGTCATTGATGGCTGACAATATTCTATAATACTTCTCAGCCAAGGCAATATCATCCTTCACTGATTTTTTCAGTCGCTGTACAATGGGAGATTTTGGTTTGGTTTCCATAATTAGTTAACACAAAGGTATGTATATTCCATTGATTGTCAAATAACTATTTTAGTTATTATAAAAGTTAATGCTATATTATGCACCAAATCTCCTGAACAGGAAAATAACACTGAATATAAGCAAGCCTATTCTAAGCTCTTGCTCTAGTCCACCATCGTCTGTAACGTAGTTTCTATTAGATATTCCTAGTTCAAAACTATTGTAATCCTTAGGGAGAAACTCTATACCAAATTCCCATTCTTCAAAATTGGCAAACCCCCATATCACTACAGCTATCATAAGGACAGCCACTATTGTTAACAACACATTTAATACTACCATATATCTAAGCTTTGTTTAATGAGGAGGTATTAGCAGGGCCCCCCCTAAATCCCCCCCAAAGATACAGGTAAATATTCTTACCCACCAAATTTATTTTTTAATGGGTCATAAAAAGGACAACCTATAACTTGACATGTCCCTTATAAGACACATTAAGTAAAGCTATAGCTTGACTAAACATCCCCTAGGGTAAAGCTATTCCTTGACAATCTCCCTGCATGAAACTTTGGAAAAATTCATGCAAACGTTCCATATGGAACTATCCCCTGCTTAGGCAACAAAATTTTCTATGGCCCCCCACCCCCTTTGTATGTATGGGAGGGTAGCCTTCTCCATATCACAACCCCCCATACAAATTGGGGGATCGACACATCCCCCCTAATTAATTAATTAACAAACAAAAACAGAAAAAGATGACAAAAAATTACGTTATCAACAATGGCAGTTTTACTGCAAATGGCAATTTCAGTGGCTACACAGCATTAGGCGAAAGAGTCCACATTTTTGGAAGACAAATGGAAGCATTGAGTTGGAAGACCAACGCTGACGTTAGCTTTCCATTCTACGCAATTGGTCAAATGAAACAGATTAACCAACTGAACGAGAAAGGGGAAACTACAGGCACAGCAGACAGACTTACAGCTTTGAGTGCATTCAAGTCTCGTGATGAGATTAAGCAAGCACACGCTGACAGCACATTACTTGACATTGAAATCCAACAGGAAATCAAAGCACAAGCTTCAAGTGCAGGCTTAACAGAATCTGCAATCAACAACTTGTTGAGCGTAGCATTCTAAACTAATAGAGAGTAGTGTTCCTTAATTGGGACATTACTCTCTTATTATATATAAGGGTGGGTGTGATGAACACGTTTGGGTGGGTTTATTGCTGATTAACCTATTGATTCTCAACATTTTATCTATGAGAATGAGAATAGGTGTGTACTCTATTCCCACATATTGGCACATTTTGACACATCATTAATAACAGCTATACAATACAATATATATAGCATTAAATAGATAATTGTATGACAATGACAGTAAGAGATATATCTAATGGTTTAAATATTATTACATTAGATCTTAAACATATTCCTAGTAGGGAAGATGATATAATTATAGATAAGATATGGTATAAGGTTGATGGAATCATTTGGAACTTTGATAATAATGATTATACACTCTACGTTGTACCTAGTAAAACTACATAATGTACCATTTCTATTTCCCAAGGATAGACAGATGTAATACAATTTATGTAATGCAGTATGTTAAACTCGATATGATACTCACTAATCATAAAGGTTTATAACAATTAACAGAGACATTGCAATAGAGAAAGGTTGTTCCTTTCAGCATTACATCTGAGTACAGAGGGATATATATCTTTGTCATTAGCCTTTAGCGTACCAAAGGTGATATATATTATATAACACATTATTAATCAATCATTTAACACATTAACACATGAAACTAATCAAACACGTCATTAACATTATGTTCCTATGGAGCATACCTCACATTCTTTTAGCATTTGTTTTGCTAATTACAGGTCTTATATATAACTATCATGAAGCTGTTACATCAGAGATATGGATAGTTGTTATGTTCTTCTATTGCGTCATTACAGCTGTATTATATGCTGTAAGCTCTGGGGAAGAAGACGAGATGAAAATAATCAAATAAACAACACATTATCAATTAGTTATTACACAACACAACTACAGCTATAAAAAACATTGGCTAGTTGGTAATATGTGTGTTAGATTTAGGACTCTGCTTCCCCTAGCAGGGTCCTTTTTTACTAATCATCAAAAACAAACGATATGCTTATATTAGCAAAACTTGTATTTAAATCATATATGCCCAAGCAATTGGAGATAGGTATGTGGTTTAAGAAAGATCACAGTGATGTGGTCTATGGTAAGATATATAACTATTTTACTATATATGAACTAAAAGAGTTGCCACGTAATATGGAGGAATACATATCCATTAATGGTGCACCTGTTGAGCCTTATATTATACAGCCAATGACTAATCCAGATGATCCAGAAGAAATACTGGTGATATCTGATTTTGTAGGTTGGTGGGAGTCTGATGAAGGTTGGGAGGATGATGATGGCAATTGGATAGAGAATATACAGCTAGAAGACCTATCGCCTAAAATTATCAATGAATGGATATATGGTGAGAATGGAGACAATGATGGTCTCATAGCTCTTGAAGTCAATGATGACAGAGAAGCCATTACATATCTTGATGATGAAGGCAATGATACAGGCAAGGTTATTATCAAACAATCTGATTATGTAAATGAAGATGATGACTATGATACAATAGAAGAAGAGTATCTTGAGGATGAAGAAGATTGGGATGATATGGACGATGAACCTGAATTTGAATTAGGTGGATCTGAATAAAATAACAATTTAAAAACAAAACTATGGCTATTTCAACATGCTGTGGAGCACACACCACAATGCCAGAATATGACATTTGTCCTGATTGCAGAGAACATTGTGATTGGGAAGACGATGACGATGAAACAATTGCTCATCAAGAAACATTGGCTCAGGATGAAATAAGATATGAGTCTAGTAAAACATTATCTCATTTACAATATAATCTAAATAGAGATAAAATGGCTGAAAATGAAAAACATTAATAACTCATTAAAAACCAAACAGATGAAGAAGCTATATGAAATTTTATTTGAAGGCAAAAAGCCTGAAGAACAGCCATTAAAGCTTGAGATAAAGCTTAAATCTACTGCTACACCAAAGGAGCAGCTAGAAATAAATGAATGGTATAGACATATTAATAACTCATTACAAAGAAATTAGGTTAGATGTGTGTGTGGTTAGTAAGTAAACAAAGCCCTGCAGAAATGTGGGGCTTTTTTATGAACTCATAAGAATCAATACCACAAAGCATTACAGAAGAAAGTCCTAACATAATAGAAGAGAATATGATACTGAAAGGAAATACAAGAAAGAAAAGGATTAAGAATCCTCCACGTTTGGTCAAAGAAATTGATCTGAGCGTTGACACTGGTCACATGAGTCATCATAGTGTACCATTACCCTTAAAGAAGGATAAGAAACTCACTCAAGCATGGGATTATCTACCTAAAGATGATATACCAAAGCAAATATTAAGACAAAAAGGTCTTATAAAGACTAATAAGAAGAAGTTAAAACATATTAAATCACATCAAAAACAAGAACATGAAAAGCAAAGGTCAAACCAACTATTCCAGCAAGGAATTAAAATCAATCAAACAAATGGTAGCTACTAACAAGAATAGCTTTAAACCATTGTCTAAGCGTAAGTTAGCTACTCTTGTGGCTAATACAATCAATAGATCTGTAACAGGAGTCTATTATAAGTTATTGAGTATGCCTCAGAAGCGTACATATACTAAAAGAACAAAGGAAGTGACCACCACTCCTATTGTGAGCATGAAAAAATCTATTAGCTTTGGTAAACCAAGCAAAATAGAGATATCTGATACAGGAATGACATTTTATTTCTAATCAATAAACACACACCATGTCTTACAGCCTAGTCTACAGTGCTAAACCACATAGCACACATACAATCAACGTGTATGAATCATCTAAACAAGATTCTCCTTATATAAAGGGATTAAGAGCTTGTTCTAAACTAATAGATGCTATATTTACTGACAAATCAAAAGGTAGATATAAACCATCTAGACGTGTAGATTGCATACACAAAAAAGGACGTCACTTTATGTACATCAATTCTGATGAATATGAAATAACTAGAGAGTTGTTCATCAGGGTAAAAAACATTGGAAAATGATAGTATATTTTATTATCTTTGTTATTGTCATCTGGATATGGGTAGCATATGAATTCTTCAGTGCACCATATTCAGATAATGATAATAATAAAAACAAAAAAGATAAACATGGCAATAAGTAAAAAGGTTGAGAATAAGGTAAAAGGTTATTTCTTTATGAGTATTAACAATGATGTAATCAATGTTGATATGGCTGGTGATGATACAGCATTAGCTGCAGCATTTGGTATGTTATTAACAAGCAAAGCTAAAAGTAATGCAGATATTAAAAGAATATTAGCAGCATCTCTTGAGTTTGCTATTCAGCAGTTAGAATCTAAAAAGAAGCCTATTGCTAAAGCTGTTAAAAAGAAATAATATGAATGAATATTTTAGTTATTATGAGAGCTTACATAAGCTTCCTAAGTCTAAGCAGAGATATTACATCTGGGACATGATTAAATGGTGTATTAAAGAATACATTAAAACATATAAGAAATGAATGTACTTATCTATGATATAGAAACACTTAAAGAACTGTTTCTTATTGTTATATACAATCCAGAGAGTGATGTAACATATGAGTTTCAGGTGAGTAGGTGGACTAATCAATTAGATGGGTTCATGAGGTTTACTGAGCAACATGATGAGCATTATTGGGTGGGCTACAACAACTTACGCTTTGACAGTCAGGTTGTTGAGCATATACTTAGAAACTATGAGAATTGGCATGAGCTGAGTGGTCTTGAGATCTGTGCATTAATATCACAGAAAGCTACAGATACTATTCATGATGCTAATTATGATGTATTCCCTGAATATAGAGAAGAATGGTTAAGTCTCAAGCAAATAGATCTATTCAAGGTGAACCACTATGATAACAAAAATAGAATGGTCTCACTAAAAAGATTAGAGTTTGAGATGGACCTGGAGAACATTGAAGAGATGCCCATCCATCATACTAAAGAGAATATGACTCAGGATGACATAGCTATAACAATAGACTATTGTCGTAATGATGTTATGGCTACGTATGAATTTTATAAGGTGACAACAGGTGACACTGAGCATCCACTATACAAGGGTAATAATCAGATAGAACTAAGAGAAGACATATACGAAGAGTTTGGTATACCATGCTTAAACTATTCAGATAGCAAGATTGGTGATGAGATGATTAAGAAGTATTATTGTGAGGCCAAAGGCATACAATATTCTGATCTACCAAAGAAAGGATTATTTAGAACTGAAGTGAAGGTGAAACATTGTATTGCTGATTATGTAGCATTCCAGACACCAGAGCTGCAACAGTTCTTAAAGAAGATTAGCAAAGAGCGTTTTACAATCAAGGATGAATTTAAAGAAGCATTAGAGTTTCATGGAAACATATATACATTCGCAAAAGGTGGCCTACACACAGAGAACAAGGCTAAAGTATTTGAAGCTGATGAAGAGCATATTATTGTTGATTGGGATGTCTCCAGCTATTATCCTGCTATTATTATTAACAATAAGCGTTATCCTCAGCATCTTGGTTCTGACTTTCTTAGGGGCTATGAGCAAATGTTTAATAAAAGATTGGAGCTCAAACCCTTGGCTAAGCGAGATAAGAAGATTAAAGGGATTGTGGGAGCTCTTAAGCTTGCTGTCAATTCTGTGTATGGCAAAAGCTCTGATATGCAAAGCTGGATTTATGACAGACAACTAACTATGTTTACCACTATTACAGGTGAGCTAAGCTTGTTGATGTTGATCGAAGCATATGAGTTAGCTGATATACATGTTATATCTGCAAATACAGATGGTGTAACTATTATGGTTAAGAAATCATTAATAGATAAGATGCATGAGGTTAATCAATGGTGGATGGAATTGACTAAATATGAATTAGAACGTACTGACTATCAAAAGATTATATTCTCTACAGTAAATGACTACATAGCAATTAAAACAGATGGAGAAATTAAAAAGAAAGGTGACTTTCTTACTGACTTTGAACTTCACAAAAATAAGTCAGCTAGGATTGTACCTATTGCACTTGAGCATTATTATGTTCATGGTGTGCCTGTGGCTACCACTATTCACAATCACACAAATATATATGACTTTGCTCTCAGGCAGAAAGCTAGTAAAGACTTTCACTACGAGGGGCATAGTAAAGACAAGACAAGAGTCTACAATAAACTTATCAGATATTATGTAAGTAAAACTGGTGAGAAGCTATTAAAAGTTAAGAATGATAACTCAGATAGCACAGCTGTAAATGTATCTCAGGTTGAAGCAGGTGAATGGGTGATGACAGTATGTAATCATCTAACACCAGATCATCCTCTAGATAACATCAATCATGCATATTATATAGAGCGTGCTGAAAGACTGATAGGTAAGATACAGTTTGAAGGCAAGAAACGCAGAGTTATTATTAATCCTAATCAAATGACTTTATTCTAATGGCAAAGATTAATAGAGAAAACATAGGTGATCATTTAGTTGATTATCAATTAGGTATGATTGGTAAGTCTATGCAAGAAGCATACATGACAAGAGAGTGGTACAGTAAATGGACCATGACTCAAGAACAACATGATGCATTCAAAGCATATGCTATACCATTAATGAAAAAGGTATTTAAAATAAATAAAACAAGGGCTGAAGCAAACTTTCAATGGTTTGATTTAGAGTTTGGCCTGCGTATAAAAGATTAAAACACACAATTATGGGAGCATGTCAATTTAAAGGAAGATATGGTGGTAAAACAGCAGAAGAAGCATATAACAGAGCTTGTGAAGAAGCTGAACTTGAGTATGGTAGTCAAGATGGCTACAATGGTACAATTAGTACTACACATGGATTTAGGGATGAAACAGAAGCATATAATAAAAGTAAGTTTAATGATGTATCTGCTTACATACGTGACAGATTTGATAGTCATGCTATGAACAAACGTGATTGTTCAGCTATATGCGTTGTAAAACCTGTAGGTAATAAGAACAAGACTAAGTCACAAGTAGAGCACATAGTTACACCAGGTACGAAGAAATGGGTACTTAAATATGTTGTTCAACGTGGTGATCATGTTATTGGTTCATGGAATACAAAAGGTGATGCTGTAAAAGATGCACGTAGATATACAGAAAAGCATCAAGTATCTACATCAATACTAATAAAGAAGTTCTTAGAGAAAGGTGATAACTTAGTAGCTAAGATAACATACAAGAAAGCCACTAATGAAAGAGATGGTGAGTGGATATTCTTTGGTTATGCAGCAGAATAAATAACATAATATGAGTGATGTAGTATTTCAGGTGTTTCAAGTGTTTTACACTAAACCTGCTAGACAAAGAAGAAAGGCTGTATGGAAGATGCTTAAATGGTGCATAAAAGAATACATAGCCACATTCAAGAAAGAAGAGATTCCTGTAAACGTTATTACAGATCAATTAACTAAAATCAAATAAAATGCCAGACATTTCAATGTGCGAAGGTGGTAGTTGTCTATTAAGACTAAACTGTCACAGATATACAGCTAAGGCTGAAGAGATGGGACAATCATTTTTCTCAGAACCTCCATATAAACTAAACTTAATGTTAGATGAAAACGTAGGCAGCCTTGGTGTTGCAACAATAAGTTGTGGTTATTTTTGGAATAATCAAAATTATGAGAATGAAAGACCAAAATCTAAAAATTAATGAGGACTGGGAGAGGGATTATCTTAAAGATTTAGTATATTTGCATGAAGAAATGGCATTGATGCAGCAGGAAATGAACAGAGCTTTTCCTAAACAACCTGCTCGTATTGAAATAATGGACACAGATAAAATACTAGAAAAACACAATGAACCTCACACTAACGTTCTCCCATTTTAAGGAGCTTACTAAGGCTGGATACACCTTAGACATGTTATGCTTCATAACACTAGTTGAAGAAGGCAATGATGTAGATGAAATGTGTGCAGATGATAGCAAAATGAAAATGCTCTATCAAACTGTACGCAGAAAAGGTCTATTGTCAGAGTCAAATAAGATTACCATCATAGGTAAGGAAGTTTTGTCTTTTCTTAATGAGAAAATAGAAGAGCCTACACTAACATATAGGAAGAAGAAAACAGATTCTGACTTTGATAAGTGGTGGATGACGTACCCAGGTACTGACACCTTCACATATAAGAGTCAATCATTTACAGGTACACGTGGTATGCGTGTAAAGAAAGAGGATTGTAAAGTCAAATTTAACAGTATTGTTGGAGAAGGCGAGTACAAACCTACAGAGCTCATAGCAGCATTAGAATACGAAATACTGCAGAAGAAAGAGAATTCAATTAAGACAAAAGTCAATAGACTTACATTTATGCAGAACAGTCTCACCTATCTCAACCAGAGGTCATTTGAACCATTCATTGAGTTGATAAGAGATGGTAAGACGATCAAAGAATCTGCTGAACCAATTAAAGGTATGGATATATGAGTTTTGAAGATTGGCCAGATAAAGATTCTTGGAAACTTGGATTACATAATGTGTTAGCATTTGGTAAACACAAAGGAAAAACAGTTGAGTATGTATTAAATAATGATCCTAATTATATATTATGGGTAAAAGAAAAGAACATACATAAACTTAAACCTGAAGTTAATCAATTATTAAAAGAAACAAGATGAGTTTTGAAGATTTAAAACGAGAAGTTCAAGCAGGCCTAGATGGTAGGAACAATGGTATACCTATGGGCTTTGAAAGATTGAACAGATATATAGGCATCAGGAAATCTATGTACACACTGATTGGTGGCCTCACTGGTAGTGGTAAAACTAGCTTCTTAGATGATGCATATGTTTTAAATCCATTTGATTGGTTTATCAGTCAAAAGACTCCAGGTCTTAAGTTACGCATCATATATAGATCTATGGAGCGTAGTAGGACATATAAATATGCTAAATGGGTCTCAAGAAAGATATTCTTAGACCAAGGAGTTATTATACCTGTACCCAAGCTATTAGGTTGGACAGAGAAGATGACCAAAGATGAGCACGATCTATTCCTGATGTATGAAGATTACATGGGACAGATGAAAGAAGTGATTACGCTTATTGATGGACCAGACAATCCAATTGGTGTATCAAAGCAAATCAGAGACCATGCATTAGCTCATGGTGTCATAGAAGAAGTGGATCAATACAATAAGAAATACATTCCAAATGATGAGAATGAAATAACTATTATTGTTGTTGACCATATAGGCTTATTGAAACCAACTAAAGACTATCCTACAAAGAAGCAGACAATTGATAAGATGTCTGATGAGCTAAGATATGCTCGTGACATGTATGGATACAGTCCTGTAATTGTAAGCCAGTTTAACAGGGACATTAATAATCCCATCAGGATTAAGAATGGTGATGTAGAACCACAGCTAGAAGACTTTGCTGAGAGTTCACAAACACAGAATGATGCTGACGTTGTCCTAGCATTGTTTGATCCCATGCGATATAAAGTAACAGACCCATCAGGGTATGACCTAAACAAACTTAGAGATGAGTTTGGTGCAAAGTATTTCAGATCATTGAGACTAATAAAGAATAGTTATGGAGAAGATGATGTAAGAATAGGCTTAGGTTTTCTTGGCCAGGTTGGTATGTTCAAAGAACTACCTAAGGTCAAGTATATGAACGAGAGTGTATATAGTGATATTACTAGTAAAACATTCTTTTTAAATAAATGATAATGAGATTAAATGTAAAAACATATAACACACTACCTGCAAAGAACAGTCACTGGTGGCAAGTGGTGTTATTTCCTACAGTGAGTATAATGAACAATATACAGAAGAATGACCCATACGTGGCTATTAATATAGAATATCTATTTTGGTCACTTACAATAATTATAAGTTATGGCAATTCCAGTTCTTACGCTACGAGATAAGAGACAGAAAGAGTTTGCTGATGTATGGATTAATGGTGGCAAGTTTGGTATCCTTAATCTATGCCCTAGA
>Ga0208857_1000156_pt1 | contig 16406 bp, 14 predicted proteins | sample LakMenEpi05Nov12_FD_150674 | JGI IMG/M metagenome (GOLD analysis project Ga0208857, IMG submission 150674) | Freshwater microbial communities from Lake Mendota, WI - 05NOV2012 deep hole epilimnion (SPAdes) | ecosystem: Environmental > Aquatic > Freshwater > Lake > Epilimnion/Euphotic zone ... | reverse complement strand
GGAGGTACGTTTCATATTGGCAAGTAAGAGTAGGTGATTCTTCTCTTAGCTTCTGCCAAAAGGGGGACTGTATTCAATCAGACTCCCTTTTTTTCTTGAACATCACCGATTTAGTCTAAACTCCAGTGCCAAAAATAGTTCTCCAAATGCTTCGCCCGTACAGTTGTCAGCATTTGGAAGATAAATTATCGGTCGTTGCCAAAAATAGTTCTCCAAATGCTTCGCCCGTACAGTTGTCAGCATTTGGAAGATAAATTATCGGTCGTTGCCAAAAATAGTTCTCCAAATGCTTCGCCCGTACAGTTGTCAGTTGTCAATTATTCATTTTTGAATATTTTGAACAGATTTTTGGGGATTACAGCACTTATGCTCATAGAATTGACCGATTGATGAGACTTTTACTTTTTTCTGGCAAATTTTATGACACCTCAAGAGTTTTTAGAAAAGTTGGCAACAGCCGCAACAGACCCCGAAAAACTGATAGTTTTTGCAGAATACTTGGATACAACTGCCTTGGATCATGCCACAGCCCCAAGATGGAGAAGTCTTTCTTATAGTAACGAAATTGAAATGGCACTTAAAAATGTAGCTTTTCATTTAGAAGCACTCGCTGAAGCTGAGTAATACGTAAGGGGGGCAGGAGGCAGGGTGAGGATTAGGAATTCTTACCTATTACCTATTAGGTATTGAGCCGAGATCCTTGTAAGTGCGATTCGTTCTGGAGAAACCCAGGTTCTGGGGGGATTCCAGGCTTTAGTAGAGTAACCCTTATGGGGCTGAGTTCGCACTTTTATCCTCTACTAATGACAACTTGATATCCATGTAAGTGAGGTTCACCAAGAACCAATTCTTACTGCCCTGGTGCGGGGTTGAAAGCACATAAACTACCAAAAATGGTAGCCCTTTATTTTCTCAAATTATTGTCACATCTCATCTTCAACCGCCTTGTCACCCGTTAAGATGATTTATATACATACTTCCGATAGTACCAGATTTTTCTAAAAAAGTCACTTATAAAATTGTAGGTTGGGTTGACGCAAGGAAACCCAATATCAACCAATATTAATAAATAAGTTGGGTTGCATTTCATTTAACCCAACCTACAAAAATATTAACCCAAAACGAAATTCACCAACTTACCAGGAACAACAATCACCTTCTTAACTTCCTTCCCTTCCAGATAACGTTGTCCAGCTTCCGACTCACGCGCATATTTTTCCAACTCAGCCTTATCAGATTGGGAAGGAACTTGAATAGCACCGCGAGTTTTACCCATAATTTGAATTACCAAAGTAATTTCATCAGCTATCAAAGCCGCAGGATCAAAACTTGGCCAAGTTTGGGTATGCACAGAGTTTTTATTCCCCAATAACTGCCATAATTCATCACCAATATGGGGGGCAAAAGGCGCTAACATAATCACCAAAGTTTGCATCCCTTCCGCATAAATTGGCGAATTATGACAATCAGCATCAGTCAAGGCATTACTTAACTTCATTAATTCCGAAATAGCCGTATTGAATTGATATTCATCTACCACATCTTCCGAAATTGCTTGAATCGCAATATGAATGAAGCGACGCAAATCTTTTTCCGCTTTATTTAACTTATCAACTTCCGGTTTTTGCTGACAAACTCCCGCAGCAGCATAATCTGTTACCAACCGCCAAACGCGATTTAAAAAGCGGAATTGTCCCTCAACATCTGCCTCATCCCATTCTAAATCTTTTTCAGGAGGTGCTTTAAATAAAATGAACATTCGCGCCGTATCAATGCCATATTTATTAATTACATCTTCCGGTGCAACACCATTACCTTTTGATTTGGACATGGTAGCATATAGCTTTTGTAAAGGTTCGCCAGTTTGCGGATCTATAGGATTATTAGCATCAACCAAATGAGAAGGAATCCATTTATCCTTACCACCTTTATTCGGGTTCATGTAAGTTAAACCTTGCACCATTCCCTGAGTTAACAACTTTTGAAATGGTTCATCAAAGTTAAATAAACCTCTATCTCTTAATACCTTAGTGAAGAAACGCGAATACAATAAATGTAAAATTGCGTGTTCAATTCCCCCCACATATTGATCTACGGGCATCCAATCATTTACTTTATCAGAATCAAAAATCTTTTCTTCATTCTTGGCATCAGAATAACGTAAGAAATACCAAGAAGAATCAATAAAAGTATCCATTGTATCGGTTTCCCGTTTTGCAGGAGTACCGCAAGTTGGACAAGGCACATTTACCCAACTTTCTAATTGTGCTAAAGGTGAACCACCACGACCACTTAATTCAATATCTTCTGGTAATTGGACAGGTAAATCTTTGTCAGGTACAGGCACAATTCCACATTCAGGACAGTGAATAACAGGGATAGGTGCGCCCCAATAACGTTGTCGAGAAATTAACCAATCTCTGAGGCGATATTGTATTCTTAATTTACCAAAGTTTTGTTTTTCGGCAAACTCGATAATTGCTTTTTTCGCATCTACAGAATTCATGCCATTAAAGTCACCGGAATTAACTAAAATTCCCGCTTCTGTATAAGCTGATTTTAAAGTTTCCTCTGCACCAATTTCTGGAACAATTACAACTTTGATGGCTAAATTTTGTTCTTTGGCAAATTTGAAATCTCGGACATCATGTGCCGGTACACCCATTACCGCACCTGTACCATATTCATAGAGTACATAATCTGCAATCCATATCGGTACTTCTTCCCCAGTGAAGGGATTCACGACTTTTCCCCCCGTAGGAATACCCCGTTTAGGTTTATCTTCCGCAGTCCGTTCCAACTCGCTTTGGTTGCTGACTTCCTTGATAAAGGCTGCTACTGCTGCTTTTTGGTCTGAAGTTGTCACCACTTGAGTTAAAGGGTGTTCTGGGGCTAAAACGACGTAACTCACACCATAAATGGTATCGGGACGGGTGGTATAAACGCCGATTTTTTTATCTAAGCCCACAATAGGAAATTCTAAATAAGCGCCTGTGGATTTTCCTATCCAGTTGGCTTGCATTAATTTAACTCGTTCCGGCCAACCTGTGAGTTTATCTAAGTCATTTAATAATTCTTCGGCGTAGTCGGTAATCTTGAAAAACCATTGACGCAGTAATTTACGTTCTACTATTGCCCCACTGCGCCAAGAACGTCCTTCGTTATCAACTTGTTCGTTTGCTAATACAGTTTGGTCAATGGGGTCCCAATTCACTGCGGCTTCTCTTTGGTAAGCTAAACCGGCTTGTAAAAATTGCAGAAAAATCCATTGTGTCCATTTGTAATAATCGGGGGAACAGGTAGCAAGTTCAGTTTCCCAATCTAAGGATAAACCCAGACGTTGTAATTGTTGCCGCATTTGGGCAATATTTTGATATGTCCATTTGGCAGGGGGTACACCTCTATCAATGGCGGCGTTTTCTGCTGGTAGTCCGAAAGCATCCCAACCCATTGGATGTAATACTCGATACCCTTGCATCCGTTTGAGCCGAGCAATTACATCTGTAATTGTATAGTTACGGACGTGACCCATGTGCAAGCTACCGGAGGGGTAAGGGAACATGGAAAGCGCGTAGAATTTGGGCTTGTTTGTATCTTGAAGTGTTTTATCTAAGCCAAGTTCTAACCATGTTTGTTGCCATTTTTCCTCTATTGCGGCTGGTTGGTATGACGGTTTTTGGGGGGACTCCACAATTAAAACTCCTAATGCTTTTATCTAGTTTCGCTATTGTGGCATAATCTAGATATATTTTTTTCTCACGCAAAGGCGCAAAGACGCAAAGGTAAGAGGGTAAATTGTCAGAATCAGGATATCCAAGATTAAAGGATAAACAGGATGAAAATCAGTGATTTTATCACCAATTAGCAATTACTTTAAAGATATCTTAGATGTTGCCAGATCCCCGACTTCTTTAAGAAGTCGGGGATCTATTCTATGCTATTATCTACTTGACTAAATCTAAAGTTTTCTGTACTATGGACGAAGCACTCATCAAGCATCCGAAAATCTAAAAAAATATTTTTTATCGCTCCACTCCGTTACGCTAGGGAAGGGAAAAATAAAGAGCGCAAAGCGCAAGAGGGGAAAAGTATAAAGGGCTACTGAAGACTTCTCCCAACAACGCAGACAACACGAAAACCAATATTGTTGACGTGGCCGTCGCGGGAGTTGCCGCCGCGACACGCGGAACGGCAGTACTGAGGAATGTAGAGCCAAGACCCGCCCCGCAGGCTCATGTAATTATTGCTACCATTTGACCACGCACTACCATCAGTAGGAGCGTTTATATAATTTCCGTGCCACTCATCTTCGCACCATTCCCATACATTACCACACATATCGTATAAACCGCAAGGGTTAGCAGGAAATTTTCCTACCTCTGTGGTTTTTCCTCGATATTCTCCTTTTGCACCACCACCATAGGTGTAGTTACCATGATAATTTGCCAATTCTGTGGAAATTGTTTCCCCAAAATAAAATGGTGTAGTAGTTCCCCCACGACAAGCATATTCCCATTCGGCTTCACTAGGTAAGCGATAGGTTTGATTTGTCTTGCGGGAGAGTCTGGCGCAAAATTCTTGAGTATGATTCCACGATACACACTCAACTGGCAGATTATCACCTTTAAACCTCGATGGATCAGATTCTAAATCAATCTTAACCTTGGGTAAAGCAGCTACAAGTCGCCATTGTTTTTGAGTAACTGGATATTTACCCATAAAGAACGAAGGAACGGTAACTTGATGCTGTGGACTTTCTGAAGAAATTGGGCTTTCGTCACTTTCTGGAGAACCCATTAAAAAAGTTCCTCCAGGAATATGTACCATTTCCAGAAATACACTATTTCCTAAGTCTTGGGTAAAATACTCGGCGCTTTTGGTAATACGTTTAATTCCTGTACCATTCTTATTTATCTGAGCAGTTTCAAACTGGAAAGTCTTTAACTGATAAGCAGATTTATTTTTTTCTGCTTCTGCTTCTCGCTGGCGTTGCAATCTTTCTGCTTCTTGCTGCAATCTTAGTTGCTCGGCTACTTCTGCCTCTCGTTGGCGGTGCAATCTTTCTGCTTCCTGCTGCAATCGTAATTGTGATAATGCTTTTGCTTGTTGCTGAAGTTGCAATGCTTCCTCTTCTTGCTGCTTTTGTATCTGAAGCTGTTTTTGATATTCTGCTTTTTTAACAGATGTAATTTCTAACTCCATTGATTCTACATCCTCATCTCTCAAACCTAAAACATCTTGTTGATAATCTTTTAATATCTTCAAAGTATGTTCATCTAGAGGATATTTTTGCTCAACAGCTTTAGCAAAGGCTTGTTTATAACTTTGCAAATTTGCTAACCGTCTACGAAAAGGTTCGAGAAATTCTGTTTCTATTTCTTCGGCTTTTGTATCTGTGATTCCCAGAATTTTCCGTTTTGGCTTTAAGACTAAAAAAGCCAATTCATTTAGTTCACCATTTGGAGCATATTGTTCAACCAATTTGCGATACTCTGCTTCTGGATTTTTGGGAGCATAGGCCAATAAAATATTGTATCCTTCCTTGTCCAGAATGATATCTGGTGTCATGTTAGGCTTCACCGCTTGGACTTTGGCTTTAGCGTAAGTGTGTAGTTCCTGAACATGAATATTGCCATCGTTATCTGTATCTGCTGCACCTGTCTCGATTCCCTCAACTAAATATTGAGTATAGAGGGAAAGTGTTGCCCCTTCTTGTGCAAAGGAAGTTTGAGTTGCACCAGAAGATGTCAGCACAACTCGTCCTTCTGCACCTAATTGCTTTTTGATATCTACTCCAATACTTTTTGTGTGCCAACCATTAGCAAAAGCACCACTATAACAAGCATCTAAAATTAAAACTTGTCGTTTGGAATAACAACTTTTTGATTGTGTTTGAATAAAATTTGCATCTACAGCAGTGGCTTCAAAGTTATCTTTTGCTGTGTTGCGAGTTGCTAAATAGAGATGATCATCATCATTAGTAATTCCATGTCCAGAAAAAAAGAATAATAATAAATCTTCTTTACCTGCATTCTTAAACAGCTTTTGAATTGCTATTCTCATAGCTACTGAATCAGGATTCAGCAGCCGTTCTACCTGTGCAAAATTTCCCAAGTTGGGATTTTGCAAAACTCGTTCCATAGCCTCGACATCATTGAGTGCAGATAATAGGGGTGGGATACCTGCACCATACTCACTGACTCCAATCAGTAGAGCCATTTTTTTAGCCATTGTCACCACCCATTGCGGCTAATAGGTCTTTTGCTATTTTTTCGCTTTCTAGCAGTTCTTGGCGGCTTTTGGCTTTGATACTGACTTCTTTATCACCGACTTTGACAGTCAGTTCGATGGGTTTGTCTCCCAAGCGATCGCCCAAAAAGGCTAAAAATGTTTTAATATTTTTTATACTGACTTGCGCTGTCAGCACTCCGATCAAAGTTGCAAAACCTGGCTTACTTCCTGCTTCTGGGTTAAGATCTTCAGCACGGTCTGCTTTTTCCACTTCGTCGGAATCTCGTAATTCCCGCAGCAACTTACTTGCTATTTTTAGCCGTCTGTCATCATCTAATTCTGGGTCATTAACAGCAAAAGTAAATTGAATTGTGTAATCATCTGTCATATTCACCACCACACTCCGATTATTTCCCTAGTAATATAGCATACGGTAAAACTCTCCACTGTCTTGTCAAAAAAAGCCGAGAATTTTTTTGTTCCCTATTTTCTTACTACCCACATTCCGCACTTCATTTTCTAGTACAGACACAAGTGTAATAAGTAACAGAATAGCTTAAATATAAAGTTGCGTAAGAGGATGTTTGAAAAGTGGTATTCCGTAATTTTCATCACATTGCTACCCCCCTTTCCCCTTGTAAAGGGGGGAAACAATAAAAATCCAGTTCCCTCCCCTTGTAAAGGGGAGGGTTAGGGTGGGGTAAAAAATATTTGATACATCAACCATAACTTTTCAAACACCCTCTAAATCCTGTTAATAAGGTATTGACAATAAATTCAGAAGAGAAAATGAGAAAATGAGTCTGAATGAAATCAAAATACCAAAAAATATAAATAACAAAAAAGAAGAATTTGAGTTTCTTCTTTGTGGATAATGACTTTTATTTTCATAGTTTGAATTTCAAGTTTTTCAGTAGGGGATGATTTTAAATCCTTATATCTTAATAATAAGGTTGAGAGCCTGTGGTTGGTACTTTCTTAAAACCTATCTTGAAAAGCAATTGTTCTAGGTCAGGAAACTGAATATCTCTCATCATATTAATGTCAGTCATCTATCTTAGGGTTAATTTAAAATATCTAACTCAGGATTAATTAAATTACTTTTATTAAAGCATAATCTGTTTATAGCAGGTTAATTCCAACTATTTTATTTTGGAGATATAAGATTATGTTGCAAGCAAATTTGACGACTTCCCAGACAAAAAAAGATACTTCTTTAAACGCTTTTGATGAAAATTGTTTATCGGAATTAAGTTCGGAACAAGCTTCTAATATTGTTGGAGGATTTACACTTAAAAATAATACAGAAGCACCGAGGATTTTTTATAATTTTGGGGAGAAGTCACCCCTACAACAACAAACTTTAAAACCGGGAGAAAGCGGCACTTATCCAGGAGAGTTTCTTTTGTATAATTCTTCAGCAGGAAGTTCCGGAATTAGCCCCGCAGTATTCAAAGCAGATCCTTCCGGTACATTCAGTTTAAATCAATCAGGAACTAAGATAATTCCTACTGATCTTAGCTCTTCTAATGGAGGTGGGAATGGTGGAAATGGAGATTGCTAAAAAAGCGATGAAAAGCTAAGAGTCGGTAAATAGATTTTAAATAGAAAGCCTCTATAATTCCATAGAGGTTTTATTTATAGTTATGGAAATTGCCAATTATTTACACCACTTCACAAGCATGAACTAAAGGTAATAAAGGGCCAATTTGTTCCTGTCCATTGACAGCCAAATCACTGTGACACAAATACAATTTATCAGACACCCGCGCCAGCAAATCAGCGACAATTCTTTGTAATCTTTCTTCTTCGGCTAATTCTTCATCTGCTGCTGTCCAAGGTTGTCCTAACCTATCCTGTAAAAATAAAGTAGCACCAAATAAAGTCGCCGCACCACCTTTAGCCCATAGCGGTGAACCAATATCTAACCAAAAATGCCAACGGTGATTTTTGCGACTCGCTCGGTATTGAAATATAGTTGCTAAAGTTACAGCTTTTCTACTGCTACCAATGGGACGGATAGGATAGGGATTTGCAGTAATTGTCCCCCGTCGCAGCAGTTGAATAAATATGGCTATCGCCACGCTATCGCTATCAATAATGGTAATGCTGAGAGTTTCTGGTGTATGCAGCGAAAGAAATAGAGGATCAGTTTGTTTTAAGCGGGTGTCTATTTCCCAATAATGTTGGGCTGTTTCTAGTAATTCTCTTAATACTGCTAATTCTTGATATGAGGGGTTTTTATCATTACACACAAAGTCTTGAATAGCTTGGTATAAGAAAAAAATAGGTGTGAGGAGAAGGCGCTGGTGATATTGCTCCCGTTGTGCTTGAATCCATTGTAATATTTTTTCATAGGACTGAGTAGCAATATAGCCAATTCTATCCCAGCGTTCAAAGGTTTTCACGGGTAATAAATTGGGTGTGTCGGGGTGGGGAACAAAACAAGCATCGGCGATTAACCCAGCCCGCACTGGATCTATTTTAGAATGATGGAATTCTTTTTCCTCTCCATTTTGAGTTTGATATTGACTCAAAACCACCAACATTTCCGCCACCGCATCCCTATCTACTAACCGTCCTAAACCGGGGTAAACTAGAGCCATGAGGGTAAGTAATGCTCTGACTACCGAGGAACTGATTAAAGGGCGTTGTTCGTTGAGAGATGCAACTTCGATATTTTGTTTGGTTAATATTTCTACCAGGCTATAACGAGCGATCGCATCTAAACCCGGTGCAATAATTGCTACTTCATCCGCCGCCACTTCCCCGGATTTAACCCCATCAATAATCATCTCGGCTGTTTGGCGTAATAGCTGGGCGCGGGAAGTGGTTTGAATCGGCTGGACACAACTGGGTAAACTCAACATCGTCATCGGCTGTGTTACCAATTCTACCATTTGACTGGTGAGAGAATAACCCAAACTATTCTTAGGTGGTGAGGTTAAATTTTCTACTTGACAACGGGCAGATAATCTGGATAGATATTCAGGATCTCCACCTAAACCCCAGCGTACCTTCCCATGAGAATTGTAGCTAAACGCGCCCACAGCCCCAGCATCTAATAAAAATGCAAATAAGTTAGCAGCGATCGCCGGATAATCATCTACATCATCTGCTATGATGCCCTGATAGCGTTGTTTTAGATGTTCCTGATAGCTACTATTAGTTAATAATTTGTGGTGATATAGTTCGGTAATTAAGCCATAACTCAATAATCCCCGTTCTAAAGACCAATTCCGCCAATTTAGTAGCAAAGAACCCAAAAACTGTGGTTCTAAATTGATAGAACTATCTTCTAAACCACTGTGCAATATTTTAGGAATGTCTTCACAGGGTACACCGCTATAAGCTGCTAATTGCCATAAATCCAGGATACGTCTGACCAAACGATTTTCATTCATCCCTACACGCCGCAAAACCTCTGAATCTAACTGACAACTCCAGAGTTTTGTCGCCAATTCTTGTTCCGTTTCTGGGCGTAATCTGACGGGAAATTGAGCTTTAATTGACAACAAATCAATTAGTAACGGCCAAAATAAAATCACCTCATCTTGGAAAAAACCCAAAGCTGTTTTAACGCGAATAGGATATTTTCCTAATGTTAAAGTGGTAACTCTATCAGCTAATTCCCTGCGGTTATCATCATTAGCAGCTAACAATAAAATACTTAGTTCTTTTTGGTGTAAATTCACCTTTGAATCTATAGGTTGAGGTTGGGAATTGTGAATATTTTTATTATAAAATAAATCAGGTACTGGACTATCAATTTGCAACCAAGCACTAAACTGGTTTACCAAGCGAGTAGTTTTACCACTACGACTAGTACCAAAAATCCAAAGGGAATCAGAAAGCATGGTTTTTGCGTTAACTTAAGTTTAAGAATTTAGTAAATAATGCCAAATAATTGTCTCGATGAAAAATACCGTGTTTAGCCAAAAAATATACCCCTTTTTACTAGCTGCTTACAGATGGTATCTACTGACACCAGAACGTTCTTTAGATACAGCTTATCAAGCGGCTATACAAATTAAGGAAATTGAAGATAAACACTTCAATGGTAACAAAATAGACTCCGAATTTACCATGCACAGCACCAGCGTCATGGATTATTTTCAAGGAGATTTGCAAAAGTTATTAAAAACTGTCCAAATGCGGCTGACGGAATTCAAAGCCAGTCGGTGGTTTGCGAATGAATCTAAACAAAAAGCTGCTATGAAAGTGGGGATAGAATATTCTAGCCCAGCATCAATTTTAGAGAAACTAGAATTCATTGATCAAATTACATCTAAATACACTAATAATGATATAGATGCAAATTATACAAATGTCAATTCTCAACCTGTTGAACCTTCCACAGATTTAGTTAGTTCTCCACAATTTACACCAAAAACATCACGGAAAGTTACCCAAAATATATCTAGAGGAAAAGCCAATACTACAGGTATTTTACCTCGTTCAATTTTAAGTACAATCACGCGGCTACAAGTAGAATTAGATCCAGAATCTGAACAAAATGTAGTTAAGAATTTTCGTAAAGCCCAACAAAGAAGTATTATCTCAATTCGGTTTATCCTTTTACTTATTATCGTTCCTCTTCTGACTCATCAATTATCCAAAGCTTTAATTGTTGGTCCATTGGTAGAACATTTCCGAAATGAGAAAACAGTAGAAGTTTTCTTAAATGGAGAAATGGAAGAAGAAGGATTATTAGCATTACAAAGGTTTGAAGAAAGAATCAAATTTGAAGCCTTAATTAGTAATGCACCTGCGCTTGGGGCTGAAGAATTAGAAACAAAAATGAAGGAGAAAGCAGAGGAAGTAAAAAAAGAATTTCGCAAAGAAAGTGATAATGCCATTAAAAATGTATTTGCTGATATTTTCGCGGTAATTACTTTCACTATCTTATTACTTGTTAGCAAATCTGATATCGCTGTATTAAAAGATTTCTTTGATAATGTAGTCTATGGTTTAAGCGATAGTGCTAAAGCATTTATTATCATTTTATTTACCGATGTTTTTGTCGGCTTTCACTCTCCTCACGGTTGGGAAGTTCTCTTAGAAGGAATATCACGACATTGGGGATTAGCAGCCAATCGAGATTTTATTTTCTTATTTATTGCCACATTTCCCGTAATTTTAGATACGATTTTTAAATATTGGATTTTCCGCTATTTAAATCGGATTTCACCTTCTGCCGTTGCTACCTACCATAACATGAATGAATAACCAGCATTTTGCTAACATTACTATTAGCTTACCTGTATTTATGGCCAGTTTGATTGTGGGCATACAACCACTCCCCAATCAAGAACTTAGTCCCCCAGAATGTCGGTTAGGAAAATGGAATTTACCAGCGTTAGTAAATCCAATAAAAAAGAAATTACCTGTACTTATTCCTAGAGTTCCAGTTACTTGTTGTCAAGAGGATATTTCTTGTTTAGATCAGGCAATTTATAATGAGAAAAATGACGAAATTGCTAATAAAAAAGCATTATTACAATCTATAGATTACAGTCTCCAATATTTGCAAACGCCAAGGGCAATTAAGGCTTATCAAAAATCAGAAATTACCAGAGAAAGAGTTTATAATAGTTTGCAAAGATTTCGGCAATTATTGATTTCCACAAAATCGCCTCAAGCACTCCAAGCAGCTATCGAAAAAGAGTTTGTTTTTTATCAATCTGTAGGCAGAGATAATAAAGGAACAGTTTTATTTACCGCTTATTATGAACCTTTGTATTTAGCCAGTCGTCAACCAACAAAAGAGTTTCGCTATCCAGCTTATCGTTCTCCTGCTGACTTAGAATCTTGGGCTAAACCCCATCCTAGCAGATCAGAATTAGAAGGTGTAGATGGTTTACAAGGTAGCAAAGGAAAATTAAAAGGATTGGAGTTATTTTGGTTTAAAGATCGTCTTGAACCTTATATGATTCAAATTCAAGGTTCAGCCAAACTCAAATTAACAGATGGAACTCAGACAACTATCGGTTATGCAAGTAATACAGCTTATAATTATCGAAGTTTAGGCAGATCATTAGTTGATGATGGTAAATTTCCCTTAGAAGGGTTAAATATGCCCATTATCCTCGACTATTTCCGCAAACATCCCCAGGATTTAAATATTTATATTCCGCGCGATAAGAGTTTTGTATTTTTTCAGGAAACCTACGGAAAACCAGCCCAAGGTTCTATTAGTGTACCACTAACTCCAGAACGTTCTATTGCTACAGATAAATCTCTCATGCCTCCCGGTGCTTTAGCATTAATTCGCGCTCCTTTTCCCTATATTAATAAGAGTAATAAAATCGAAAATCGGCTGGTAAGTCGTTACGTTTTAGATCAAGATACAGGTGGCGCAATTAAGGGCGCAGGGAGGGTAGATTACTTTCTAGGAACAGGTGAAGCCGCAGGAGAAAGGGCTGGGGTAACAGTCAGTAATGGACAATTATTTTATCTGTTACTAAAACCGTAGTACACTGCGGTGTAAGAGGATGTTTGAAAAGTATCAGAATTAATCGAGATCCCCCCAACCCCCCTTACAAAGGGGGGCTAAATTCCTCAAAGTCCCCCTTTTCAAGGGAGATTTAGGGGGATCTGCGGGTGTCAGCTCCCACACGAAAAAGTTTTCAAACAACCTCTAAGTTAATGAACCATTCTCAATCGTTCAAAAGCTGATTTCATATTACTTTTGATTTTTGATTTTTGACTTCCGCGAAGCGGTAGTAATTTTTTAATATAAAAATACATAAGTCTTTACAAAAAACATCTTGTTTATACCATACTGAAAGAGAAATTAGCTCAAATTAAAGGTGGTCAAATCGCAGACGGAAACTATCAATTAAATTTACGTGCTGAAGATAAATTTGGTAATATTTCTGAATTTTTAGTTAAATTCACCTTGGATGCAACTAAACCAGGAATACCCACAGAAGTAGGTTTGAAAAATGATGGTGATAGAGTCACAAATCAAAATACACCAACTATTACAGGTAACGGAGAAAATGGTGCATTAATAGAACTATTTGATGGACAAAATAAATTAGGACAGACAACAGTTGTTAATGGTTTTTGGGAAATTACCATATCTCAAATTACCGATGGATTGAAAAAATTAACTATCACAGCCACCGATATTAGTGGTAATCAGAGTGATGCTAGTAATACAGAATTTACCATTGATTCTGCTTTACCACAAATCAATATTACCAATCCTCAAACTAATGCAATATTGAATCCAGGTGCAAGATTGCAAGGTACTGTAAATGGTACAGGTTCAACAATAGATAAATTAAGTTATCGTTTTGGTAATGGTAGTGAAATTAATGTACCAGTAAATGGTCAAGGTGCATTTGATGCTGAATTGAATTTAACCGGTTTATCAGGACAAAAAAACCTGATTATTAAAGCTATAGACTTAGCCGGAAATAATACAGAAACAACCCAATCTGTGGTGATTGGTCAACCTATAGGATTCATGCTGGATACCCTATTTGATTCTGCCCCTATTGGTGATTATCGAACAACTTATGATACCGTCAATCTGTTGGGACAAACAGACGCAAATGCTACTGTCACATTACAACAAACAGGAGCATCAATTACTGCTGACGCTGCGGGTAAATTCAAATTTACAGGTGTATCGCTGACATTGGGTGATAATTCCTTTACTGTCAATTCTACAAACACAGATGGAAACAAAGGCCAATTTACTACCATTATCAAACGAGTTGATCAAGATAATAGCGATGTGGTTTTAGATTGGAACGCTACCCTGTTAAATGCTATTTATGAAGACAAGACAGCGCCACCGATTACTTCTCGGAATATGGAGATCGCCCAAACCGCCGTTTTTGATGCTATAAACAGTATTACCAAGACTTACAAAAACTATCACTTCACAGGTACAGCCCCGACAATTGTATCAGCAGAAGCCGCCGCCGCATCAGCCGCTTATACCGTTCTCGTCAATCTCTATCCCAACCAAAAAACCTTCTTTGATACTGCTTTAACAGCCTCACTAGCTAAAATTACTGACGGTGAAGCAGAAACTACGGGAGTAACCTTTGGTCAAACTGTTGCCAATGATATCCTCACCTTACGGAGTACAGATGGGGCAAATACAACTGTAAATTATACACCTGGAACTAATCCTGGTGATTGGCAACCAACGCCTCCAGCGAATGCGCCAGCGCTGTTACCACAATGGGGACAAGTGACACCATTTGGATTAACAAGTGGTTTTCAATTCCGTCCTGCTGGTGAACCCGCTTTAACGAGTGACCAGTATACTACGGACTTCAATCAGAATATGATGCTCTGAATCGCTTGGTGAAAACCATTGAAGCTGACCGTGATGGTGCTGGTCCTTTAACTTCACCTGTTACCACTTACGGTTATGATGCCAGAGGGAATTTAATCTCCACAGTACAACCACCTTCGGCTACGATTTGGTTGGCAATATTAAAACCATTACTGATGAGCTAAATCGGACTACTAGCTACAATTATGATGTCCTAAATCGTAAAATTAGCGCCGCCGATCCTTTAGGTCAAACTACTCGCACTGTTTATGATGCCGTTGATAATGTCATATCGGTGACAGATGCCCTTAACCAAACCACCAGTTACAATTATGATGCTCTCAACCGTCGCACTAAGGTAACGGATGCAAAAGGTCAGGTAACAACCACTGTTTATGATGCAGTTGGCAATATTCTCTCTATTAAGTAAGTGAACAGGAAAATTTAAAGGTATGTAACGGTATGTAAAGTTGTCTCAATGCAATATTCTGATTGAGTTTCAGCCATTTTACAAAACTCAATACCCCTCATTTTTATTTTGTTCACCTACTTACTGACCCAGTTGGTAATAAGACTAGCTATACCTACGATGCAAATGACAGATTAAGCAGCGATACCAAGGGCAGAAGTTTTGTGGGGATATGAACATGAACTGTTGATTTTGCCGTCTGTAGTCGAAATTGCAGTCAATAGTTTAATAGAAGGTTCAGACAATCCTCTAGTTATTGAGTTGGCTGGTCTAACCGAGAAAGACTATTGGAGAGTCAAAGAAATACTGAAAGAATTATCTGACGATGTTTCTTCACCAACAACTGGTTATGAATTCAAAAAATGGTTGTATTTGATACTAGATTGGATCTACGCAAATCTTGATAGTTTTCCAAATCCTTTAGCTACGGTTGAAGAAGTTTACGCTGATTTCAATTATCCTCAAGAAATAGAGCAATTTATTAGATATATGCCAGCAATAGATAGCTATGATCCTAGTAAACATACTCAGGAAGAAAATGAGCAAAGGCTTTATCAAAAATGGAGGGAATATTTAATTCAAGCACAGAAAGAGTTAGGTAATCCCTGAAAATGTCGAGAAATGAGATCGCTGTTGGGGGGTGGGAGTGCGATCGATTTGATAATGAGGGTTTTGGAGGTGCGATCGCTTTTTGGGGATGTGGGGAGGTGCGATAGCGAAGCGCGACCTAGGAATCGCTTTTGGGGATGTGGGAGGGCGATAGCGAAGCGCTGCTGCAAGCAGTTCGCTTTTTGGGATGTGGGGGTGCGATCGCTACGACAGACTACGGCTATGCACTGAATAAGGAAAGTTTTGGAAGTTAATCTGTTAAAATTTGTTCAGGTAAACAACTGAAAATGTAAAATCCATGAAAATTAAAGCCATTATTCATCCTGCCGAAGAAGGGGGTTATTGGGCTGAAGTACCTGCACTTCCTGGTTGTATAACAGAAGGGGATACAATGGAAGAATTAATTAATAACCTTCAAGATGCTATACAAGGTTGGCTAGAAGTAGCAAATGAAATTCAAAAACTAGATCCAATCTCACAAGTGATTGAAATTGCAGTATGAAATCAATTTCTGGGAAAAAACTATGTAAAATTGTCGAGAAAAAAGGCTGGATTCTCAAAAAAATTACAGGCAGTCACCATATTTATGAAAAATCTGATGAAAGTAAAATTATCTCTATTCCTGTACATAGAAATCAAGATTTAAAACTTGGGACTTTAAAATCAATCAGCAATTCTCATTTTGAAAAAAATAAAGTATTAGCCCCGATTTTGGAATTCAAAATATAGTACAAAGTAACTATTTGTTAGCCATTGCCTCTGGCTAAAAAAACAGTCGGGTTGAAAAATAAGTAT
>Ga0208857_1000150_pt1 | contig 16821 bp, 17 predicted proteins | sample LakMenEpi05Nov12_FD_150674 | JGI IMG/M metagenome (GOLD analysis project Ga0208857, IMG submission 150674) | Freshwater microbial communities from Lake Mendota, WI - 05NOV2012 deep hole epilimnion (SPAdes) | ecosystem: Environmental > Aquatic > Freshwater > Lake > Epilimnion/Euphotic zone ... | reverse complement strand
ATACTTTTACCCCTTCCATATCTACACTAACTGGCACACCATAACGCCAAATAAACTTCTCAAACTTATCATCATTAGGCGTTGAGTCTTCTTCTTCCATTTTATTAGTGATACCTTCCCACTCTGTATCTATTAAGTAAAGGCTCTCTCCCTCTACCACTTCCCACCAATCGCCATTTTCATTAGCAACATACTTAGTCATTACGCGCTCACCTTCCCTGTTTTGCTAGCTTCATACTCCCAAGCTAAATCATCTATAAAGAATAAGAAGTTAAACTCAGGGTCTAACTCTGCCTTCTCTAACCAAGCAGGTTTATCCTCTAATCTTTTATTACCTTGATATAAGGTGTAATCGGAGCAGTTTTTACCGACATATACCTCAGCTAAATACTCCTCACCCTCATAATCAAAGGTTATAGCCTTCGTATATTCGGGCATATAACTTTCCCTTACTGTTATGTTCATTTTCTCCCCTATCTATCTATAAGCAAGCACCTTGCTCGCCCTCTCCCACTATTGGTTAGTAGAATACTACACCACACTCCCCTAGACAAAGAGTGTGGCATAGTCCGCCACTAAATTATTTATTCTGTATATCTAAACACTCAACACAGAGCCACTCTCCCGACTTATGCCCAGCGTATAGATTAACTAAGCCAAAGCTCCACCCGCACCCCTTACAGAGTGCGGTCTGCTCCCTCTCTCTCACGCTCATCTACTCGCACCCTTCACAATCTGAGTGTAAGCAATCGCCACACATTACGGGCTGATAATCACAGTGTCCCGTGCCGTCATCTCCGTTAGTTTGGTTATGTAATAGCCACTCTTCTTTGGTCACTTGCTCGCCCCCTCTCTCATAATCTGAGGCTGTCCTAGATACCTTCTGACCTGTGCCAGTTGGTCAATCCTGCCTTGATAATAAGCGCGGTCTGCCCCGTTGCCCTTATCAAATCCGCACTCGGTTAACCGCTCAAATACCCACTCTGCCTCAGTATTTAAAAATTGCTCTAACTCTCTACTCATAGTCCACACCCCACTCCCCAGCAGTAGCCCGACCCTGTCCACCATAGGCGGGAGCTTATTAGGTAAAGCCCTGCCAGTAGTCCCGCCAATAGTGCAGACCAAAACACCGCCCGCACTACTCTCCTCACTCTGTAATAATTAGGTGATTTCATTAGTAGCCACACTCCTCTCTTGCTTGAATTACTGTGGCGCAATACTCCCAAACCTTAGAGCCTTCCTCTACCTCTCTCCTAGCCCCGTCAAACCAATCTTGGAAGTGGTAAGTAATTGAGAGAATACTCGCCCCCTCGTGCTTGACTTCTAAGAAGTCGCTTGGTCCACCCCAAGACAATTCAATCTTGGTCAGTTGATAAGTGCTAACCGCTAAAGGGTAGTTATTCCACTCTCCCTCTTGGTCGCCGTCGTAGTAATGCTCTAAAGGGTGAATAACACTCTCCTCTAGGTTTTCAAGTTGCTCATCTATACGAGCCTCGCAACTCTTCTCTCTTACTTGGTCCATCTCTTGCTCCTATCGTCTAGTTAAGATTACCGATTTAGTAATCTACCGCCCTCTCCCCTAGCGTAGCAGAGGAGAGGACAGTAAACCACTAACTTAGATTATGCCGTTCATATAATCTAGTAAATCATTATAAGTAGAGTTCCCTCTCCCATACTCTTTTACTAACTCTACCGCTCCCTCATCTTCTCTTATAGCTTCAAGTAATAAGGCGGGAAGGGTGTTCAACTCTCCCGCGATACTCTCTAATAATTCAATAGTGCTCATTAGAAGCCCACCCCAATCACTTGCAACTTACCCGCCTCCACGAACGAACGGGAACGCTCATCATTAGTAAAGAAGGCGTTAATCTCCTCCACTTGCTTGATTACTTGATTAGGTGAGCCATACGGGGTTAGGTCAATTCCCGCCCTCTTATAACTATTTATAACCCGCTTTACTTGCGCCTCACTTAATTGCGCCTCCACCCACACCGCTCCACTCTTATCCGCTAGGAGGGTGGTAGTTTTGATTACTTTTGCCATATCCCTATCCTTCTCACTCTTCTAGTTTAGGAGAGTGCCACCTCCCACCCGTAAGGGTGAGAGATAGCCCGCCACTAAGCCCTATTGTATATTTTGCTCATCTTGGCACTTATCACAATCACCCAAGCAACAAGGGCAAGCACTCTCATAATCGTGGTCACAGCATTTAGGGTCAAACAAGGTTATATCTTCTTCACTTGCGCAATATGAGCCGTCCCAAGTGCCTAAGTCAATTCTAAAATCAACACCTAAGCCTTCTTTAACCGCCTCTAGTTTTAACTCTAGGCGGGCAATCTCAAGTGCTACGCCTTCCCAACTTGCTCCGCCATTTTCAAACTCTTGTTTAATCTCTTGCGCCTTAGATTTTAGGGTTTCATTAGTAAAGTAACTCATTAGATTATTCTCCTTGCGTCTAGTAGTGGGCGGGTTTGCTCACTAAGTAAAGAGTAAGGGACACTACCCCATTAGTCAAGCATTAAATGATAACGAAATGATAACGATTTGCTGAGAGTGGGCTGGGTTAACTGTTAAGTAAAGGTTGAGGGTTAACGGGCTGGTGGGGGCTGGTATCGGTGAGCGTTAGCGATTAGTAGAGGCAATAGGGGGGCAGATAGTTGCCGTTAGGTTAGTAATCAGCGACTCTTAATATAAGCCCCTCACTCTGCCAATACTCTGCCCGATAGGGCAACTATTCCCGCCCATTAGGGCGGTCAGGGCTTGTCTAGGCGCAAAAGACAACCCCCCATTGCTTAATTCTTGTTCGCAAGGGGGTATATACCCATTATAAATATTTTTCCTAAAGTCAATATTTTGGGTAGCTATATACCGGTATTAAGTGATCTACGCCACAAAAACTAAAGTTTTTTGGCACAATGCGGGAAATCGACCAGATTTCCTGCCTTATATATAGTAGGGGAGTAAAACGGATTGTTATGAGTTTTACCTGCTCGGAGTCGCTACGCTTACACTCCGCTCCTAGGTAGAAGCCCCCAAGGGGCGATACCTAACTTACCCCTCACTTCGCTGTAGCTCGCTCGGGCGCCAAGCCCGTAAAGCGAGGTACGCTTCGCGGCAGGTGTATTAGGTCTTTCATCCGGTTAACATATACTTCCTCCGGTTCATTAATAAACTTTAGGAGAGATGTGTCCGAAAATTCGGCAGATATAGCCAAACGAATAATCTTAGGTTGCGTCGCCCAAGGTATGACCATCGAGCAATCTTGTGCCTCCGCTGGTAAATCCTTAAAGACTTATGAGTACTACCGTCGGACCGATAAGGTCTTCTCCGATAAGGTGGACCGAACTAGGCTAGGTTTAAAAGATAAATCCTTCGCCTCCGGTGATGTACACGATATCTCCTTCGCTGAGTTCCGTGAGCGGTACCTCAACCAAAAGACCTTTCCACACCAGCAGAATTTAGTGGATGTTATCGAGGGACGCGAACCAGGATGGCTACACCCCGCTATGAAGTGGGAAGAAGGCCTAGCTAGTAATAGAATTTTAATTAACATCCCGCCAAACCACGCCAAGTCCATAACGATTACCGTTGACTACGTAACCTGGCAAGTTTGTAAGAATCCTAACTTTAGAGTGTTGATCGTCTCGCAGACCCAGCGTCTTGCCGCAGACTTTCTATACGCCATCAAACAACGATTAACTCATCCAATGTATGAGAATCTGCAGCAGGCTTATGCTGCTGGCGTAGGTTTTAATAGCAAGTCCGCTTCCTGGCAAGCCACCCGTATTACCTTTGGGGACGAGCTTAGAGAATCCTCTGAGAAGGATCCCAACATAGAAGCAGTCGGTATCGGCGGTCAGATCTACGGTAAACGTGCAGATATGATTATCATCGACGACGCAGTTACTCTAAGTAACGCCAACGACTTTGAACGCCAGATCAAGTGGTTAACCCAGGACGTCCGGTCTCGTCTTAACCCCACAGGTAAACTTATAGTAATTGGAACCCGTGTAGCATCAGTTGATCTATATCGAGAATTACGGAACCCCGATAGATATCCAGGCGGTTTAGTCCCTTGGAAGTATCTAGCTATGCCAGCACTCTTACAGACAGATGAATCTCCTGAGAAGTGGGAGACCTTATGGCCAGCATCAGATCAACCATTTGACGGCCAAGGCGAAGATCAAAAGAACGAAGACGGCCTATACCCAAGATGGAATGGTCGCAACCTATTTAACGAACGTCAATGTATGGACGCTTCCACCTGGGCTTTAATTTACCAACAACAAGATATTTCAGATGATGCCATATTTGATCCGGTATGTGTTAGAGGATCTATTGATGGTATGAGAAAGTCAGGAGCACTCAATGCGGGTTATCCAGGCCATCCTAAAGACCTTAACGGATTCACTTTCATTTGTGGCCTTGATCCTGCTATGGTTGGTGACACTGCTGTTATTTGTTATGCTATTGATCGCGTCAGCCACAAGCGTTATATTGTGGACGCTCATAAGATTACTCGACCTACTCCGGCACAAATTAGGCAACTCATTTTTGACTGGACGGATCTTTACAAACCTAGTGAATGGATCGTCGAGAAGAACGCCTTCCAAGCTTTCTTAACTCAAGACGAAGGTATCAAGATGCACCTTGCCTCAAGGGGTGTAGTTCTTAAAGAACATCATACCGGTTCTAATAAATGGGATTCCGGTTTCGGTGTGGCATCTATGTCCACCCTATTTGGTACAAAGCAATTAGCTGATGGTAAGCACCATCGAGATAACTTAATACATTTACCTAGTGATCAAACCGAGAACGTCAAGGCTTTAATTGAGCAGTTGATAACTTGGTCTCCGACTACTAAGGGTAAGACCGATATGGTAATGGCTCTTTGGTTCTGCGAGATCAGAGCAAGAGAGATGCTTAATTACGGACAATACGCACAGCATCATATGAAGAATCCGTTCCTATCAAATTATGAAAGACAAAAACGAGTAGTAATCAACATCGATGAACTACTTGCAGAGAAGGATACACAGTTCATCTAAGGAGAAAAAAATGGGACAAACAAGCTGGATTACTAACGAAGAAGGCGAACAAGAGTACGTAGACAAAGGCGCAATCAAAATGCCTACGCCTAACACAATGGCACAAGCAAGACTTATCGCTGCTGAAGCCGATGCAGATCGTATTGATTATGTAGAGTGGCCAACAAAAGTTAGCGGTCAAGAAGAACAAGGTATTTAATTATGGCAAGTGCTAAAGAAATTAAAGCTGGTATTAAATCTGGCAAGATTAAAGTTTTACAAGCAGGGGTTGGTTCTCCTGGTAAAGCTATAGCACAAGCAGCAGGAAAGATTGCTGATAAAGCAATTGAATCATTTTCTAAATCTGCAAAGGATTTAACTAAAGCAGAAAACCGTGCAGTAACGCAACAGAATAAAGCTGCAAGTACATATAAGACTACAGACATTGCCGCATCTGATAGAGGAAGAAAAGCAGCGCAAAGTCGTAAACTTCGTGAAGAAGAACGACAAGAGTATGCACATTCCGTTGGTAAAAAAATTGGCAAAAAAGAAGGTTTAGCTACAGGAGCTGCTGTTGGTACTGCCGCAGGAGCCGCCGCGCAGTATGTAGTTTCAAAAGGTACTCAAAAAAATCATTACGTTACAGGTAGAAAAGATTCTACAAAAAAGGCTAAGTAAGGACTTTAATTGTTAAATATAAGAGAGATCACCGCTAAGGTATCTCGTCTACAAACTAAATATGCACAACGCGATGGACGTATGCGTGATGTGCTATCAGTTCGTCAGGGCGATATATCTAAAGTCTACCCATCGATGTTTTCCGAGGAATATCCAAAGCCTCTCATCGCTAACCTTATTGACGTTTCCGCTCGTGATCTAGCGGAGGCAATGGCACCTCTACCAACATTTAGTTGCTCCGCTTCTAATATGGTTTCAGACTCTGCTCGTAAAGCAGCAGACACCCGTGCTCGTATTGCAAATTATTATGTTACCCGTTCCGAACTTAGTGTTCAGATGTACACCGGTGCTGACTGGTATAACACTTACGGAATGATGATTGGTACCGTTGAGTTAGATTATGAGAACAATGAACCAACAATTAAACTTGTTAACCCATTTGGTTCATACCCAGAGATGGACCGTTTTGGTCGTTGCTTATCTCTAACACAGGTTGTTGGTATGGATGCACAGACCTTAGCATCACTATACCCAGAGTTTGCAGATCAGATTTTAAATAGAAATACATTTACCCCAGGCTCTCCATATCTTTCTTTAGTTCGCTACCACGATAAAGATCAAGATGTAATTTATTTACCAGAGCGTAAAGATTTAGTTTTAGCCCGTACACCAAATCAAATTGGGAAATGTATGGTTCGAGTTGCCTTCCGTCCATCTATTGATGGTGAGGCTCGTGGACAGTTTGATGATGTACTAGCAGTTCAGTTAGCCCGTGCTCGCTTTGCAGTACTACAGATCCAAGCTGCTGAGAAATCTATTCAAGCACCTATTGCTATTCCACAAGATGTACAAGAACTTGCTTTGGGACCTGATGCAATTATGCGTTCATCAAACCCTCAAGCAATCCGTAGAGTTCCACTAGAACTTCCTCAAGGTGTATTTGCTGAATCTAATGTTTTAGAGCGTGAACTTCGTATGGGTGCTCGTTACCCTGAATCTCGTTCCGGCAATATTGACGCATCCGTTGTAACAGGTCGCGGAGTTCAAGCATTACAAGCAGGCTTTGATACACAGATTAAAGCAGCACAATCACAATTTGCTAGAGTCTTTACCGAGTTAGTAAGTATCTGTTTTGAAACAGATGAGAAGATATTTGGTAACAAAGTAAAAGAGATTCGCGGAATTGATGACGGTACTCCGTACACAATGAAGTATGTTCCAAGCCGTGCTATCAATGGTGATTACACTGTAGATGTCCGCTACGGAATTATGTCAGGACTAGATCCTAACCGTGCAGTTATTGCATTACTACAAATGCGTAGCGATAAACTTGTATCTCGTGATTATGTACGACGTGAGATTCCGGTTGAGATTAACGTTACTCAAGAAGAACAAAAAGTTGATATTGAAGAAATGCGTGATGCGTTAAGAGTAGCTGTAGCACAATATGCTCAAGCAATTCCAGCATTAGCAGCACAAGGACAAGATCCTTCATTAATCATTAGTCGTATTGCTGAAGTAATTCAGGGACGACAAAAAGGTATGCAAATTGAAAACATTGTGGAGAAGGCATTTATGCTTGAACCACAACCGCAGGCTCCTCAAGGGATGCCTCAGATGCCAGCAGCAGGTGCGGCCCCCGCTCCTGCCTCGCAGCCAACTCCAGTACAAACTGGCGGTGCGGCCCCTGCTCCTGGACAAGAACCACAAGGTAGACCTGATATTGCATCATTGCTCGCCTCAATCGGCGGCGCGGCATAAAGTAAAGGGGGTGAACAATGAACAAAGGATCAAGAGCATCAGCTCCTATGTCAAAGCCAGTTGAGGGCAAGAAGGATACTTCTAAGCCAGCAGGCGGAAAGACATATTTCGGCTATACAGCAGCAGCTCGTAAAGGAAACAAAGTAAAAAAGGGCTAATCAATTATTAGATAGGTGGTTGGGTGTGGACGATAACAAAGATTTCGTACCACGCCCGATTCACCTCGCAGATATATTAGTTGTACTTGCAGGATTTTTTAATAACATAGCACAGAGTGTAGTAGTACTAACAGAAGAATTTTTAGAATTAACAGTTTATAATGCTAGTAGAGAAACCAAAGTAAAAAAAATTTGGGAAGACTTTGCTAACGATTTAGAGAAGATACAGGAGGACCAAGATGGCGCTTGAAGATGCAGTTAATCCAATTAAAGGAGTGTCAGGTCCTGGTAAATATGCAAAGCGTTTAGATCGTATGCCATCAAACGCATATGGTGATACAAAAGATACAGCAGAGATGGCTTCAGGTGCTCCGTTGGCTAGAACTCCAGATGTTCGCCCAGCACCAGCTTCACAAATTAAAACAGCAGCACAATCTGCACAAGTAACTCCTATGTTTGCTCCAACTGAGCGCCCAAATGAACCAGTTACTCAAGGAATTGATGTTGGTGCCGGTATGGGTTCAGAAGCACTTACTCTGCGTCAACCAGATGACACAAATTTTAGAGCAACCATTTCAGCATATAAACCGGTACTTAATTACATTTCAGATTTACCTAACACCTCACCTGAAACCCGCCAAGCAATTCGGCAGTTATGGGATATGTTGTGAGTGTATGGAACAGAATCGGTGATGTAGCTTCAACCTTTGGAAGAATTGCAAGTGATGAAGTTGAAAGTACTGCTCGTGGTGCAACTAATCTTGCTAAATGGGGCGGAGAAGTATTAGTTGGTGCAGGATCAACAGTAAAATTAGGTTGGGATTTAGGTACTGCCCCTTGGAATAGTTCAGATGAATACTCTGGATTTATTGATACAGTAAGAGGTTATTGGAACGAAAATAACAAAAACATAATTAAACCTTTAGCTTCTGCTGGTGGTGCTATTATGAAAGTTCCTGGTGTTCAACCAACACTTGAACGTATCAACAAAATCAACCAAGAGTATATTAGAGAACCACTTACCACCTTTGAATTAGTTCAAGGTGATATGGTTAAAACTGATAGTTTAGGAACTTTCTTTGATCCTAACGCTTGGCGAAAAGCCTATAAAGGCGCACAAGAGATTTCATACGGTCAAGCTGTTATGTCTAAATACAGATCTATCTATGACCCAAAGTTTAATGTTTATGATCCAGCACAAAGAGAAAAAGCATTTAAAAATAGCGCTTGGGGTAAAGCACTATCCGGTGGCTTTGATCTTGGTATTCAATTTATTGGAGATGTAACCCTTGCTGCTGGTAAGGGAGTTAAGGTTCTTAAAGCAAGTCAAATAGGTGTAGGTAAATTAACTAATGCCGATGTTGTGGCTAAAGCAGCAGAAGATATTACTAAGGCTCAATACGGAGTTAATAACCGTTTCAGTAAAGTATTAGATGATTTTACTAAGAACGATTCTGCTTATGCTATTTCTCATCCTATGGTTAAGTCATCAACTAACCCAGGATTACTTGCACACCTATTAGGTGATTCAATAGACCGTGATGAAACAGCACTTATCTTACGTTCTGCTATGTCAGACCCTGCTGCTATGGATGAATTAGCCTTACAAAGAGCGTACATCACTGATGCGTTAGAGGCTGCTCGTGGCAAAATGTCCGCAGTAGATGAATATAAATTATTTGCTGCTCCAGATGGAACTGGAATGATTCCATTCTTAAATGATAGTCCAGCAGTTGCTGAAGAGGCTATACGTAATTATGAGTCACTAGCTAAGACAGATCAATACTTTGCTAACTTAATGGAAGTAGGCAAGGGTGGCGGTGCTCTTACTCGCACTACTGGTAAAGCATTACAAGGTGTTGAAGATCTTGTTGCTAAATCTCGTGCTGTTAAATTTTATGACAAAACAGTTGGTAATCCTAAAGTAGAAGTATTTCAACCTACTCCCTTTCATCGTTTATACCAAAAGTTTTCTTGGAATCAAAATGAGCGTCCAGCAGGTTTAGTTGACTTTAATGACCCTGATTCTTATAGAGAAATAATTGCAACTATAAATGTTATTGGTCCAGATACCTCACCAAGATTAACGCAAAAATCATTACGAGGTCTTAACCTTTTTGATGAACAACAATCTAAAACTATATTAGATAATTATATGGCTGCCGCTACACCAGAGGCTAAATTTAATGTAGTAAGAAATCTTGAAACTACAGTTCTTAGGGCTATTGCTAAAAGACATAACATTAATGAAACAGTAGCAGATCGAATTTATAACGATTGGAATGGCGCAAGAACTTCAGCATTAAAGTCTATTAAAGATAAAGGCTTTATGGTTGATCTTGATGAATCAATTCTTAAAATTCCTCAATTTGAGTCTCAGACTGCCAACTATTTACCATTGATGGATTTTCAATTAATGGATAGATTACTTAAACGTAATAAATCATTACTCAATTCATTTATTGGCACACCCGTAGATACAACTTTACACTACGCAGATATATTACAAGATGCTTTCAAAGCAGGCGCTTTACTCCGTCTTGGTTATACTATGCGTAACGGCATAGATTCTCAACTTCGTATAGCAGCATCCGTAGGTTCTCTTGTTACATTACGTCACTTAGGCCCTGGCTTCAAAAATTTATTAAATAATACTGTTGCTGTTCCAGGAAGACTAATTGATAGATATGCCCCAGTAGAAGCTGGTATGACTTTAAAGCAAATTCAACAGGCAAATGTTGGTGTTGTAAAAGAACTTGAAACTTTGAAAAAAGATATATCTATTGGTGAGACAAAGTTGTCTTTAGACCCAGACGATTTAGATCTTGCTGGTAAAGTCAATACTCTTAAAGAATTAGAACAAGAAAAGTTAGCTGTATATAATCATTATGCAAATTTATTAAATAGATCAAAGGGTTCTGATCCTAAAGCCCGTATTGGTACTGGATCATTTGAAGCAGTTACATCTGATGGTCAAAAATATGTTCTTCACGATGCTTTTGGCGGTCCACTAGGAGATATGTTCCGTAAGATTGCTTCTTCTGGTAACTCATTTGAGCGTATGGTTGATAGCAATACCGATATGTATATGCGTAAAGTAGCATCTACTGGTATTGGAGCTATACGTCCAACTGATCCAGGTTACTTTGAACAATGGGCACAAACATTACGTACTCAATTTGGTAACTCAGCAGTTGTTAAAAAAATTATTGCTGGTGAGTCAGTTGATGATATTACTCGCTGGCTTAGAAATTCACCAGAGGGACGTAACCTACGAAATAGATTAAGTATTCAATCTGATGAAGCAGCAGAATACGTTACAAAATCTAGTCAATTTTTAGATCAGTATTTACCAGCATCATCTAACTTGCGTGATAAAATTACTGACATCACTGCTAATGATTTAAGATCAACTTTTAAAGACCCAACCGAATTACCTATTATTCACGGTCATATATTAAAAGAACAATTATTTAACCCTTCTGATAAAAATATAAAGAAGTTTATTAACGGAGCATTTAAAATGCTTGCAACTTTGCCTGAAGATGCTTGGGCAAGAAATCCTTTATACATTAACTTTTATCGTCAAGAGGCTAAACGTCGCGTTGATATAATGGCTGGCCTTAAAGGTGATAGATTATCTATTGCTGATCAAGAAGAAATTATGAGTGCTGCTCATAAAGTAGCATTGCGAGAAATGAAGGGCGTTCTATTTAATATTGAACGTAAATCTAATCTTGCTGCTGCTATGAAATATATTAACCCATTCTTTTCAGCTCAAGAAAACGCTTACAAAACTTGGCTTAAAATGGCCGTAGCTAATCCAGCAATTGTTAATCGCGGATATCTTGTATGGAACTCACCAAATAAAGCAGGTCTTGTAACTGACCAAGAGGGTAATGAAGTTCCAGCAGGCCAAACATCAGGTAATGATATTATTTGGATAGGACTTCCAAAGGGAGTTACAAAGATTCCGTTTATTGGTAAAGGTTTAGAACCATTTACTACACCTGAAGGTAAGGCAGCAGAGGGTGTTGAGGTCACAGGTGGTCTTGGTATTCCAAAAGGATCTTTAGATATCCTATTTCAAGGCGGATTAGATGTCCTTTATATGAAGGGCAACCCAAATATTTTCAGTGACATCTTCCCAGTAGGTCCTTATGTTGGAGTTCCTGTATCAGAAGTAGTAAAACGTCAACCTTCATTAGAAGATTCGTTTAAATGGGCGCTTCCTTTTGGTCCTTCTAAAAATGCAGTATCAGGATTCCTGCCAACTTGGTTCCAAAGATTACAAACAAGATTTACTGGTCAATCTGATCCAGCATTTGCTAACAGTTATCAATTAATTTACAATACTGAACAACAAAAAGCAAAACGTAATGGATTACCACCAGTAGATTCAAACAAAATTCTTAAGATGACTAAGGATTATTGGAATATGCGTACCGCCGCTAACCTAATTATGCCTTTTGCTCCAAGATTTGATACTCCGTATAAGTTTTACCTTGATAAGTCTCGTGAGTATAGAAGAGTTTACGGTCTTAATGCAGACGCTAAATTCTTACAAGACTTTCCTGAGTTCTTTTCTTTCTCAGCAAGCCTTTCATCTAACCCAACTGGTGTCCAATCATCAGTACAAGCAGTTAGAAACATCAAAAAGTATGATGGTCTTGTAGGTGAACTAGCAAAGATTGAACCTAAGTTGGTTGGTTTAGTTGTTAACAATCCTTCCGGTTATGATTTCTCTCAAGCAGCTTACAATTATTTGTATGGCAAGAAAATATCACCTGATACTCAGAATAAGTTTTTATCATCACAAAGTCCTGCTGACGCTCAACGTAAGAATGAGGCGGAAAAGGGCTGGATTGAATATAACAAATTTATGAATATTATTGATGAGGAACTTAAGAGACGTACTCTAACTTCTGTTCAACAAAATGGTGCAGAAGACCTTAAAATAGTCAAAGATTCCTTTATTCAAAAACTATCAATTCAAACTGATAATGATGGTAAACCAATATTTAATGAAAAGACTGGAACATTTCAACAAACCGCTTGGTCAGATGATTATCTTGACTCAGATGGTTCTAAGACAAACCGAATAGTTTCAGGTCTTTCAAAGATCCTTGATAATGAGAAATTTATGCAAGATAATAAAAACAATCCAACTTGGAAATCTGTTTCTGTTTACTTTGATATTAGAAAAGCAATGGCAAATGAACTTATGAAAAGAGATGTAAAGTCTATTAATGCCAAAGCAAATATTGATGTAAGGTTTGCTTACGATGCTGTTGTGAGTAAGTTAAAGAAAGATGATCCACTTGGGTTTGCATATCTTTATGATAGATTTTTATCACAAGATTTAATTACTGATAAGAATTTAACTCCAGTAACAACTGAGAAGGGTACCAAATAATGGCCGATTATTTAGACGCACTTGTATCTGCTGGTTTAATGACCAAAGAGCAAGCTGAGGCTGCACGTCAAGCCGCAGTTTCTGGTAGTGCAAATAAGCCTAAAAAATCTGGTACCTATACCAGAGTTCAAACCTCATCTAATATTCCAGATGACCTTGCTTTAGAACAAAAGATAAATCAAGTATTTAAACAGTTTTACGGAAGAGATGCTAATCAAAACGAATTAGCTATTTGGCTTCCTCAACTTAAAAACAAATACAAGAGTCCAGATGGTAAGTCTAAAACAACCGTTAAAGAGACTTATCGTAACGGTCAATTAGTAAGTAGTGAATATTTAACAGCCGATAATCTTGATCCTAGGTTATGGCTTACCGATCAAATCAAAACTAATCTACTTTCTGGTAAGCAAGAGGTAAGCAAGTTAGCAGTTCCGGAAGGTCCTTCTGGTAGATACTTTACTGAGGTTAAAAACTTAGCCGCTAGAAACGGTATTATGCTTTCTGATTCAGCAGCAACTGAATATGCTAATAAAATCGTAGCAGGTGTATTAGATGCTGATACCGCTTTTAATACTATTAGAGAAAGCGCAGCATCTGCCTTCCCTCAACTAGCAGATAAGATTAAATCTGGTATTGATCTAAAGACTTTAGCAGATCCTTATATTCAATCAATGAGTAATATCCTTGAGATACCTTCTACGGCAGTTGATCTATTTGATCCTAAAATTAGAAGCGCTCTTTCTTACACTCTTCCCGACGGTAAAGTTGGAACTAAATCAATTTATGAATTTGAAAAAGAGTTACGTCAAGATCCACGTTGGCAATACACAAGTAATGCTAAAAAGACAGTTGCAGATTCAACACTTAGAGTCCTTCAGGACTTTGGATTTCAGGGGTAGGTAATGGCTGAAAAGAAAGTAACTAATCAAGCAGCAATAGATGCTGCACGTAGGGCGGAAGCCGAAAGACCAGCAAAATTAGCAGAACAAAAAGCAAAACTACCAGTAGTAAAAGAAGCACTTACTACCGCACAAGTTGGCGCTAGAGGAACAACTGGTCAAACAATATTTGAAAAGGCTTTGGCAGGATTACCTGCTGGGCTTGATGCTGGTGCAGCAAGAGGTCTAGCTGCAATGTCTGCTAGATATGGATTACAAGGTGCTGCTGCTAATGCTTATACCGGAGAAAATATTGGCTACAATATATCTGAACAAACTAAAGCAGAACAAGGTGCTGTAACTAATACAGAAAATTTAATTAATCTATACGGTACTCCAGTTAATATCCCAGGTGCTATATATGAAGATAGCAGTACTGCTGATGACGCTGAAAAATTGCGTAGAGCAGGTCAATCCGCTTATGATATTTTATTAGCAGAGTTTAATCAATATGGATTAGGCGCTTTAGTAGAACCTTTAAAGGCTCTTATAGTGTCAGGTCCATCTTCTGCTGAATTAACACTAGCATTACGAGCAACAGATGCTTATAAGAAAAGATTTTCCGCTAATACAGATCGTATTGCCAAAGGATTAACTGCTCTTAATGAAAGAGAATATCTTGGTATGGAAGATCAATATCAAAATATTATGCGTAACTACGGATTACCTAATACTTATTATGCTAAAGATTCTATGGGAACTCAGGCTGGTTTTAATCAACTTCTTGCTAACGATGTATCTGCAGAAGAGTTAGAAGATCGGATAATGACTGCACAAAGCAGAGTTATGAACGCTAACCCAGAGATTAAACAAGCACTTAGATCCTTCTATCCCGATATTACAGATGGAGATATCTTGGCTTATACCCTCGATCCAACTAAAGCATTAACTGATATTAAGCGTAAGGTAACTGCCGCTGAAATTGGCGGAGCAGCATTGGGCGCAGGACTTAAGACAAATCGTACAACCGCTGAAGGATTAGCTGGATACGGCATAACCAAACAACAAGCACAACAAGGTTATGGCGCTATTGCTGAGTTCCTACCTACTGGTGAGAAACTTTCAGAAATTTACCAAGAGTCTCCTTATACTCAACAACAAGCAGAACAAGAAATATTTAGTCTTGCAGATTCTGCTAATGCTGCTAAAAAGCGCAAACGTTTATCTCAGTTAGAGGCTGGATCATTTAGTGGTTCATCCGGTGTTGGCAGTGGAGCATTAAGTAGAGACAGAGCGACAAATAACCAGACCTTCGGGGCTGGCGCTTACTAAAAAACTAGGCCTGCTAATGGGACGACTGGTCCGTTAGAGAGAAACAATAAATACCAGGAGTGGAAGCCATATAGAAATCCCCAAATCTATATGAGGTCCGCGAAACTACAAACAGAATGGGAGATGGACAATGTCCAATTTCGACTACGAGGATGAAGACGACGATACTACACAGGATCTGAGTCAGAATAATGATCTCGTTAAACAGTTGCGTAAAGCAAATAAGCAAAAGGAAAAAGAATTAGCTGAGCTAAAAGCACAGTTTGATGGAGTTTCCAAAGCACAAAGAGAACGAGCTATAAAAGATGTCCTCGAAGCTCGTGGAGTGAATAAGAAGGTTGCTTCTTTCATTCCTTCGGACATAGACCCAACTGAGGAGTCTTTGTCTAAGTGGTTAACTGAATACGGTGACGTATTTGGTATAACTGCTGAACCGACCCAAGATGTCGTTGACCCAGCTCAAGCCGCTGCGTATAAGAAAATGAATAGCGCTGTTGATAATGGATTAACTCCTGATTCATCAGATGATATGCTAAGAAAGATTCTTAATACTAACAGCAAAGAAGAGTTGGACGAAGTCATACGCCAATCTGGGTTATAACTTCTATCCGAAAGGCTAAACCCTAAATGGCACTACCACAAGGTACGCTAACAGGTACCTCGGCAATCAGCAATTTAGTCCAGACCGCGTATGATCAATACGTCCGTATGGCACTACGTTCCATTCCAGTAATGAGAGCGCTTGCAGATGTCAAACCTGTTCAACAGGCAATGCCAGGATCATCAGTTGTATTCTCAATCTATTCTGATTTAGCGCAAGCTACTTCAACTTTGACAGAATCACTTGATGTTTCTTCTATTGCTCTAGGTAACCCAAATCAGGTTACAGTAACACTACAAGAGTACGGCTCAGCCGTAACAACAACTAAGAAGTTAAACCTAACTTCATTCAACGATGTAGATGCAGCACTTGCTGATATCATCGCTTATAACGCTGCAGACTCTATCGATTCTGTTGTAGCCTCTGTTCTTACATCAGGCTCTAACGCAATCTATGCAGGCACAGCAACCAACACAGCAGGAATCACTGCAACTCAGTTAATCACAGTATCTGACATCCGTCAGGCTGTAACTGAACTTCGTACAAACAAGGCTCTGCCTCGTATTGGCGAACTGTATGCAGGATACCTACACCCACGTCAGACTGCTGACCTTCGTGCTGAAACAGGAACTGGTGGATTCCAGGACTTGACCAAGTTCGTTGATCGCACTCCGTTCGTCGCTGGTGCTGTTGGTGTAATCGAAGGTGCTTTCATTGTTGAAACACCTCGTGTTCCTTTTGCAACAAACGGAACAACTAACGTTTACAAGGCAGTAATTGCCGGACGTGAAGCGCTTGCAGAAGCGCAAGGTCAAGATATCTCAACGATTATCGGACCTCAAATCGATGCGTTGCGTCGTTACCACACAATCGGTTGGTACTACTTCGGCGGATGGTCTCTACTTCGTCAAGCAGCTATCTACCGTGTGGAATCTGCTGCAACAAACGGCTAATAAAACCGTTCGGTGGG
>Ga0208857_1000147_pt1 | contig 17257 bp, 19 predicted proteins | sample LakMenEpi05Nov12_FD_150674 | JGI IMG/M metagenome (GOLD analysis project Ga0208857, IMG submission 150674) | Freshwater microbial communities from Lake Mendota, WI - 05NOV2012 deep hole epilimnion (SPAdes) | ecosystem: Environmental > Aquatic > Freshwater > Lake > Epilimnion/Euphotic zone ... | reverse complement strand
AATCGGTAATTATTTTTTAATTCTGAATTTTTAATTTTTAATTGTTTCCTGGTGTCTATGGCGCGGTGGAACCACACTGATCCCTTCCCGAACTCAGAGGTGAAACGCTGCTGCGGCGACGATAGTTTAGGGGTAGCCCTCCGTGAAAATAGCTCGATGCCAGGTTTATTATTTAACAACAATGCCTCCTCTATTTATTTAGAGGGGGTTTTGTTTTTTGTACAAACAGAAATTGATAAGCCTTTGTGTAGCTTGATTTTAATAATATAAAATTATACAATTTTCTTCAAGTAAGTAAAAGTAAATAAAGTATTAATTAATATATAGCCCACATTCCGCACCCCCGGTGTCACAATCGGTAATTTCGGACTTTTGAATACATTGAAGGATGATTTTTATACAAAAAGGTCGAAATTTTAGGTAGCGAACTGCTTGCAGTAGCGCTTCGCTATCGCTAATCCCAAATCCCCAAACGACCATTTTTCGTTGTGTGACAATTTAGGGTGCGGAAGATGGGATATAGGACTTGCTGAATAAATGGGAAAAGCCAGTAGTCTATGGATTAGAGAACTAATAAATTGGCAAAACATCGTGAAAATGCGTATAGTCACAGTAACGATGTCTATCAGGCGTATTATGGTACATAATATCTACAAATTGATGATTCCACAAAATCTCATTAACGCCATAACTATAACGAGCATGGACAACCTGTGCCACTGTTTCATCAATCCCACTCATAGAAATCATCAGCAAGGCCTGAGTTTGACTTAATAATGCCGATGTCATCCCATGAAAAGGACTAGACTCATCAATAATGTGCATCACCGTCCAAGATAAAGAAAAGCTAGGTGTCTGATTTCTCACCAGTTTAAGATCATATATCTATGCCAAAGTTTGTACACTGAAGAAAAAAGCATCTACAAAATCTCCCGGTTGAGCATTGGCAATACAATTTCCTCCCAATCAGTAAGCAACCGCAAATAAAGTATTAATAGCTACATAAAAACCACAAATCAGCAGAAAAAAGCCCATCCAAGGAATCGTCAGCAACAGATGGTAAGGATCATGCCAATAGGAATGCCATGCACCCATACCGATAATTGTGAATTGTCCATTGTGAATTTGAATATGAACTCGTGAATGCAAGTGTTTTCCCGGCTGCTGAAAAAATCTCTGTAATTTAAATTTCATGGGCAGTAAGTAAAAGTCCAGTGAATGATAGAATAACTAAAGATAAATATATTTAATTAACAATGAACCGAATTTTTTGGATTACTGCCTTAATTGCCTTTATTAACTCCCTAAGTTTTACAATTTTAATCCCCATAATTTATCTTTATGGTAAACAATTTGGTTTAAATGATTTTCAAACCAGTTTATTATTCTCAACATATTCCATTGCTCAATTTTTCGCCACTCCTGTAATTGGTAAACTCTCCGACAGATTTGGACGGAAACCATTATTAATAATCAGTTTAGCCGGAACAGTAATTGCTAATACCATAGCCGGAACTGCCACAACAGCAACTTTACTATTTTTCGCCAGATTTTTAGATGGTATCACAGGTGGAAATGCTTCTGTTGCCCAAGCCGTTATTTCTGATGTTACCAGTCAAAAAGATCGCGCTCAGGCATTTGGGATTTATGGTGCAGCAATGGGATTAGCCTTTGTTCTTGGACCAGCGACTAGTTTAGTAGCACAGCAAATTTCTTTAGGAACAGCATTTTTAGTTTCCGGTGCAGTTGCCTTTATCGGGATGTTAATGACAATATTTTTATTACCAGAAACTATCCAAAATAAAGAAACTATCCAGAATAAATCTCCAAAATCCACAAACATCTTTGATTTAGGGTTAGATAATTTAATTAAAGGATTTGCTATGCCAGGAATTGGCATTTTATTATTTATTAACTTTTGCACAGGGACAACATTTACCATGTTTACCTACGCATTTCAACCCTATTTTATTCAAGTTTTAGATCAAAATAATAAATCTTTAACACTCTTATTTTTAGTTTTTGGCACATTAGGAGTAGTTATGCAAACTTGGGGAGTATCTATTCTTCGTCGTAAATTTAATGTTGTCAAAATATTATTTTTAGGCTTATTTGTTCGCAGTTTATCATTTATATTAATGCCTGTTTGGCCTAGCATCACTTATTTTGTCGTAGTTAGCATATTATTTGCACTGTTTAACGCCCTAGTCCAACCCATGATTAGTACATTGATTTCTCTCAATGCTCAACCGCAAGATCAGGGAACTGTATTAGGATTAAACGCATCCTATTTAAGTATTTCCAGCGGTATTGGACCAGTGATTGCTGGGATGATAGTTCAACAATCTCAACCTATTACATACAGCTATCCTTTATATCTAGCAGGAGTTTTAACATTTTTGGTGTTAGTGTTAGCCATAGCTACGCGCAAAAGATACAGCACTGCGATTTGATTTGTGAATTTACAGTAGGTTCATTTATTAAATGCACAAGTTGATGAAAAATTTCCATCAACTTAATTAAATTTAAACTTTATTTATATCTGTATCGTTGAAAACAACTGGAAAATCCGGATCTTAACCTTGTTTCTGAAAAATATTGCTAGTCCTGGCAACTTGTCAATAATGTTACTTTCGTGTAATATACATCTTTGGTTGTGAAAATATTTTTACAACGGGGTTTCCAATCATCAATTCAACATTCCGACAATAACCACACCAGGAAAAAATATGCTGTTTTTTTTCAAGTTGATTGATTATTTATTAGCCGCAGTTGCTATCACATCAATTTTCATCATTTATGTTGGTTCTAGTGATCAACAATATATAACTGCTGCATCCGTTGCTTTAAGTGTTGCTCTTGGTTTGTTTATCTTCAATAGACAATCTGTGAAAAATGCTCAAAAGGAATCACAAAAAACTGAGCTTTCCAAAAAAGCTGAACTCTATACCTCTCTATTAAGCAATGGCACTACATTGGACTATAATACAGTTTTACCAGCACGAGCTAAAGCTTTAGAATATTGTCAAGAGTTGATTGATGATTATAAAAGTTCTCGAAATCTCGCCAGAACTCTTTACTATGTTTTGCAAATTTCTACCGTTATTTTGTCAGGTGTCACACCAATTTTAGTCTTGGTGGATAAATTAGAAGCAGGACAAAGCTGGTTAAAATGGCTGCCTGTTATTTGCCCAGCCGTTGCTTCCATTGTTGCTAGTATCGTTACCTCATTTCCTTTTGAAAAAAATTGGATGGCTGCTAACAAAGCCGTTGAATTATTAGAAGCTGAACAGGAAAAGTTTATTTTGGGAATTAGCCCAGCCTATCGTTGTTATGATATTTCCGAAGAAGGTAAACAACAACAAAGAGTAAGTCAGGCAATAGAACTATTTATTAATCAAGTGAATAATATTCACCTCCAAATAGTTCAACCCAGCAGTGATTCAGAACAAGGAAATCAAGAAAAACAAGAGTCACCACAACCTGAAGAATCAACTACAGGACAAAAAGTGGCTGCATAATCTTGGGCGCAGGGACTAATCTAATTGGACGCAGGACCTGCGCCCCTACGGAATTTCTGAAGGATCAAAAATGTCAGTTATCCCTGACATTACGGTTTATAGTAAAAAAATAGTTAAAATAGTGTAGACCCTCTTTTCCAGGGAGTCAACCCACTCGTGATTCTGATTAATTGCAACTTTGTATGAATTTAAATAGCCAGTCTGCCAATTCTTCCGATACATATTCCCAACGTTTGGCAGACATTGTGGGAACAGTGATCGCTTTGATCACCCTCACTTTACCAGTATTTATCATCGCCCACTATTCTTCAGTCAATGTTGAAAACAATCAGCCATCCTTAAGCTATAACCTATCTATTCCCGGAGATTAAAATATACAGCAGAATTTAGGAGTCAAAGCAGAGGATAATGGGCAGGGAGTTTTTTTCTCTGCTTTTTTTTGATCATTTGTGAAATTCGCCAAGATTTTTAGCAGGAATCTGGGGGAAGAGATCCACAATGCCTTAGAATCTTACACTGGGAGCGAAAATGGCTGCTACCGCTTATTCACTTTTAGTAAAGGAGTTTTGTTGTGGATTTATCTTTGATTCCTGCCCAACCAAAGCCAGGTGTAATTAATGTCCTGATTGAAATTGCTGGCGGAAGTAAAAATAAATACGAATACGATAAGGATTTACAAGCATTTGCTTTAGATCGGGTTCTCTATTCTTCGGTTAAGTATCCTTATGATTATGGTTTTATCCCTAATACCTTAGCTGATGATGGCGATCCGTTAGATGGTATGGTAATCATGGATGAACCAACATTTCCCGGTTGCGTGATTGCGGCTAGACCAGTTGGTTATTTGGAAATGATTGATGGTGGCGATCATGATGAAAAAATTCTTTGTGTTCCCGATAAAGATCCGCGCTATGCTCATGTAAAGTCTCTCAAAGACATATCCCCTCACCGACTAGAAGAAATTGCTGAATTTTTCCGTAGTTATAAAAATTTGGAAAAAAAGGTCACGCAAATTCTTGGTTGGCAGGATGTGGATAAGGTAGCTCCCTTGGTGGAAAAGTTCATTCAAGCAGCTAAAGCTAAAGCATAATAGATTATGGGTAGTGGTAATGTAAATTACTCATTACCCACTAAACCGATAATTGTGGAATCATCAGTAACAACTTACTGAGTCTAATTCCCAACTATCTTACTGGTTGCAAAAAAAAATTTAAACTCAAATGCAGCGCACTCTCTTGTCGGCAAAAATTCATAACTGTACGCTCACAGCAGCAAATATTAACTATGTGGGTAGTATCAGCATTGACGAGGTTCTCCTGAAAAAAGCTGGTATATTCCTCTATGAGCAGGTACAAGTAGTGAATATTGCTAATGGTGAGCGTTTTATTACTTATGCCATACCTGCTCCCGCTAATTCAGGAGCCATTGAATTAAATGGAGCGGCGGCACGTTTAGGCGTGGTTGGCGATCGCTTGATTATCATGACTTACGGGCAGTTTACTATAGAAGAGTTAAAATGTTACTCTCCGACTGTTGTAATTGTGGGTGAAAAAAACCAGTTATTAGAAGTGCGACATTATGATGATCTGCTCAGTAAGCTCTAATTTTCAATAAAATGTTAAATTTTGAGTTGTCCGATTCTCAAATTTATGCTCCTGAACAACTAAGTCCTGCCCTTGCTGGTGAATCTGATCTATTTCAGGTGCGATTGATTCTGGGGTGTACGTGGTTTGATTCCTACTCCTAGTGGCTCAGAAAGCTGGAGTAAAACGGTTAGTAATCTCCTATCATCATCCTGATGATGATGATTTTCTTGATCATGTTCAAACTGAAATTCAGTCAGTATTCCCTAAAGCATTACTAGCTCGTGAAAGACCTGTTTTAAGTATTAATTAATATAACCGCTTCAGAGGTAGGCAGGAAATCACTAAAATGTGTAATGATATGTAAAATCGCCCAAAACTCCCATCTTCCTGTCACCAATTCTCTAAACTTAATTCTTCAACTCTCAATAAATCACGATCATTAGAAACTAGAATAAAACCTTTAACAATAGCAGTTGCAGCAATTAAGATATCTTCTGTTTGGATTGGTAATCCTCTCAATCTGAGATTTGCATGAATTTCTGACGCTTTTTCTAAAATCGCTAAATCATCTAATAAAATGATTTGATAATCTTGTCCAATCTTATTAAAAATTTCTGTTTGTTTAGGGGAATTAATAGCAAGTAAACCTCTTTTTATTTCAAAATAGGTAATGCAACTAATATAAATTGGCACACCTTGAAATTTAATTGCTTCTAACTTTTGCGTAATCTGCAAATTTTTCTTAATCGCAAAAGAAACAATGTTTGTATCTAATAAATAACTCATAATGCCTATTTCCGTTTAACTGCTTCATCAAAAATAGCAACTTGTTCAGGAGTTAAATCATCCAACATTCCTGACATAATTTCTGTTGACATAACAAAGCTACAATTTTCTTTTAATTTTTCATCAGATAAGTTATTAAATTGTTCTTTAGTTAAATTATTTTGAACGATATTATATAAATGTTTAACCATTTCTCTTGGATTAAGTTCTTCTTTAAACAAAGGACGTTCTTCCATTAAAATAGCCACAATTTTCTCAATTCTGTTGATCATGGATTCTTGTTGAATTTCTGTTGATAACATAATATTTCCTCCGTGAGAAATGTAAATGATATTCATGGATGTTATATATTGTAGCATTCGTCCTAGAGTTTCAGATCCCCGACTTCTCTGAGAAGTCGGGGATCTTGTTGTGCAGAAAAATTTTGAAGTTAATTGTTTAACTATTGAGTTTTATATTTTATACTTAATCAAAAAAATATTTGACATTACTAGACACACTTAAAGATGCGTGTTATATTTATAATCGTATCTATTTTCTGTGCTGTTAAAGGATGCGAAGATATGTTGAAGTGGTTGTTTGGGGGCGTTGCTAAAAAATCTGAACGTGCAGCCAAAGAGGTTGTAAAAGACGGTAGCTATCATATAAACCGTCGGATGTTTTTAAATCTGATGGCTTCGGGTGTTATGGTTTATCTGACTAAAGATTTGATATATCCAGAAATTGCTAGTGCTGATGATAATATCATCAATGAAAAATATCACGTCTTTATACCTTATGAAATTGCTAAAAGAGGTGGATTTCAAAAAGTGGCTTTGAGGTCTGGAAATATTTGTCAGGTAAAAATTCCTGCTAGAATTATAGAAAATGATGAAATTTCCGTTTCTAAAGTTGGCATTCAAGGTAATAATATTACTTTGATTTTGCATACATTATATGATTCGCAAATTAGAATTGCTGACAAAATTTATCAAGAAATTGATCAAACTGATTTTATTCGTAAAGATGCTACAAAAGAAAAAGCTAAACAAACTTATGAGCTACTTGAAGATGGTGAGTATATAGAAGATATTGCTTCTCTTGATTTATTGCAATATCTTGTAGCTTCATCGAAATTAGATGAACCAATTAAAGTAAGATATGACATAGCTTATCAAAATTGCTTGCTAACTATCATGGAACAAGCAATAGAATCTGCTTTAGCTAAATCGCAGCTTTCTCAAGATAAAAAGAAGCAAATTAGAAGTGCATATCAATATGTTCGTAGTTCTGAACCAGTTCCCGATTTTAGTTATCTTAAGGAATTAGATGCTATTATTGTGGGTTCAAATATGCCTGTAGGAATCAAGCGTGCTTATTCACTTGCTAGTGCTAAATCTAGAGCTTTAACTGTAGACATAATCATTGTTAACTTAATTACTGATAGTCAACAGCTAGAAGATAAAGAAAAATACTTGAAAATCTATGAAGAAATTAGAGATGGTAAGGAAGTATCTGATCTAGAAACTTTGCCATTACTGAATTCATTCATTCTCAACTCTAATATCCTAAAGAGTTGTAAATTAGTTTATTTAATGGCGCAAAATCGCTTTTTTGAAAATACGGAAATTATTGATCTAATAGCGAAGAATCAGTTGGGTGAAGAAACTTCAGAATCAGATAAAAAAGATTGGGGAGAAATTATTAAGGTAGCTCGTCAAGTCGGTAATCAAGGAGGAGCTATTTTGCCTACAATAACAGGTACTCTCACTACTTTGGGAGCAGAAGCTTCAACAGGTGTAGCTATTAGTAGCTTAAGTGGCAGTGCAGTTACTACAGCAAGTTTAGCCTATTTAGGAGGTGGTTCTGTAGCTGCTGGTGGATTAGGAATGTTAGGTGGTTTAGCAGTAGTTACCGGTGGAGCAGCTTTAATTGGAGCCGCTGGATTATTATCTGTTGCGCTTGTTTCGGAAATGGACGGAGAAGACTTCAAAAATTTAGGAATTGCAGCAGTAACAGGAACTTTAGCGGGTGCTGGTGCTGTTTTCATCGCTTGGACTGGTGCTTCTGCTTTGGGTGTAGCAGGTACATTATCAGGAGCAGCCGCTATTACATCTATTATCTCAACCTTGGGTGGAATGAGCGTTATTACTGGAGGAGCATCTTTAATAGCATTTGGTGCTGGTTTTGTTGTTTGGTCTTTTCTGAAAGGAAAAAAAGGTCGAGACTCAAATATACTACATCAGTTTGAGTCTCGATTGTACGCTTTAACGGAAATGCCAACATCTCCTCAGTTAGTAGGATTTATTAATTTTCTTAATGAACAGCTACCTGAAAAATTTAATACTGAAGAAGTATTTATTGCACCGAATATTCCTTTAGATAAATTCACAAATGCTTTATCTAATTATGCAATTGTTAATGCAGATGAACAGATATTAGCTTTGATCGATACAAGTTTATGGGATGATGCAAAAAAAGGCATTTTATTAACTAACCAACGAGTTATTTGGAAACCTGTTTGGGGTAGTCCTCAATTTATTAATTATGTTGATGTAACCGATGAAACGAAGGAAATTCCAGAACTTTCTCATGTTCGGGATAGTGTGAAACTATATCTTTTATTAGAAGAAATAGGGGAAAGATACAGTTTGCTGTAGTGGAAGGTTTCTCATCTGTTAACTTGATTCGTTCCTTGCTTTTATCTAAAAAATAGTTACGAGAAAAGCTCTCTATAAACATAAATAAAATAAATCCCTGAAACATAACAACTCATAGACTACCTACGGGAAAAACCAGATTTTCATCATCGCTTATACGTATATAAAGACATCTATTAAAAATAATCTCCCATTAATTATGCGGTAAATGCAATTAATATATCCGATTTTTACATACTCCCTCAAATTTAGTAACCTACTATACGAACTGTTATGAAAAATCACACTAACGTAACAATATCGTAACTGTCACAACCACCAACCGGGAAACTACTATCAGTTATTTCCCCAACGTGGCAAATACAGAACCGACAAGAACACGGATACACAGTTAATTAAGTCCTGTTCCCCAAAAAAAGATCATGATAGAAACAGCAACTACCACAGATAAACTAAATAAATTCGAGAAATTCAAAGCCGAAAAAGACGGACTCGCAGTTAAAAGCGAAATAGAGAATTTTGCCCAAATCGGTTGGGAAGCAATGGACGAAAACGACCTCAACCATCGCCTAAAATGGTTAGGTGTATTTTTCCGTCCTGTGACTCCCGGTAAATTCATGATGCGGATGCGTTTACCTAACGGTATTCTCAACAGCAGTCAATTGTCAGCTTTAGCAGAAGTGGTACAGCGTTACGGTGAAAATGGCAGCGCCGATATTACCACTAGACAGAATATACAACTACGCGGGATCAACTTTGAAGATATCCCCGATATCTTTAATAAATTTCACAAAGTCGGATTAACTACTATCCAATCCGGCATGGATAACGTCCGTAATATTACAGGTGATCCTGTAGCGGGTTTGGATGCAGATGAGTTTTATGATACCAGAGAATTAGTCCAGCAAGTCCAGGATATGCTGACTAACAACGGTGAAGGTAATCCAGAATTTAGCAATCTTCCCCGGAAATTTAATATTGCAATTACCGGAGGCAGAGATAATTCAGTTCACGCAGAAATTAACGATTTAGCCTTTATTCCCGCTTTTTGGGGAAATGAAGATGAAACCCCAATCTTTGGTTTTAACGTCATTGTCGGCGGCTTATTTTCTGCAAAACGTTGTGAAGCAGCCATTCCTTTAAATGTTTGGGTATCTCCCGCCGAAGTTGTATCATTATGCAAAGTCATTGTCGAGATTTTCCGAGATCATGGCTTACGCACAAATAGACTAAAAGCCCGGTTAATGTGGTTACTTGATGAATGGGGAATAGAAAAATTCCGCGCTGAAGTAGAAACCCGGTTTGGAAAATCATTATTACCCGCAGCAGCTAAAGATGAAATTGACTGGGAAAAACGGGATCATGTGGGGATATATAAACAAAAACAACCTGGATTTAACTACGCAGGTTTAAATATTCCCGTCGGCAGATTGACTGCTGATGATATGTTTGCAATTGCCCGATTAGCCGAAGTTTATGGAAGTGGAGAAATCCGGTTTACCGTTGAACAAAATATCATTATCCCGAATATTCCTGATTCCAGTTTAACAGCATTTTTCACAGAATCAGTATTAGAGAAATTTTCAGTTAATCCTGGTTTATTAATGCGATCATTAGTATCCTGTACAGGCGCACAATTTTGCAACTTTGCCTTAATAGAAACCAAAAATCGCGCCCTATCAATGATTAAATCATTGGAATCTGAATTAACTTTATCACGTCCTGTGCGAATTCATTGGACAGGATGCCCTAACTCCTGTGGACAGCCCCAAGTCGCAGATATTGGCTTAATGGGAACTAAAGCCCGTAAAAATGGCAAAATGTTGGAAGGTGTAGACATTTACATGGGTGGAACAGTGGGGAAAGATGCACATTTAGGAAATTGTGTACAAAAAAGTATTCCCTGCGAAGACTTACAACCCATATTGAGAGAAATACTAATTACCCAATTTGGGGCAAAATTGCGAGAACCAGCAATAATTTAACCCCAAAAACTAGACATTAAATCATCCGCGTTTATCTGCGTTTATCCGCGTTTGATAAATCATTAATTTAGACAATTTCATAATTGTCTGTGGATTTTTATATCCGATTTTTCAATTATTTAGCGAGAAAAGAAAATGTTAAAAGGATTATTTTCATTTAAAGGACGCTATCGCATATTACATCAGACATGGTTTGCATTCTTCTTAACCTTTGTTTGTTGGTTTAACTTTGCCCCCTTCGCTACCACAATTGGTAAAGAATTACATTTAGCACCAGAACAAATTAAAACATTAGGAATTTGTAACCTAGCATTAACAATTCCCGCTCGTCTGATTATTGGGATGTTATTGGATAAATTCGGCCCAAGAATTACCTATTCCCTCTTATTAATGTTTGCAGTTGTTCCTTGTTTAGCAACAGCATTAGCCCAAGACTTTAACCAACTAGTTATTAGTCGCTTATTAATGGGAATAGTTGGTTCTGGATTTGTGGTAGGAATCCGCATGGTAGCCGAATGGTTTCCTCCTAAAGAAATGGGAATTGCTCAAGGTATTTATGGTGGTTGGGGTAACTTCGGAGCATTTGGAGCAGAATTTGCTTTACCAACAATTGCAATAGCAACCAGCTTTTTAGGTGGTAGTGGTTCTAACTGGAGATTAACAATTGCCTTAACAGGAATTGTCACCGCAATTTACGGATTATTCTACTTTAAAAGCGTTCAAGATACACCGATTGGTAAAGTTTATCAAAAACCCAAGAAAAATGGCTCATTAGAAGTAACATCAATCAAAAGCTTTTGGGCGTTAATTGTTTCTAACCTTGGCTTAATATTTGCATTAGGCTTATTAGCTTGGAGACTAGAACAAAAGAAAATTCATTTCCTCACACTCAGCCAAATGTATATAGCTTGGTTAGCGTTAGCAGGATTATTTGCTTACCAAAGCTACCAAGCATATCAAGTCAATCACGAATTACTAACAGGACAAAAAACCTACCCAGCAAATCAACGTTATCAATTTGGTCAAGTAGCATTATTAGAATTCACCTACATTACTAACTTTGGTTCAGAACTTGCAGCCGTTTCCATGCTCCCGGCATTCTTTGAAAAAACCTTTGGTTTAGAACATATTGTCGCCGGCATAATTGCATCTATTTATCCCTTTCTTAACCTATTTTCTCGTCCCAGTGGTGGTTTAATTTCTGATAAATTAGGTTCACGTAAATGGACAATGACAATAGTTTCTGCTGGGATTGCAATTGGTTATTTAATGGCACATTTCATTAACAAAGATTGGCCTATCCCCCTTGCAATTGCTGTCACAATGTTTGCGGCTTACTTTGCTCAAGCTGGTTGTGGTGCAACTTACGGAATAGTTCCCTTAATCAAAAAAGAAGCAACCGGACAAATAGCCGGAAACGTCGGCGCTTATGGTAACTTTGGCGGCGTAGTTTATCTAACAATCTATAGTTTAACAGACCCATCAACCCTATTTGCCACCATGGGAATAGCCGCCATGATTTGCGCCTTTATGTGTGGATTCTTCCTCAAAGAACCAAAAAATTCATTTGCATCTGATAATGAAAATGAAGGAGAAATAATTAATCATCAATCTGTTTTAATAGAAGAATAATTATCTCACGCAAAGGCGCAAAGGTAAGAAGATAAAAACTAGAAATTAAAAATATTTCTCCTCTTATGAAATTATCTCTGTGTCCTCTGTGCCTCTGTGGTTCGTTTATCATAACTTTGCGCCTTTGCTCCTTAGCGTCTTGGCGCGAAATAACTTTTTAAACCTGCAAATATTATGACAGAATTTACAAAAACACTTTGTCCTTATTGCGGGGTTGGTTGTGGTTTAGAAGTTTCTCCACCAGCCCAACATGGAAAAGCCACAAATCGAGATAGTGAAGGAATTCCTATTTGGCGAGTTAGGGGTGATAAATCCCATCCTTCTAGTCAAGGAATGGTATGTGTTAAAGGGGCAACTATTGCTGAATCTTTGGATAAAAGTAGATTACATTATCCCATGGTGCGCGATTCTTTAGATGCAGAATTTCGGCGTGTGAGTTGGAATGAAGCTTTTGATATTATTACCCACCGGATTCAAAGATTGAGATTGAATCAAGCCACAGATTCTATCTGTATGTATGGTTCTGGACAATTTCAAACAGAAGATTATTATATTGCTCAAAAGTTACTTAAAGGTTGTTTAGGAACTAATAATTTCGATGCTAATTCCCGGTTGTGTATGTCTAGTGCGGTATCTGGGTATATTCAAAGTTTTGGTGCTGATGGTCCTCCTTGCTGTTACGATGATTTAGAATTAACTGATTGTGCTTTTTTAATTGGTACAAATACAGCAGAATGTCATCCCATTATTTTTAATAAGTTAGCAAAATATCATAAAAAAAATCGCCATGTTAAAATGGTTGTGGTTGATCCTCGCCGTACCCCAACAGCCGAAGCAGCAGATTTACATTTAGCTATTCGTCCAAGTACAGATATTGATTTGTTAAATGGTATTGCCTATTTATTAATGAAATGGAATTATGTTGATCTAGCTTTTATTGATGATTGTACTAGCAATTTTCCGGCTTATGCTGAGGTAATTCAGCATTATTCACCGGAAGTTGTGGCGAGTCGTTGTGGTATTAGTATTGAAGATTTAGAAACTGCTGCTAAATATTGGGGAAAAGCAAAATCTGTACTTTCTTTATGGTCAATGGGTGTTAATCAATCTTCAGAAGGTACGGCTAAAGTTAGAACTATTATTAATTTACATTTAATGACGGGACAAATCGGTAAACCTGGTGCAGGTCCTTTTTCTTTGACTGGTCAACCTAATGCTATGGGTGGCAGAGAAGCGGGAGGGTTAGCCCATTTATTACCGGGTTATCGGTTGGTAAAAAATGCCCAACATCGCGCAGAAGTTGAGGATTTTTGGGGTTTGGAAAGAGGACAAATTTCCCCTGTTCCTGGTTTAACTGCTTGGGAAATGATCACTGGTTTAGAAACTGGAAATGTGGGTTTATTGTGGATTGCTGCCACTAATCCGGCTGTGAGTATGCCCGATTTAGAAAGAACTAAAAAGGCGTTGTTAAAATCTCCTTTTACTATCTATCAAGATGCTTATTACCCAACAGAAACATCGGCTTATGCTCATGTTTTATTACCGGGGGCGCAGTGGGGTGAAAAAACTGGGATTATGACTAATTCGGAAAGAAGGGTAACTCTATGTTCGGCTTTTCGTGAACCACCCAGAGAAGCAAAACCTGATTGGGAAATTTTTGCGGAAGTGGGAAAAAGATTAGGTTTTACTGATAAATTTACTTTTAATAATTCTGCGGAAGTTTATGCTGAATTTGTCCAATTAACTCGTCAGCGTCCTTGTGATATGTCGGGTTTAAGTCATGGGTTTTTAGCCGCACAAGGTCCAACTCATTGGCCTTATGCACAGGGTAGTAATTCAGAAAATAAACGTCTATATACTAATTTGCGATTTCATACACCTGATGGACGCGCTAAGTTTGGTGCATATTATTCAAAAGGACTTGCTGAACCACCGGATGAGAATTATCCTTTTATATTAACTACTGGTAGATTATACGGGCATTGGCATACACAAACACGCACCGGCAGAATTGAGAAAATTCGCAAATTGCACCCGCAACCGTTTATTGAGATTCATCCCCGTGATGCTGCTGCTTTGGGTATTATTGATAATCAGTGGTTAGAGGTGCGATCTCGTCGTGGTACAACTAAGTTTCCAGCTAAAGTTACAAAAGCTATTTCTCCCGGTACTGTCTTTGTCCCCATGCACTGGGGTAAACTGTGGGCAGATGATGCAGAAGCTAATACGCTTACCCATTCAGAAGCTTGCCCTGATTCCCTCCAACCGGAATTAAAAGCCTGTGCTGTGCAGTTAGTTCCAATTCTTGTAGAATCTACGGTTAAAAATTATCAACTTCAGTCTTCTCAGTGGTAAGCTTTTGTCTGAATCAGGATGTCCAGGATTAAAGGATAAACAGGATAAATAGGGTGAGAACAAAAACTTTATCACCAATTACCGATTAAAATCTTTGCAGCAAAGTATTAATTTGTTGCAGTTTAGCTGCTAATACACCACTGCTGATTAGTTCGGTGGCTGTGTCTATACCAGCTTGCATATCTGAACAAATACCAGTGCGCCATAGATAAAAACCACCATTCCATAGGGCTGTTTGGCTGAGTTCGCTGGTTTTTCCCGTTAAAATCCCCTGCATTTCCTTAATGAGTTCTTCTGTGGTTGTGAGGGGAACGTTTTTAGTGATAAAGCCATATTCACGGGGTGCGAGTTGTAGCCGGGTTAATACTTCTGGGTTTGATGAAGATAAGCCAATGATAGCTGTGCGATCGCGTGGTAAGTCACAACTACCCTCTAAACCCTTGATAAAAGTGTATTTATTCACCCCACGTAATCCCAAAGCAGTCTGAAACATTCCTTCTGTGGGTGGATGAACAAAACCGGCAATAATGTGAGCATCACTCGTATATGGACACCAAATCAACTCCATTGTTGCTAACGGTGGACGTTTACCCAATTGCTCACGGTATTCCCACAAAGTTTGATTTAAAGGAAAATGCTTAGGTGTGTAAATAAAACCAATTCCTGTTTGTTCAAAAACCTGCTGGGTTTGTTCGAGTGATAAACCAGTCCAATTTATTCCTAAACCTTGCCAAATCTCGATTAAAGGTAAACCATATTTTATCGGTAAGCGATCTCCTCCGTGCATAATTACAGGTTGTCCCGCAGCAGCTAAGAATAAAGCCGTAATTATATTAATTGGTGCAGTGCGGGTTCTGCCATCATAGGGTACACCCAAAACTATCACAGGTTGGGCTATTGGTAGCAATTTGGGTCCGATTTCATAGTAACTGTCTAACATCCCTGCTAATTCTTCACCTGTGGGACGTTTAATGCGGTGAGCAATTAAAAATGCGCCAATTTGCGCTGGTGTGGCTTCACCTAATAACATCATTTTTGTTGCAGTAGCGGCTTCAGCACGAGTTAAATTATCTGATGTGTGAGTTCCACTACCTACTTTTTGAATAAATTCTCGAAATTTATTAGTCATTTGTTAGTTGTTAGTTGTCAGTTGTCAGTGGAAAAAGGTAATAGTTTATTTTTAATTTTTTATTTCCGGAATATTATCTTTGACAAGTTGCCAAAAATATTGAATAGGGGGAATGTGGAGACGATCTTGGGTTGTTACCATCACTACCCGACGAGTTAAACTAGAATTATCAGCTAAATTACTATTTTCGGCTAGGGGACGAACTGCCAGGGTGGGATCATGTCTGGCTTCTATTAATGCTGATTGGGGAAGTAAGGCAATGAGTTCTCCTTGACGAACTACTCCCCGAAAGGCATCCAGGGTATTTACTTCTAAAGCTGCTTTGAGTGTAGCTTTCATCTGTTCAAATTTATCTTGAATCAGACGTTGCATTCCATAACCATCTTTAAATACTACTTGGGGATAACGAATTAACTCTAACCAGGGGATAGATTCATATTCAGATAGGGGATGATTTGCTGCGATGAGGACTTCTATGGATTCTTCATATAGCAATTCTACGGCCATTTCTTTGCCGGTGATTAAAAAGCGATTGTGCATTACAATTGCTAAGTCTACTAAACCATCTTTGAGGACTTTCAGAGAGCGATCGCTTCCTAATGATGTGACTCGCAATTGCACCTCTGGATAATGATGACAAAATTTTTGTAACACTGGTGGTAGGTAAGAAGCACAGACTGAATGAATTGCTGCAATACATAGTTCTGGTTGCTTTCCCCCCATTAAATCTGTTAATTCCTGTGTAGCAGATTCCCATTCCTGGCAGATTTTATGCACACGAGGAAGTAAGCGTTCACCTCCTAAGGTTAATTTGGCATGGGTGCTGCGATGAAATAATTCTATGCCCAAATCTGCTTCTAATGCCTGAATTTGCCGACTAATAGTTGATTGAGTCACACCACATTGTTTAGCTGCTTGTTGAAAGCTACCTGTTTGAATGATCGCCAAAAAGGCTTGCAACTGCTCTAGACGCATTTTAATAGAACCTAAGTATAAATGAATAACTCTTATTAATTTAACGGGTTATCTGTATAATTTTAATTTAATTTAATTTGTTGTCCAGCATTTAATTTACATAATCACATTAGCAAAAATACTTGTGCATACTGAATTGATGCGTTGTATAACAACTGATATAGCAAGGAATAGGGAATAAAGTCAGAAAATTATTTCCCTCTGCCTCTTTCCTCCCGATTCCTGCTATGAGGTACATATCCAGCGGGCAAGATGCCCGCACTACAAGAGTTTCATAATTCAAGTTTGTACCTCATTAGAGGATGTTTGAAAAGTTTTTAATGTATAAATAAACCCCTCTCCAAACCTCTCCCCGACGCGGGGAGAGGCTTTGAAACCCCCATTCCCTTGTAGGGAAGGGGGGAAGGGGGGTTAGGTTTCTGGAGATTATCGGTTTCATCTAATACTTTTCAAACAACCTCTTAGAGCAAAATCTGCTATATGATGACAGCCTGGAGATTGTCAAGTTGCTTTAACTAAGATCAGCAATTCTCATTTTGAAAAAAATAAAGTATTAGCCCCGATTTTGGAATTCAAAATATAGTACAAAGTAACTATTTGTTAGCCATTGCCTCTGGCTAAAAAAACAGTCGGGTTGAAAAATAAGTAT
>Ga0208857_1000146_pt1 | contig 17280 bp, 15 predicted proteins | sample LakMenEpi05Nov12_FD_150674 | JGI IMG/M metagenome (GOLD analysis project Ga0208857, IMG submission 150674) | Freshwater microbial communities from Lake Mendota, WI - 05NOV2012 deep hole epilimnion (SPAdes) | ecosystem: Environmental > Aquatic > Freshwater > Lake > Epilimnion/Euphotic zone ... | reverse complement strand
TTGTAGGCATCCTAAATGCCGCTTTGACTCCTTCTCGCCTTTTCTCTGCGGGTGCAGCCATACCCACAACTCCCTGTAATGATTTATCCCACACAGGAGAATCACTAAAACCAAGCTCAATCTGATATCCAGGAACTTTAATGGCTTCTATCTGTATCGAGCGAGTAGCTTGGGCATCAAGCAGTTCACTATTTAACACAGTTGTAGGCATCCTAAATGCCGCTTTGACTCCTTCTCGCCTTTTCTCTGCGGGTGCAGCCATACCCACAACTCCCTGTAATGATTTATCCCACACAGGAGAATCACTAAAACCAAGCTCAATCTGATACCTAGGAACTTTAATGGCTTCTATCTGTATCGAGTGAGTAGCTTGGGCATCAAGCAGTTCATCATTAGCCCAGACACCAAGATCATGTTCTTGGGGAAAGCCAAAGAGCCGGAAGGTAAGAAGATGGTACTGATTCACTAAAAAACCAGCGCCAACAACTTTACAGTTTTTATTATAAATGCGAGCAAGCGCACTTCTAAAGGTTTGGAAGTAATTTTCAGTTGACATACAATCTATAAATCCTGGTACACTGCGTTTCTCGCCCAGATGGTAAAGCGACTCTCTCCGTAGCAAGAGATGTATCTTCTGATTCCTCAATTTCCACTAAGAATTTACCGCCATTTTCTAGCTCAAATTCAACCAATTGCTTTTCTAGCATATATATAATGTTAAATAGACTATGTATTGTCAAGTATACAATATTGTCTGCTTATTGGAAAAGCAAAAACTACCACTAGTACCGCAGGGCGGAATTAAAAATTAACAATTAAAAATTAAAAAAGCAGATTGTATAAGCTTTTTAGGGATTTTTAATTGGTGCTTTATACTACCACTAACGCACTCTAAGTATTTGCTCCTTGAACTTATGTTGGCAGGTATAATGACAACTCTGCACTAAATCACCTGATATTCCATGACAAACCCTCGTCAAGTTGCCTTTATCGCCCTCAAAGAAGCTTATGCTGGTGTTGCTTTAGACTATTGTATTTCCACCGTCCCCTTATAGCCATCAATGCGAACTTCCTGACCATCTTGCAGCAGATACGTCGCACCACGCACATCCATAACAGCAGGAATACCGTATTCACGGGCGATAATTGCCCCGTGAGAAAGTTTACCCCCAGCTTCAGCAATTAAACCCCCAGCTTGCACGAGGATAGGGGCCCAACCGGAATCTGTGTAAGGAACTACAAGGATGGTGTTTTTATCAATATCATGGGCTTCTTGCAAAGTTCGGACTACTTTCACCCGTCCTTGAATTTGTCCTTGACTAGCAGGAATACCTAATAAAATGTTGTCAGAGGGATCAATTACCGGGGCAATGGGGTGAGGAGGATTATAACCGTAAACTACGGCGGGAATTTGCGTAATTTGGCTATCTTGGAGAAATTGCGATCGCCTTTTTTCGACTAATGCCAATAAATGATTCCTAAAAGCTACATCTGAATTAATCACTAAATCACGAATTTCATCTAACTGGAGAAAGAAAATATCTCCTAATTGTGTTAATACCCTAGACTCAAGCCAAATCTGTTCCAAAGCCAAAAATGTCCACCGCAATTCAGCTAACAAGCGAGAATAAACTTCCGTTACCCGTCCTTTCAGATCAACTCGTTTTTGCACTAAATTTGCCTGTTCGGGACGGGAATCATCTAATTTTGGCAATTCAGGTGCTTGTAACAACTGGATAAATAATTGTCTAACTATTTGGGGATTTTCTCGCCAAGTAGGAACAGAAATATCTGTACCGACTTCACTTAAATAACCATAATCCTCAATCAATTCGTCAATTTCATCTAAAATTCTTTCCCCTGCGGGCGTTTCTGCCAATTGTGCAAATACTTGTTCTGGTTTAAAATCATAGTTACCAGCTATTAAGATTTGTTTAGCATCCGCAACCAGAAGACGCATAGCTCTTAATGATGCTACCTCTGGGGTGACACTATTATCAATTTCCTCTGTCTTTGCCCCCAAAATCGCTTGGCGAATAGCTGCACTCAAAGGGGCTAAAATACTGTAGTAAGTTCCCCGATGTAATAAGTCGAGAATTAAATCTATTCTAGTTAATAATTGATCTAGTGATAATTCGGCAATGACGACATTTGATAATTGGGTTAATCCCGGAATGAAAACTTGGCGATAATCCGATTTAAAATCTTTGTCTAAATCAATTTCCCGCTTGAGTAACTTTGTTAGTCCTGGTAAATTAGCTAAAGTGGAATTTAGAGCAGGTTTACTCATACTTGCACCTCTAGTCAGAAATTCCAGACTTTCTGGAGGTAATCCCATTTCCAAAAAGATTTCTCCTAACAAGGAAGCATTAAAATAGGCTCTAGAATAATGCAATGTTGCTGTTGTGGCAAAATCTAAGCGTTTAGCACGATCACCCAAAACTATACTAAAAATTTCTCCCCACACACCACAGGTTAAAGGAGAATTAATAGACCAAGTTAAGGGGTGAATAACTCCCGGAATTACCTCAGCGGCGATTTTCCTTGTCCATAAGGGTAAAAGCGTAGTGATTGGTCTTGCCTGTAATACCCACAGATTTTGACCATCATAACTCCATTCAATGTCTTGGGGAATACCCAAATAACGTCTTTCTAAACGACGGGCTAGGTATGCAACTTGCTTAATTAATGCTTGGGGAACTTTCCCATTGCCTTCAAATTGCAGACAAGACAATTTTTCATCACCAGCAACCACGACTAGATATTGTTCTGGTGTCACTTTTCCCGATACGATTTGCGTAGGACTACCAGATACAGCTTCGATAACTACACCCTCACCCTGTTGAGAAATGGGATCTCGGCTAAAAGCTACGCCAGAGAATACGCTTTGAACTTGTTGCTGAATGAGTACCCCCATTGCCGCATCTTCTGATCGGCTGCGACGGCGATATTCGACGGCACTGGGATGATTATAGGAGGCTTGGACTTGAGCGATCGCTTGTCGTAGTTCTGCCTTACTGATCACATTTAAAATTGTTTCATACTGTCCCGCGGCTGATGCCTGTTGTGAGTCTTCCCCAATGGCAGAAGAACGCACTACTAAAGGTGAAAGTTGTGATGGTTGCAGAAAATCAATTAAAGGTGTGGGATCATCATCAGGAGATAATACCCAACCTTTCGGAACTGCATAACCCCAACGTTTAAGTTGCGATAATGTTGCAGATTTAGCTCCTACGACTTCCCCATCTAAGTCATCATCTAAAGTAATAATCTTCTCCTCATTATTTAAATATGCCATCATTGGTTGAGATTCTGGATTTGCTTCCTCAACTGGGAGATTTAAATCATCAGGAATTTGGTTATAAATCCAGTAAATTAATGCCGACAAGGCAAAAGCAGCAATAATTCTGGCTATATCCTGGGAATGGACAATCCCCACAAATAGGGGAAATATGACTAATACCCCTAATTTAATTGTTTCTTTAGAGCGAGTAATCAAAAAGCCAATAGCTGCAAGTAAGCTAACAAAGGCAGCTACCAAAGGATCATGTGCCAGCAATCCCCAAGCGACGTTTGTTGTTCCTGCCCCTTTAGTAGCCACGTATCTACCGATAACCAAGGCAATTAAAGCGATAATTTCGGAGAATGGTTGTGAAGGAAAACAATATTGGGCAATTGTGACAACAGCAACGCCCTTGACGGCTTCAGAGACGACACAGATGCTTCCTGCTAATTTACCACCGTGATAAAATGCCGCTGCAACGCTAATATTTCCTGTCCCCATATTGGCTAATTTTTTACCACTCAGGGCATAAGTAATCCAGGAAATGAGCGGTATTGCCCCTAACAGTGGACAAAAAATTAAAATAATTAAGATCCCAAAAAAATTAATCATTATTTTATAATCTAAAATTTTAGAGCGGAAATTTCTCAGTTTGTTGTTAACAAAAATAACTATTTACTATACAGGACACTAGAGAGCAATGGTAGTCTTACTTGCTAGTGTCCTGAATTGTTATTCTCGGAATCTATCCTAGTGCATAAGCACCAGTAAGCGCCCATAGAATCAGTCCAGCAATTGATCCTAAAAGTACCACAGTGGAGATGGTAATTAATTTAGGTGAATCTGCACCTTCAAATTTCATAATTCCGCGATTTAAATCGGACATTGTTTTCTAAGCCTCCTTGATTACAGGGCTAATCTGTCCGTTCTGATTTTAATCCTTCTGTTGCCAGATGGTGTTAAATTCTCATTACGATTTTTTTTCAGCTTGGCTACAGCAGGTAATAGCGGATTTATTTTTTAATTGTTTGTGTTGTAACCATGAGAATTAGTGTTTATTTCTTTCTCTATAGAGAAATTGAGAAGTTGCATAAATTAAAATTTGATTTATCTACTTTTTACCGAATTTAATAAACTAAATCATAGCCCCCTCCCCGCTTGCGGGGAGGGGTTCTTTATTGCCGAAAAGATTAATTATCCTTAATCCAAAGTGCTAAACCACCACCACGACCACGGGCAGCAATCAAGTTTTCGGTAATTAGAAAGAAAGCAAAAAAAGGTAATTTAGCTATAGGTTGGTTATCAAAATTCCCACTTTCAACTTTACCAGAGCGAATTTGTTTATTGACAAACATCCAATTAAATAAACTAATTTGCATTTGGGTAAAATCAAAAGCCAATAAATTCTTTTTTCCTAAATATTTTATTGGTCCTGTGAGTTTCAATAAAATCCCTCCCAATTGGACATGATTAGCAATTTCCCCCTTTCCTAAAGTCTGTTCTTCTGTGCTACTAAAACAAAGATGAATTTTCGTCAATTTCGGGACATACCAACCCTTACCTAAAATAATTCCGCCCCGGTTTCTAACTTTTTTAGTCCCAGTAGCAAAACAAAGTCGCCATTTACCACCCAGAGATTCAAAAGGGTAATTTAACTTTTGTAGCTTTGCGGTTTTTTCCGCTTCCAGCAACGCATTTACGATTACTTCAGCCGAGGGAACTTGACTTCCTTCCCGATACGCAGTAGCAGCACGGGATAAGGAGGTGATAAAGTCAGAAGGGGAATGAGATATTAAATTAGCTGTCATAAAAGTATTATTGATGTAAGTATTGCTATGTTTTTTTATAACCTAACTAAATTCTAACGTTTATTTAATTAGCTTCTTAATTAGAGTATAATGAATATACGATTTTTAGCTAATAATTTTAGTCGCTAGAAACTCAAGTAATTGTTTGTGGTTTGGGAAGTGTAATAACTCACCTGTAAATATAAAGAGGTGGAATAATGGACACTAGAAAACTCCTGAAGTCATATAAATCAGGAGAAAGGAATTTCTCTGGCATAAATCTGCACCAAGCTAAGTTAAATCATGTTGATTTGAGAGGAATAAATTTAGAAGCAGCAGATTTAAGCGGTGCTGATCTTAGTAGGGCAAATTTAAGCGATTGTAATCTTAGTAGAGCAAATTTAACTAATGCTGATTTAAGTAGAGCAAATTTAGAAAATGCAAACTTAAGTGAAGTCAACTTAATTGGTGCTGATTTAACCAGAGTCAGCCTCAAAAAAACTAACCTGAGTCGTGCTGATTTGCGAACTGCAAATTTAACTTCAGCAAACTTGGTAGGTGCAAACCTTAGTCAAGCAGAAATGAGTGGTGCTGACTTTACCGGTGCAAATCTCCATAAAGCCAATTTAATTGATAGTAATATCAATGAAGCCGAATTAATGGGTGTTGATTTAACAACAACTATCATAACTGAATTCGAGATAACTGGAGAAATTTTGCATATAGGTTTATCTCATAAATGGATAACTTGGGCTGGTAGTTATTGATATTTTGACAACCTGGCAAAATCAATATAACACCAATTTGAAAAAAGAATGGGATAAAAAAGGTATGTAGGGTGTGTAAAGCTCTTGCAGGCATGGTTACGCTTAGAGCGACACCATAACGCACCCTACAATACTGCTTTAAACCTTGAATGGATGAAAATTGTCAGTAAAAAAATAGGTCTATTTTAATATTAAGTTTAATTCTTTAAAAGCAGGAGATTTTTCATCTACAATAATATGATATGGTGCGGATTTTTCTCCACTAATTGATAATTTATAATTTCCTCTTTGCAATCTTTCTAAATAATAAACTCCTCCTTCATTAGTAATAGAAGATACTGGAGGCTTGCCTGTTGTTATTGCTTCAATTTTTGCTCCACCAACCGGATTTCCTTGATTATCTTTAACCACACCAGATACAGTATAACTGGGGATAAATTCGGCAATTACAGGAGTATAAGTTCCCGGAATCACTTCAATAGCTGCTGTTTCAAAGCTAGGTTGAAAATCCGTAGGATATCCGGCTGGATCAAGATCAATTCTATATTTACCTGGGGGTAATTTTACCAATAAACTATCTCCTGCTTGATCTACTTGATAGCTTTTTAATGGTCGATTATTGATAATAAATAAATCTTTACTGTTAATTTCTGATGGTTCAAATCCACTGTTTTTAAGTTGTGCTATGTTGGGATAAGCACCTTTTAATAAAATTCCCCCATTTTGACGTAAAGCATCTCCTTTTCTATCTCCTGAACTGAAGCCATTAATTGTATTGACACTTGATGTTATTTCTATTCTAAAACTACTATCTGCATTAGTTAAAGATGCTCCCTCATAACGCGCTCTTAATAAGAGTTTGGGAATGATGGTTGTCCCGATACTCGCAATAATTCCTCCTCCTTGACTACCTGTTCCATATCCTAATTCTGCTTCTAATTTATAAGCACCATCTCGATCTTTATTTTTACTTCTATATCTCCATGATAATTGAGCGAAATTATCATTATTTTTATTAATTTCTCTAGTATTATATTTTAATAATATTGCGTGTCCTGTTTGTCCATTATCATTACCGGTTAAATCATATAATACTTCATTATTCCAACCTAGATCATCTAAGTTTTGAGTTAATTGTAGTTTCCCTATGGTTTGATTTAGGTTATATCTCCACTGATTTTCTACATCTCTACTTAATCGGATAGATGTGGAAAAATTCCGCTTATTGAATCTCCAGCTAACTCCAAATTCTGAAGGTTTAACACTTTCATTGTTATTGAATAGTTCTAATTCAGGAGTAATATACCAATTTAACTTAATTCTACTACTGAGGTTATCACTATTTGCGTCAATATTCACCCCCCGTAAAGGACGTAATAATATTTGATATCTTTGGTTAGTGCGATCGCTATTATAATTAAAATCAAATATATTGCCTAATTTTAAGCTGACATTACTATTCAAATCTAATTTATCCCCATACAAAGCGGATAGAATAACTCTTAAAGGGATTTTTTTGGGTTGAAAAATAAAATCTCCACTAGCTTTCCATTGTTGATCATAAATTACCCCCAGCCCTAAAGTAAAGCCTTCTGCAATTCCTTTTTTATAAGCTATTCCTCCAGTAACATCTCCAAAATTACCCCATAAATCATTATTACTTAATCGTCGCAATCCTCCTGAAACAATTAATGAAGATGTTCCTACTTCTAATTCTCCTGGTAATACATCAATATTAGCTCTTTCCTTAATTGGGGTTGCTGTTAATTGTCCTTTGGGATATTTAAAAATATAATAATTGTTGCCTAATTGTCCCCCATAAGGTATGTTTTCAAATCTATAAATACCTGTATTATCTATTAATTTTTCGGCAATAAAGCGATCGCCTCTTTCACTGATTACTAATCTTACTAGTGTCCCCGGTTCTGCCCTCCCTGATATAGTATATTTAATTTGTGCCGCTTGTAATCTTTGTTGTGGATTAACACTTCCTCCATTTCCAAATTTATCCAAAAATGGAGAAAATCCATCTCTAAAAATCGTGGTTACTCCCCAATAATCTCCTGTAACATTTTCTGAATTTCGCCAAAATGTTGGTTGTGATCCGATAATATAATCTGTATAAGTTTCCGGTTTAAATATTTGTCCTTCTGATATTTTCCATGATGTACTATCAGTTAAATCTGGTTGATTAATCTTTAAATAATAACTACTTTTATAAATTGTTCCTACTACCGACAAATCACCTTGAGAGTTTAAATTCCCCTTGCCAGTACCACTGAGATTAATCTTTTGTTCAATGTTGGCTATGTTTAATCTGGGAGACTTAATAACTGGTAATCCATCTAATATAACAGGTGTTTCTATATATTGTTCACTATTATCATCGAAATTTTTTAATTCAAACTCTACAGCATATTCTATTAAGTTAAATTTAGATTTTATTCCTAGTAATTCCTCAATTTGTTTAGGAGTAATTGCTAATCCTAATTCTGGATCATTAATAAATTTATGAGGATCAACTTGCACGAATAAATAAGAAGATCGCAGTTGCCATTTACCATCAGGTAAGTCCTGTTTGGTGAATTTTAATGCCTGTAAAATAGGCTCTAAAGGCAGTAACCAATTGTCATAATTGATCGCTTTTGTGCCATCTTCCTTTGCCTTTACAGAAATACTAGATATCACATTTCTGCCATTAACAATAACCCCCATAGGAATATTGTCTAATTGATTTTCTTCTTTGAGTGGTTGAATATTATTTTCAGCATTAACTAAATTTACAGGAAAAATAAAAGTTAATATTATGGCAATAATAGCAATTTTTACAACCTTAAATATCATTTGCAATCATGTAGGTTGGGTTGACGCAAGGAAACCCAACATTTTAACGTTTGTAGTTCTCGATTTTGTTGGGTTGCACTGTCGCTTAACCCAACCTACAATTATCTGTTTTCTAGATTATTTACCTGTATTTGGAGCTTTTTGCTCTATAAACTTCAATTCCACAGGGACATCAAAATCAACAGTAAAAGGAACTGTATTTTTATTCTCAGATAGTTCAGGATACTTCCAACTTAACTCCCCTGTTAGTTGATATTTACCCGGTTTTAAAGATGGTTGATCTGCTTTATTTGGATATTGTAACATCATATTTCTCTGAGAATTAACAGATGTACTCACTTTTGGAAATACACCGTTAGTAATTTCTTGATTTCCCTGTTTCAATTTCCAATTAATCGCTCCATATCCTGTAGCTGTGCCATTATTTTTAACTATTAATTCTAAACTCTTTTTTTGAGAATTATATTTTATACTGTCTACAGTCAATTTAGGACTAACATTACCTTTACGGATAAATACCACCGTACCAATTCTAGCAACAACTGCTGTGGTAAGTTGTCCTTGTTTAATATCTGATTGTTTTAAGTTTTCTGTAAAAATTACGGCGCGATATTCTCCATCAGGTAAACTGGGAGGAGTCCGAATAATAACTCTGACTTTCCGTTCTTTATTTCCTGGTACTTCTAACTCTCGCGGTGAAAATTGTAAATAAGGAACAATACTAGATTGATCTGAGGGAATTGTTTTAAAACCCAATTCAGGATCATAAATAAACAATTCAGGATAAACCCGCGCTCTAAAAGTTTCTTTTTCAGGATTACTAACAGTAATTACTCCCTCAGCTTTACCTTTATCTAGTTTACTCTCAATAATTAAGGGAGAAAGTCCTACTTGTGCTTGGGCAATATTAGGTAATAATAGGGGGAATAAACCTAATGTTAATGCTTGGATAAAATGTTGTTTTCTAATCATAAAAAAATCTCTGGTTGATAGGTTTTTGTGAATTTTATTCTGTTAATCAACTGAACAATTGACTGACTGTAATATTAAAAAAATATCCACAAGAGAAGGGATAAATCGTGATTCACCCCTTCAAACCTAAAGCTCTAATTTCTAGTTGTCAGCTTTCTAGTATGTAGCAGTTAGTGTTGTACTGTAACTGTAATTACCAGGGATTAGAAGATTATCATTCCCATTCTTAACAGCCATTCTAACTTTATAGGTTCGATCTTCATTATTAACGCTGTTTGATGTAGGAGCGGTGGCATCAACGAAGTCAGTCTTAGCACCCGGGCTGGCAGCTAGAGGTACGTCATTAGGATCAGCAGAATCAGTTATCCAAGCTCCAATCTTAGCTCCTGCTGTTAACGCAGGTCCAGATGTTTTTACGGGATCGGCAACTGTTATAGTACCAGCACCATGACAGAAAACACTTGCAGAACCAGGCGTACCGAATCCCTGAAATCCAGCGCTCAACGCATTGCTGGAGCTTAGAAAGATACCATTCTGGATATTACCAAAGCTACAAGATGCAAGAACAACACCTGAATAATTTATAGTGGCTGTAGTTGTAGCAGCGTAAGCATTGTTAGCAGCGCCAACAACACCAGCCACAGTAGCACAAACGGCGGTTAAAGCAAGACCTAAGTTGCGTAGTTTCATAGATATACTCGACTTAAAATTGTATATTCTTTGTCAAAGTATAATACTTGACCTATTAAAATAAAGTCAATCCTATTTGTTATGTCTTTTGTGTGAATTTTGTTATGTCTTTAGTTATATCCACCGTCGGCATCCCCAGTGTCACAATCGGTAATTTCGGATTTTTGAATACCTCAAAGGATGATTTGATTTTTATAAAAAAATGTGGATATGTTACTATAGCGATAGCGAATTGCTGCTGCAAGCAGTTCTCAAATAATTTTCGTTGTGTGACATTTGAAGGTGTAGAATGTGGGTTATATAGTAATACTAGGTCATATCCCCAATTTCTTTAAGATCCCCCCTAACCCCCCTTAAAAAGGGGGGAACCGGAATCAAAGTCTCCCTTTTTAAGGGAGATTTAGAGGGATCTAAAACTTTTGATACCGACAAGAGGACTTTTCAAACATCCTCTAAGAAGTCGGGATCTTGTTTGTTGATATTTATTACAAATAATATTTTTATGTACGTCATGAAAATATTATCTAAGTAATTACTTAAGCATATTCCCGTAGTAGTAAAGCTATTATGGCTGTTACTTGACCGTATATATAGTTCTTATACCGAAGTTAAAATTCTATGCGGTTTCTGTCATGAACATAATATATAGATATAGTTTTTCAGAAATATTAGAAATAATTCAACAGCAGGTTTATTTGACTAAGGGATGTTATTTGACTATACAAGAACAAGAGATATTAAAAGGGACTTGGAATAATTTATCTTATCGGGAAATTGCGGAATCCTTGTATTTAAGTAATGGTTATGTCAGAATTATCGCATCTGCTCTTTGGAAAACCTTATCATCAGTATTCGGTGAAAATATCACTAAAGCTAATTTTTATTATACGATCAATAATATTCTCCAATTAGATAATACTGACAACAACAATGATCATAGAAATCAATATCCAAAAGAGCATATTTTAATAGTTGATGATAGCTTAGAAATTATCCAGTTAATTTCCAGATTCTTAAACAAGAACGGCTATAGAGTTAGTGCATTTATGAATGGTAATGATGCTTTAATGTTTTTAAAAAATCAATCAATCAATCAATCAATCAATCAATCTAATTATATTAGATATTTTCATGCCCGATATAAATGGCTATGAAATTTATGAACAAGTTAAATCAAGTGTGAATTTAAATCACATTCCGATTATTTTTATTAGTTATTTGAATGATTCAGAAAGTAAAGTGAAATCCTTCAATTTAGGAGCAAACGACTATATTACGAAACCATTTAATCTACAAGAATTGTTATTAAGGGTAGCTTATCACATTAGTTGCCACAAAAGGGAATTAGCAAAAATTAGAGAAATTGAGGAATGTAAAAAAACTATTGAGATACTCCTAGCGGAAGTCAGTAATAATAAAAAAGGGAATCAGGAGTAACAGTCTTTTACTGTATGGATTTACGATTTTTTTAAATAAGTAAAATGTCCGCGAGGGCGGACATTATTAGGGCTTCTGTCACTTTTATTGGCTACAATCATGTCTGGAACATGATGTTTTTATTGTTGATGATCAGAATAAAAAAATCAAGTCTTTTTCCGATATAAACTAGACATAATTAAGTGGATTATATCTTAGAGGATGTTTGAAAAGTGGTATTCCGTAATTTTCATCACATTGCTACCCCCCTTTCCCCTTGTAAAGGGGGGAAACAATAAAAATCCAGTTCCCTCCCCTTTACAAGGGGAGGGTTAGGGTGGGGTAAAAAATATTTGATACATCAAAACTTTTCAAACACCCTCTTAGAGGAGTCAGGAGAAAGGAGTCAGGAGTCAGGAGAAAGAAAGGAGAAAAGAAGGAGAAAGGAGAAAAGAAGGAGAAAGGAAGAAGGATATTATTATTCAGATAAAAAACATCATTCTTCAGAGTTATATCTGCGGGAAGTATAAACCCAAATATGATTATCCTGCTGAATTTGTCGCGTGTGGGAAGAACCGATAATAATGACAGTTCGCATATCTGCTAATGCTGGTTCTAACTCTTCCAGGGTAATTACCTTAACTTCTTCTCCCTTCCTCCCTAGATTTCGTCCTAAGACGACTGGGGTATGAGGTTTGCGGTGTTCCATTAAAATCTTTTTCGCGGCTGCTAGTTGCCAAGTGCGTTCTTTTGATACAGGATTATAAAAAGCAATTACAAAATCACTTATAGCCGCAGCGGTAATGCGTTGAGCGATAATTTCCCAAGGTTTTAAAATGTCAGAGAGAGAAATCACACAAAAATCATGCCCCAAAGGCGCACCAATCCTGGCTGCTGCGGCTTGCATAGCAGAAATACCAGGAGCGACTTGAATATCAATTGTTTGCCATTCTGGTTGATGATATTGCTCTAAAACCTCAAAAACAGCCGCTGCCATTGCGTAAATACCGGGGTCACCGGAAGATACAACTACTACATATTTTCCCTCTGCGGCTAACTCTAAGGCCTGATATGCCCTTTCTGCTTCTACTCGATTATCTGATTCATGGACGCGCTTACCATCGGCAAGATGTCCAATTAAATTAATATAGGTTTTATAACCAACTAAATCCGTTGCTGCTTCTAGAATTTCTTTTACTTGCAGTGACATCCATTGAGATGCACCTGGACCTGTACCAATAATAGCTAATTTTCCCTGGGGTTGTCCTGTGGTGGGGTTAATAATTTTAGTTGAGATGGCGATCGCTATCTTGGCAGGATGATACACTAAACAATTAGAGCTAGGATTGCCCAAATTTTCGGTAACTTGAATAATTAACTCACCATTTTCATCAATAGGTAAATTACTCTCACTCAACCAAGGTGCTGTTCCCTCTAACCTAACTTTTCCCCCCGCTAATAAATCAGCAATAAATTTTTTCCCATGTTCTGGGTTAGCTAAATGATATCCAGAGGGAGGAGACAACAAAGCAGTATGAAAGCGGATATCTCCTGTGGTGGTAATTGCTGGTTTTATATTAAGTGCTTCCCCGACTTGACGCGCTAAATCATTAACACCATTTAAACCACCCAAAAGTGGAACTACAGCACTACCATCTTCCGCTACAGCTAAAACTGGCGGTTCTTGTCCTTTATCAGTCAATAAAGGTGCAATTGTTCTAATAAGAATACCAGCAGCACAAATACCAATTATGGGTGTACCAGCGGCGAATAATTCTCGCACAGTTTCGCCAAAATTGCTAAAGCTAATATCAACATCATGAGTACGATTAACTAAACCATATAGTTTCGCACCGGGGAAGACATTGGTAATTTTTCGCCCCACCATAACGCTATTCTGACTCAAAACCACAACCCCAGGGACTACCCTTGTATTCATAGAAAATCCTAATCCTGTACTTCGACTTCACTCAGTAACCGTAAATCCTGATTCTGACAACTACAACTTACTTTTAGTAGGAATCACAATCATAGAAAAATAAGGTACATCCTCTGGATTAACTTCATCAAGGGGCAATATCCGCTGTTGTGTGCTTGTAGCCCGTTCAATGTATCTAGCCCGTGAAGCTAGTCCTAATTCATGGAGAAGATTCCTAATTTTCGGAAAATGACGACCAAGTTTCATAATCGCCGCAGCATCAGTAGATAAAAGCCGACTAGTGAGAACTTCCACTGGTAATGGTGCAGGTAAAACCGTCAGGACATCATTGTAATAGGTGAATGGTAAACCCAAAGCCACGGGACAGGCCATAAGTGAGGAAACTCCGGGGACGACTTCCGTTTTATATTTATCAGCTAACCGAGTAAAAAGGTACATAAATGAACCGTAGAAAAACGGATCTCCTTCACAGATAACCACCACATCCCGACCTGCTGCTAAATGGTCAGCAATGGGTTGAGTTTCTTGGTCATAGATAGATTTAGCCTTTTCTGGTTCTAAGGCGCGAGGCAGATGAAATGCTACCTCAATCTGACTATTATCCAAGTATGAAGAAACGATTTTTCTGGCAATACTTTCTTTGTCTGTAGCTGATTGATAAGCGATAACTGGGGCAGAACGGAGGAGACGCAAGGCTTTTAAGGTGATGAGTTCAGGGTCTCCAGGTCCCACACCAATTCCATAAAGACGACCTCCAGAGTTAGTCATTACTCTTCCTCACTTGCTAAAGCGTTAACAGCAGCCGCAGCGATCGCACTTCCGCCCCGTCTACCATGTAAAGTCATAAATGGGACATTGCGGCTATCTGCGGCCAATGCGACTTTTGACTCGACTGCACCCACGAAACCAACAGGAAAGCCCAATATTAACGCCGGTCTGGGAATACCTTCGTCCAGCATTTCCAATAGCCTAAATAGGGCTGTGGGGGCATTCCCAATCACCACAATTGCCCCTTCTATATGGAAACGCCAAAATTCTAAAGCCGCTGCTGACCTGGTATTTCTTAATCTTTTGGCTAATTGTGGCACTTCAGGATCATTCAGGGTACAGAGAACTTTATTATTTTTGGGTAATCTTTTTCTGGTAACACCTTCCGCTACCATGTAAGAATCACACAAAATCAGTGAACCACCAATTAGGGCTTTTTTTCCGGCTTCTACCGCTGTAGATGAATATTCTAAGTCATTGACAATATCCGTCATTCCACAGGCGTGAATCATGCGAACAGCAACTTTCGCTACATCTTCAGGAAATCTTTCCAGATTGGACTCTGACCGAATAATTGCAAAGGAATTACGATATATTTCGTTACCATCACGGATGTAATCAAACATGATATTTTCAGGTTGTAAAGGTTAAATTGGACTGTGATTTTTGTGATTTATTTGATTAAGATCATTAGATAAGTACCTGTGCAATATTAATTTCCTATTTTTTTATTCTGTATCCTTGATTGGATAAAGCATACAGACAAATGAAATGTGAAATATATTTGGCATTAATACTTAAATAATTGATTTAATTGGTGGCTGTGACGCTGAATAAATTGTCCAAAGGTTTCTTGTAAATTTAGACGTTGTTTTTGATACACTGCCAACATTTCTGGAATCAAAATCGGAATTTTCGCTATAGTCACATATTCATAAAGTAAATGACCCAAAACATAAACTTGATAGCCAGGGGTTTCTGTGGTAATACCAAGTAAAGTAATATCAGCTTGTGTGTGTTGAGCGCAAGATTTGCTACAACCACTAAAGTGGATATTGACTGAAGAATCTAGAATCATCAGACTGTCCAGGTATTTTACCAAATTTAAGGCATCATCTTTAGTTTCTGTGGCCGCAGCAGCACAACCCCGTTTCCCGGAACAAGCTACTAAAAAACTTTTGATGTCGGTTGGTGATGAGTTTAAACCTAAATTGGTAATTTCTTGCTCAACTTCGCTAATTTGGTTTTGGGGAATATCGGTTAATAGTAAGTTTTGCCAAGGTGTTAACCTGATATTATTATCACTATACCTTTTGGCAATATTTGCTAAACCTCTAATTTGCGAAGTTTCTAATCTTCCCAAGGGTAAGACTATGCCAATATAATATAATCCGGTTTGGCGTTGGGAATGAATGCCAATATGAGTTTTTTCTCGCAAAGGCGCAAAGGCGCAAAGAAGAGTTTGTGTAATATCAAATATATGCGGGTTGAGATTTTCTTGGACTTGATGAAGATATTCTTTAACTGTGATGTTATTGATTATTTCTCGTAACCGTAATTTGCGACGGTTTTTAGTGTCTATGTGTTTGAGGTAAGTTTCTGCTAATGCTTCTAAAACTGTGATTGTCTCTTCTGGTTTGAATACAATTCCTGTGTCTTTTGCTGGTTCTCCTTTTTCTCCATAGCTGAGATATAACCGCAAATATACATTGCTGTTATTTAATTCTGCTGCCAATATAATATCATTGGCTTGATATCTTACGGAAACTTTGCCTCCACTATCGAAGCAAACGCTAAATTTTGCAGATAATTCACCAAGCTGAGAATGTGCGGTAATATATTCTTCCCAAGCTTTCACTAAGGAACGAGTATCTATTAGTTCTTCTGTATCAATACCCGCTGTGGGATTGGTCATGATGTTGCGGATATGATCTATCTTGGCATTGGTAGAAGCTAAACCTAATGCTTGGAATTTTTTCAGAACTTCAATATTTATGCTTTGTTGAATTTCTCTAATTTGAATATTAGCGCGGTTAGTAATATCAATATAGCCACTACCATGATTATCAGCAATATCTGCAACAGTCTGAAATTGTTGATAATTGATGATTCCCCCTGGTATTCTTAGCCGATAAAGAAGACCGTCTTGGGCTGGTGTGCTGTAAAATAATCCCGGACAAGCGGTAAATGGAATTTGCAAAATTATAACTCCTTCTCTGTGTGACGCAGAGACAGAATGGAAGTGAATACTTGAGAGTTAGCATTCTGACTTACTCAATGTGAGATTTTTAATTAAACTTCAATCACCTCAAATTGCTTTACAGTTGCGGCACAGTCTCGGAATTGAACCGAAGTTTCCTAACTCTCAGATTTAGTAGTTTACCATGAGATGGTGTTTTTGGCTATTGTCAATCAATTTTGTTTCGCGCAATCTCTCTTAGAGATCCCGAAGGGTAGTCGCAAAGGAGCAAAGACGCAAAGGTAAGAGTTTAAACCCACATTTCGCAAATTCTTGATATCTTTAGGAATGTGGATTAATTTTATTACTCCCGTTATTTCATCATAAACAATGAATTTGACAGGATATTTTTGTATAACTTTCTGGAGCAAAATTTCTCCAAATATTGATAAATACACGAAATATTCAGTAATTTAAAAAATATTGTCTACTTTATATGATATTTATATATAGCGGTTATCAGTTGAGTGAGATACAAACATATGTACTAAGCAGATGAGTTAGCTGGAAAATTTGAATCTGGTTCTAAGTATTCAGTCAGACAGTAACAACAATGAGTAAACCAGTGATGAATA
>Ga0208857_1000145_pt1 | contig 17371 bp, 21 predicted proteins | sample LakMenEpi05Nov12_FD_150674 | JGI IMG/M metagenome (GOLD analysis project Ga0208857, IMG submission 150674) | Freshwater microbial communities from Lake Mendota, WI - 05NOV2012 deep hole epilimnion (SPAdes) | ecosystem: Environmental > Aquatic > Freshwater > Lake > Epilimnion/Euphotic zone ... | reverse complement strand
TAAAGCTACTATTGTATATTGTAATATACTTAAAGTATCATAAGAAAATTTTCTTTCTATTTTATTTTTTTCATTTTGATATTCTTGTATAAAAAATTGTATAATTAATATTATAATAATTAATACCGTTAAACCTAGTATAATTCTTTGAGATCCATTAGTTGTATCTGTTAATATATATCTTTCATCAACAAATCTATTAAATCTATTTGATAAATTATTTTCATTAACCCATAATGGATGTTCTGTTTTTGTAAAATTATACCATTTACCATCTCTTGTGCTATCATAAACTTTAAAATGGTCAAATTTAGTTGGTAAATAATCTTTATATTGTAGAATAAAATTATCTAATGGTATATCTTCATTTATTTTTTTATTAAATATTTTTTTTTGTTTATTTAGTTGTTGTATATCAGAGTCAGAAACTACAGTTTCTGAAAATCTAGTTTCTATATTTTTTTCAGAATCCATTATTTATTTTTAATATTATATTATATAATAAATAATAAAATAAAAAATAGTATATAATATTAAAAATGTTTTATAATAATAATATTCAAAATAGTATCTATTATAAATTATTTCTTAATTATATTTATCCACTTATAATTTTATATTATCCTATTAATATTATAAATAAAAATAATATATATAAAAATTTAGATAAATCTTGTATATATATTAGTAGACATACTTTACATAATTATGAATTATTATTAGGTTTATTTACAATAAATAAATATAGTCCTAAAATAATTAGAGGACTTGGTCATTATTTAATATATATTATGTGTCCTTGGTATTTATTATTAGGAATAATAATTGGTACTAAAAAAAATGCTGAAATGTTAATAAAAAATAATGAATATCTTTTTATTATACCCGGTGGTGGTGAAGAAATGACATTTGGTTCTGAAAGTTTTTATCAAACATATTGGTATTCAAAATCAAAAAAATATAAAACTGGATTTGCTAAATTAGCATATAATAATAATTTAGCAGTTATACCTATCCATGGTAGAAATATTGAATATATGGTCTTTATGCCATTTATATATATTGCAAATAAATTACAATTAACAAAATTATATCATATTTTAATGATGAATATAAATAATATATTTATATATAAATTATTATTTTATATTAAAATGGTTTTTACTTTAATATTTGGTTCAATTTTAGTTATACCAATTCCAATAAATATAGAATTAATTATTGGAAATCATATATATAAAAAAGAAAATGAAACATTAATTGAATTTACAAAACGTTGTGAATATGAACTTAATAGAATAATTAAAAATTGAATTAAAATAAATTATATTAAAATAATAATGTTTACTATTTGTACTTTAATATACGAATTATTTATATTATTATGTATTTTATATATAATTATGTGGATAGTACCTAAAAAATATATTATTTATATATTTATATTATTAATAATAAATATTACAATTTTTTGCATATTATTACATAATAATCAACAATGTAATAAATATAGTAATAATATTAATAATAATAATAATACCATATTTAATAATACTATTTTAGATAATTATAAACCAGGAAATTTAAAAAAAAATAATATAAATTTATAAATTATATTTTACTTTCTAAATAGATTTTCATTCTCTTGATAGAATCCATTTTTAAATTTATCTTTTAATTCTTTATATAATGAATCAATTTCTTGAATCCAAATTTCTTTATAAATATCCTTTTTTTTGTAATATTTTAATTGATCTTGTAATTCTTTAAGTTTATTTTTATTATTATTATAAGATTGATCATTCATTTTACGATAACTTAAATTTAATAAATAATCATAACTTTGATTAACTGATAAAATATGATATTCTAATTTATCATTAGATAATAATCCTGGATTATTAATTACTGATGTATTTAATTCAATATATTCATTTTCTTTTAATATTTTATTAGCAATAGTATCTGATTTTTTTGAAATATTATATTTATCATGATTTTCAATAAATCTAATAATATTTTCTAACATAATAATTTTATATTTTAATAAGATTAATTCTCTTTCAATTCTTTTATGATAACAATCTTTTCTAATATAAAACCAATCTTTAATTACATCTTCATAATTTTTATATTCTTTAACTGTATTATTTGTTTGATATAAATTAATATGGTGAGTAATTTTATTATAAAGATTTAAATTATATTCAATAGCATCTAAATACTCTGAATAATTTTTATGTTCTGGATATTCAGAAATCAATTTATTTAATGTATCTTTTTTAAATTTAACAATTAATTTAACATCATCAATTGTAGATTCATCTAAAATTTCATCAATAAATTCTTTTTTTTCTAAATTTTCAATATATTTTTCATTCCATACCTTTGGAGGTAATTCTGTAATAATTACTTCATCTTTGGTATCTTTTGGAATATTATAAATTCCAATTAACATATTGACATTTTTATTTTTTATTTCTTTTCCTTTAAATTTATTTTTAAAGTATTTCATTTTAGTAATTTTAGAATCATTATCTTCAATTAAATTTTTTACATTATTAATTACTTGATCAATGTCTCTTCCATATACTTCAATTTTCCAACCTGTACTTGGAAGAGAAATATCTTCTAATAATACTGTTGGTAAAATAGGAATAAAATATTTAGGTTCTGCATATTGACCATCAATAATATTATATTCTAATAAATCATTATCAATACTTGGATATAATAAATCAGTAATTAATTTATTTAATTTAGTATCAATATATCTGGGACTTCCTGCATCATCTCCACCTTTATATCTTGAACCAAATTGCCCAATAGGTAATAATAATGGAATATTTCTAGATCCTGGAAAGTTTTGTGCCATATTAATAATTGTTTTATTTAAACTATCAGAACCATGATGATACATCATATGTTCTGCAATAAAACCACCAAGTTGAAAAACTTTTAGTTTATTATTAGATTGTTTAAATTTTTTGATTGATCCTGCTAAAACTTTACGTCTTGCTGGATTTAATCCATCAATAATATGAGGCATTTTTCTTTGAATATTATCTAATTGAAATTCTTTTGTATTAGTATTCAATTGATATGAACAAGATATAATTTTATTTTTATATTTTTCTTTATAATCTTCTTCTTTATATTCTTCTTCATTTGATAAAATTACTTTTCTTTTATCTGGATCATTTCCAAAATAAATTTCAAAATAATTATTAGCTTTTTGGTCTAATTCAAATTGATAAATATTCTGTTTTACATTTTTAAACATATATTTAATTTCCATATTTGAATGTGTAGCTAGACCCTTAATATAATTAATTTTATAATCATTGACATTATTTTTATTTAACCATTCTTTATAATCATCAATATTATAAAATTCTTCAATATATTTATTTTTTTTAGTTGGATAAGCTCTAATTAAAGGAGTTGCAAATATATTAATAACTTTTCTTTCCAATAATTTAGGAAAGAATACATTGAAAAAGTTTAGAATAAGACTACAAATCATACCTAAACCATCAACATCTGCATCCGTTGCAATTAAAACTTTACCATATCTTAATGTTTTATATTCTTTTTCACCTTCAGGTGTTAAATCATAATTATATGAATAATTTAAATTCATAACTTTAATTAATGAATTAATTCTTTCATTTTCCATTAATTTTTTCTTTTTATCAATAATATACTCAATCTTTCCATTCTTTTTAATTTCTTTAATGTCAATTTCTTTTCTGACATTTAATGGAACACCTTGAATATTAAAAATTCCAAAATATTTATAGCCTAATTCTTTATTAGAAGTTAAACCATTTCTAACACAACTTTCTGCTGAATCACCTTCAGGGATTACTAAAGTACATTTATCAGAATCTGATGTACCTGCTTTATCAGCAGATCTGTATTTAAGAATACCTTTAAGTTTATTAGCTTTTTTAGTTACATTTTCTTTTGAAATTTTATCTAAATATATTCTATCAAATTCACTCTCAAGTTTATCCCAAATTTGTTTATAAACCTTTTTATCAAATTCATAATCTTTAAATCTAGATTCAGAAACACTAATTTCATTTTTACATTGATTTTTAAATTCTAAATGATTTAAATCTCCTTTAATAAATATAAATAAGAAATTAGAAATCAATTTATTTGTAATTTTAACTTTATCTTTTAATTTCTTTTCTAATTTAGTTTTTAAATTCTCTAGAATTAATTTATTAATATAACGAATATGAGTTCCGCCATTGGAAACATATAGACCATTAATTAAACTTAAGTGTTCTTGTCCATCATTTGAATCATAAATACCAATATTAATTTCTAAAAAATCATCTTTTTTATTATTTTTATTTGCCAATTTGCAAGTAATAATATCATCTTTATCTAAAATAGATTCAGATAAATCTGTTAATTTCTTTTTAGTTATTAATTCTTCATTATAATAAATATTATATTTTTCTCCTAAGTATACAGAAATATAAGTAAGATATGTAAATAATAATTTATCTAACGTTTCTTTAATTTTTTCTGGAGTAGTATTAAATAATTTATAATCTGGTAAAAATGTAATTTTAGTATGTGGTACTTTTTGTTCTTTTGAAATCTTTGTAAATTTTTTAATTACTGGTTTATTTTTAATAGAATTATTATTCTCAAATTTTTGAGTATAATACATTTTATTAATTGCATCACTTGTTTCTACAATAAAATATTCAGAAACTGTATTTAATAATTTAATCCCTAAACCGTTTGCACCGATTTTAATTTCAGCATCATTATTAAAATTACTTCCTGATAAATATTCAGAAAATATTACTTCAATAATATATTGATCAGTATTATTAAACTTTTCTACTTTAATACCTTGTCCATTATTAAATACACTAATTTCACCAGTTTCATGATTAAAATTTAATTTAATAGTATCACATTTATTTAATCCTTTAATTGATTTGGTCTTTAAACAATGGTCTACTGTATTTTGAAGTGACTCATAAATAGAATTAATTAAGGCAATAGAATAAGAAATTGTTTCCTTTTCTAATTGATCTGTATTTTTATTAATAACCCAAACTATATTTTCTGTCTCGTTTTTAGAACCTAAATAGAGATTCATTCTTTTTAAGATATGTTCTCTTTGTGAGAGGTTTTCATATTGAGTATCTACCGATTCAGCCATAGTTAAAATTCTTAATAAAATGAGTATTTATTATATTTATGCCTTTTATTTAATTCAATTTTAAATAAATATACTAAATAATAATAAAGAAATGAATAAAACACAAGAATTCATTCAAAAGGCTATTACAGTCCATGATGGAAGATATGATTATAGTAAAGTTATTTATGTAAATAATAGAACTAAAATAATTATTAGTTGTAAAAATCATGATGAAATTAAAGAATTTACTCAAATTCCAACAAATCATTTAAAAGGACATGGCTGTAAATTTTGTAAAATAAATAAATTATCTACAATTTTAAAAAAAACAAATGAAAATTTTATAAATGAATGTATTAATAAATATGAAGACTTATATGATTATTCAAAAGTAGAATATCAAAATAATAAAAAAAAAGTAATAATAATATGTAAACTACATGGTGATTTTATAAAAACTCCATGTAAATTTTTATCAGGAGAAGGTTGTCAAAAATGTAGCATTGATAGAATTTGTAATAAATTTAAAAAAGATTTGGTTTTATTTATTAAACAAGCAAATGTTATACATAATTTTAAATATGATTATTCAAAAGTTGATTATATTAATAGTAGAACTAAAATTATTATTATGTGCAAAATACATGGAGAGTTTAAACAATCTCCTAGTAATCATTTTAAATATGAGGGATGTTCTAAATGTGTTAATAATCAATTTTCAAAATCTCAAATTAAATGGCTAGATTTTTTAGAAAAATATTATAATATAAATATTAAACATATGGGTAATTCAAATCAAGAATATAGAATTAAAAATACAAGATGGAAAGCAGATGGCTATTGTAAAGAAACAAATACTATCTTTGAATATCATGGTGATTTTTGGCATGGGAATCCTAAAATATATAAACCAGATGATATGAATAATGTATCTAAAAGAACTATGGGAACATTATATAAAAGAACTATTAATAGAGAACAAAAAATAAAAGAATTAGGATATAATTTAATAACAATATGGGAATCAGATTGGAATAAGATTAATAAATATATTTCTATTTTACAAAAAAAATTTAGAAAATGTAAAAGTAAATGTATTATTGACTAATTAAATTAAATCCAATATTTTTAAATATAAATTTATAATAATTTTGCTGTATTTTATTTTTAGTTCCACATATTTTTATAAGATCTTCTTCAAAATTATTAGATTTATATAGTTTTAATAAATATTGTAATTCAAATTTATCAATAAAGGAGTTTAATTCAAATAATTTTTGACTTTTATTATTAATTGTTATGTTAATATTTGAAAGATTTTTATATTTTATCGTTTTATTTTGAATATCATTTTTTAAAATAGTATCATATCCTTTATCAAATAAATTATTTTTTAACCAATTCCATTTATAATCATCTTTAGCTAAATCTTGAATAAATGTTTTTAATATATAATAATTATTATTTATATTATAAATATCAATAATTAGTTTAGAATATAAATTATTTATATCCTCTATAATAAATAAATCAGAATGTTTTCCACCACGTACTTCAATGTAATAATTCATTATTTTTATAAATTAAAAAAATAAATTCAATTTTAATTTAAAATAATTCTACAAATGAATTTTCTACTTGTTCTTTAATATAATTTTTATCTAAGTAAAATAAATAAAAGTTATATTTATCACATTTAATTGGATGAACAATATTTGATTCTTTAATTTTAGTTTTAGCATGGTCATTTAATTTAATTAAGATTTTAAATACTATTTTATCAATATTTTTAGTTTGAAAATTAATATTAAAAGTTGATATATATTCAACTAATAAATCACGATTAAAATTATATACATAAGGATTTCTAGATGCTGATATAAATTTTGGATATTTTCTACATAATTGATCAGCAATACTTTGACATATTTGTTTCTTAATTAATTGTTCATTTTCAATATATACAGAAGGAATTGGAATTGATTTATTAATATTTACAAAATCATTAACAATATCATTTTCATTTTTTGTAAAATTAATATATAATAATATTTTAAAATCTTTTTCTAATTCTTTTAATGCCGTAAATCTATGTAAACCATCATATATATAATAAATATCATTATTTAACCAAGTATATATAATACCAGGTACTAATTCTAAATTGCTATTTTTATAATATTCAATAATTTCTTTTACTCTAACATTACATACTGGGCGATTTTTATTCCAATTTCTCATATTATAATTATTTTTAATTAAAGATGAATTAGCAATAATTAATTTTCCATTCTTATTTTCAAATATTGTTTTAATTTCAAATTTTTTTTCTAAACAATTATTATTTTCACTAATTACAATTTTGGTCACTAAATCAGTTAAATAATTCATTTTTATTATTATATTTTAATGTATTATTTAATTCAATTTTAAATAGAAATAATAAATATATATAAAAAATTGAATTTTTAAATTTTATTATTTATTCAAAATTGTAATATGTTTTATAATTTACCACATGATATTTTAGATAAAATTTTTGAATTTTCTGATTATAAATCAGATATTAAAAAATATTTTAAACAAAATATTGCACCAAAAATTGATATAACATTAAGAAAAATATCAAATAATTGTGAATTATGTTATATTCAACAATTTAAAAATAAAAAAAATAATAATTATAAATGTTTAGTTCATTCAATAATCGGTGATAAAATAGATGAAATAAAATATTTTTCATTATATAATTTACCAAATGGAAAAACTAATAACACATTAGGAAGATTATTTTTAGCAATTAATAATATTGAATATTTTTTAAATATTTTATCTAATACTACTGGAACTAATAGACATATATTAAGTGAAATTAATTATGAAATATTAGAATTAAGAAATTAAATATTATATATTAAATTTATTTCTATTTTACAAAAAAAATTAAAAATAGTAATTATATAATTGTTTTAGTCTATAATACAAATATAAACCATAAAAGAACATAATTACAATAATAGTAATTTTTAATTTTTTTAATATTTGATTGATTTGTTCTAAATAGTATGTTTCAAGAGTATTGTTGCTAATTGATGTTGTCATGTTGGTTTTAATAATATTAACAAAAATTTCAATTATTTAAATTTACTTATCAAAAAAATAAAATTCAATTTTTATTAACTAATCCATTGACTATGGTAAATAATCATTTACATCATTACCTTGATCTAGCCATTTTTTAATACGAATTGGATGCATTAATTCCATAAAAAGTGATTCATGTAAAAATAACATTTTTTCCTTATGCTTTTCAAATGCATCAGCTATTTCATTATAATAATCATTTACTGGAATATCTGGATACATATGATTATATACTAAATATAAATCTTTAGGTGAATAATATTCAGCTGAATATACACCAAGTTCTTTTAAAGCTGCAATAATTAGAATATGACATTCTCTTGCTGAAAGATCAACAATTGTTAACATATGATGAATACATGCAGAACTTTCAGCTGCAATAATAATATTACCATAACGATAAATTAGAGCATGAGCAATCTTACAAGCATCAGGCCATGTAGTAATATCATCAAACCTATGAGTAATTGCATCTGGTTGAGACTCTTTAGTTAGATCATATTTACATGTACGAATAAAGTCTATACGTTCATGTAAATTTCCAATCAGTTCAAGTTCATCCCAAAATTCTGCGCTATTCATCTTTTATTAATTAAAAAAATATAAATTCAATTTTAATTTACTTCTCTAAATATTAACTTATTTATTAATTTATTTATTGTTGTATCAACACAAAATAATCTATGCAATATAATACCTAATATTAATAAAACAATTAAAACAACCAAAAAATTATACTTTAAATAATAAGATATTAATCCGGATATTGCAATAGTACCTAATAAATCATTCATAGCGATATCAAATATTCTAAAAGAATGAAATCCGGTTTTTGGTTTACCAAATATATCTGAATATTTTTTAAATGTGCAAGACATATTTATTTAAATTAAAAAAACTATATTAAAGATATATATATTATTAAATAATAAATATAAATATGAATCAAGATACTGATTTATTAGATCTTTTTATACCATTAATAGCATCAGCTATAATTATTATTATAATATTTATTTTAATTAAATATTGTAGTTGTAAATGTATAAAATAAAAAATTGAAATTAATAATATTTTAATATATTATCAAATAATGTTTATTCTTAATAAAGGGACAATACTTTATAGAGTAACTGATAAATTTGAAAATTATATTCCAAATTATGATAATGATACTGGGAAAACTGGATTATATTTTGCAAATTATCAAGCATTACCATTAGGTATGGTATTAGAATATAATAGAGAAAAAATGATTTTATGTACTTATCAGATAACTGAAGATATTAAGATTTTTTCTATGGGTAAATATAATTTTAGAGAATTAAATTTATCATTATATTATACAGAAGATGGTAAGTTTATTCCTAATGTTGGAGTACCTAAAGAATTAAATGTAAGTCATTTTGAATCAGATATGTATCCAATTATATATGATGAAAATAAAAATTTTTTATATACTAAAGAATTTGAAGAACTAGATAAAAATAAATATGGAGAAATATTTTTATCAGATACAGATTTAAAAAAAATTACTTTATTACATAAACAAGAATGTTATTATAATGATATAAAAGAAAAATTTGATACTTTTGGTATTTTAGATAATAATTATTTTTAATTTTTTTTTATTAATAGTTTAATAAAATATAAATAATATTTTTTATATTATAATATAATTTTTTTATAATGGCAAGAAAATTCGATAATATAATTAAACAAATTGATTTTGATGATAAATATCAATGTCAAATAGAAACTGAAAAAATAATTAAAGATCCTAAATATAAATATGATATTAGAAATCCAATAATTCAAATTAAAACAGAAGAAGAATTAAAAAAATATATATATCCTAGAATTGAATATTTTCATAATAATAAAAAAAATCAAAATAATAAAGTATCAAAAAACAATATATTTACCAAAGATATTGATAAAATCTTAACTAATAAAAAATTATCAATATATGATAATACTGATAAAAAACATACTTACAATACCTTAGATTATATATTTAATAATTTTCATACAGCACTTTTTGTTCAGATATTAAATAATAAAATTCATACATTTGTTTTATTATCTAATTATAAATCTCATCTTTCTATGTTAAATCATTTAAATATAGTAGATCCATCTAAATATAAAAATATAGATAATTTTATTCATAAAATGAATGAAAGATATTATAAAAATTATACATTAATGAAAAAAGAAGAAGATAGTATATATTTTACAGATTGTTATATAAATATTTGGGAATCAAGTCCAGCATTTAAAGAACAATATTATTGGTTTTATACATATCAATATCATTTATTAACTAATTTACTAAAGAATAAAAAAATAAATGATATTGAATTTATATTAAATTATAAAGATGTAAATATGCTTACAAAAACAGGTGAACATAATCCACATTATCACATATTAGGTAATTTAACAACACCATTAAATAAAAAATATAAACCATTTATTCCTATATTAAATTTTGGAAGTCATAATAAATTTGCAGATATTCCAATTCCAACTAATGATGACTGGGAAATTTGTACAAATAAAATATTTTTAGGTAATTGTCGAAATATTTATTTTGATATTTTAAAAGATATAAATTTAGATTATGATAATAAAATACCAACTGCTATTTTTAGAGGATCAGCTACAGGTTGTGGTGCAATTATAAAAAATAATCCTAGATTAAAAGCTGCATATTTATCTAATAAATTTTATAATCATCCTAAATATGGAATCAACAATAATAACGATGGTCATTTATATTTAGATGCTAAAATAACTGCATTTAAAACAAAACTAAAAAAACATTATTCTGAAAAATATATGAATATAATAGATAGACATAAATTAAATTTAAAAGTTGGAAAAAAATTAAATTTATCTGAAATTACTAATTATAAATATATTTTATCTATTGAAGGAAATATAGCAGCCTTTAGATTAACGTTAGAATTAGCATATAATTCAGTAATATTATTAGTTAAAAGTGAATTTTATATATGGCATCAGCCATTATTAAAAGAATGGATACATTATGTCCCGGTTAAATCGGATTTATCTGATGTAATGGAAAAAATAGAATGGTGTAAAAATAATGATGATAAATGTAAAATAATAGCTAAAAATGCTCGAGAATTTTTTAAAAAATATATTAATACTAATTCTATTTATGATTATATGGAAATAATATTAAACTATTAATAAAAAAAAATAAATAAATATTATATTTAGAAATCACAATTATTATAACTTATTTTATATGCATTAATAAGATTAAGAATATCATTATTTGATACATAATATAATTTAGAAATAATTTCAATAATTTCTTTATAATTATAAATTTCTTTATTAGAATTTTTTATATAATTATAGATATATTCTATTTTTTTCTTATCTGAATTTATATTAATATTATATCCAATAATATTAATATGATTAAGAATTGAATATTCATTTTCTAATTCTAATAATATATTTTTTTTATAAATATTAGAATTCATATTTTTATTATGTAAATTAAACAAATTAATCATTTCTACAATATTAGTAATTAAGTCATTATTAAGTTTTTTTTGATATTGACTATTATATAAATAAAATATACATATTTTGATATGTTTGTTATATTCTTTATTATTTACAAATTTAGTATTGCAATTTAAACAGCAATTCATATTGTTATAGTTTATATTATTATATTATATATATTCAATTTTAAAAAAAAAATAAAAAAAATGAAAATATACATAAGACTAAAGTCTTAGAAATGATACGCATACAGACCTTCGATCATCCGACTTGTCTCCCGGACCTTCTTCAAAAGCCCCTTGTCTCGACTGACCATGAAACACTCTTTCGAAAACATATCTTTCAGTCGAAGAAGCATCTCCAGTTGAGCATTGTCATTGATCTCGTTCCGATCACTGCCTGACCACTGCTTGTTTGCCTGAAGAAACTTGCATTCTTCCTGGAACAGAACCTTGTTGTCAAAAACAAGATCTGTCTCAAGAATCACAATGTTCTTCATGCGAAACTTGGTGTTCCCCTTCAAAAGATCCAGGTTGTACGACAGACGATTGAAGTTGATGCATGGGTACTTGGTCTGGTGCTGCATCTTGTAGTTGTTCTCAGTCATGTTGATCTGACTGACAACCAAAACAAGGTTCTTGTGCTGAAGCCCATGATCTTTCTTCAGACGAGAAATGATCGTTGGCAGAGCCTGAACACCAAGGACGCATGAGTCGATCATCACAAAGACAGATTCCTGATGAGCAGGAAGACGACCGGTCGACTGGTACATCACCATGCGCTTCCGAATTGTCTCACGGATCTGATCCATAGACAATACAGTCGTTGGAACCATCGAAAGCATGTCTGTCTTGCTGTACGTTGTGCGATCACGGAGATTTCCGTAAGTTGCCGTACGCCAAGTCAAGACTTGCTCTTCAGTCATGCAAGGAAACACGTTTGGACGGATGAGTTGAGCGTTAGCCATTTTGCTTGTGAGTTGGGATTGCTTGGTTTTACTAACTACGTGAGCTAGAAAGGAGATTAGTATTCGTGCACTTTGCTGAACTAATCACTTAATTACAAAATAAAAAAATTCAATTATTTTTTTTTTGAATATCTTTTTTATTTTTTTAAAAATAAAAAATAATTGAATTTTTTTGCATTTTTAATTATCTACTGAATCTCAAAATGTCAGATTTTGAAATTGCGATTCAGAACTCTCTGCGTTCTTTCAAGGAAGAACAAGAATTCCAGAAATGCTTGGAACTATCTGAGAAAACCATTATGGTAACATCAGAGACGGTCTATGTGCATCGAGGAAAACAGCTTCGTGAGAAGAACGTGCGTGGTGATGGAAACTGTCTGTTTCGATGCATTGCCATTGAGATGTATGACAGTGAAAAACACCACGGACTTGTGCGACAGAATATGATCAACTTCGTGCAGGGGAAGAAGTCAACGTTCCAGAGTTCGGCTAACCTGGGCGAATCTCTTGATGCGTGGATCGGGAAGATGTCAAACTACGGGAGTGAAGAGTTTGGGTTGATGGGGGAGTTTGGAGATGCATTTGCACTCGAACTACTTAGCTGGATGTTTGAGCGTCCGATTGAGGTTTCGATGCGTACAGTGCAGGGTAATCAGCTACTGCACACAGAATCGATGGGAAGCTGGTTTGGCAAGCCAACTCTTCATCTGATTCTGCGTGGTCAGCACTACACTCTTCTTGCGTAATTGTATTTTTTTTATTCATTTTGATGTTTAAATAATAATTTTTTGAATTTTATTTAATTTCATTTTTTTTATTAATTGTATATTATATAAACTATTATTTTTATTAGAATATAATAACAATGGAAAATTCTGGAATTATATTAAAACATTTAGGAATTGTAGAATTTATAATTTTAATTTTAATATTGATACTTTATTATTCAAAAAAAATACCTAAAGAACATTTAACTATATGTTTACTTGGATCATATATTTTAATTAAATCAATAACATATTATATTCATGGGAAAATCATAACAAATAAAAAAATAAACTTAAAATAAAATATTATTTTTATTGTGATTATAACATTTAATAATATTATATATATCGAATTTAGATGTATGATATAATTCTGAAATTATATTTATTAAATCGTTATATGTATAATTTTCTTTATTATTTTGTAATAATAAATTATAAATATATTCAATTATATAATATTGATTATATTTATCATAAATAATTTTACAATTTTTTCTTATATTATATTCTTTTCTTATTAATGGTAATAGTTCATCCTTTGTTATAATTCCATTACTCTTAATTTTATATAAATTAAGTATAGATATAATATCAGTAATACATATTAATAAATTATTATTTATATTTTTTTTATAATTATTTTTATAAATAAAATTTATACAATTTAATTGATGATTTTTTAAATCAATATTCTCAGTATATAATTGATTACATCCAATACACTTCATTATTATATAATTATATAAAATTAACCTTCAATTTTAAAAAAAATAATGATTATAATAAAATTAATAAAATTGTTTAATATATTTAATAAGTTTTTCAATATTTTCTAAATATAAAATTTGAATTATTTCTTGTCTAACATTCATTAAAATAATTTTAACTAAATGATAATTACATACACTATTATCAAATTGTATATTTAATAGTAAATTACCAGGTAAATATAATTTATAAAAATTTTTAATATTAGGATCTTCACTATAAGTCCATTTTTTTTTAGTATCATTTAACCAAGAAATTAATAACTCAATTTGAATATTTTTCATTTTTATTTTAATATTAATTTAATAATTATATTATATTTTTATAAAATGAATTTATCTACAGATTTTAAAATATTAAATATTTCAACTATTATAAATACAGCTAATCAAAATATTAAAGATTTAAATTTAAATTATAGTGAAAATAAAATTAACTATAATTTTTATAAATATAAATTATATATTTTTAATAAGATATTAGAATTAATCAATTTAGATAATAAAAAAATAAAATTTGAAATTATTGAAATATCAGATAATTATTATATTAATGAAAATTATTTAAAAATATTTGATTTACATCATTTATATATTGAAAATATTAAAACTATATTTTTTAAATTTTTAGATAATTTAAATACTATAGTAAATTATATATCAAATAATACTAAAGAATATAATAAATTAGATTATAAATTAATATTTTACAATAATGAAATTATTAAGGTTATTAACTTAAAAGAATTAAATTTTAATGATGATATATTAGTTAAATTGATTCAATCAAATAATTTTAATGAAGATTTATTAAAACATTGTAATGTATTTAATATTAATCAAATACAATATTATAAAGATTTATTTGAATATATTGATTTTAAAATTATTAAATATTCTAATAATTTAAATCATGATATTCAAATATTAGAATATTCAAATAAAGAATTAAATGAAAAAATAAAATATTTATGTAAAGAAAATATAGAATACAATAATAATTTAAATAATCAAATTAAAATATTAGAGTTATCAAATAAAGAATTAAATGAAAAAATAAAGAATTTAACTAAAGAAAATAAAGAAAATAAAGAATTATTTATAGAAAAAATAAATAATTTAGAAAGAATATTATCAAATTATACACATAATATAATTATAACAGAAGAAGAAGATTTAGAATATTTTAAAGTATAAGTTATTCTATAAATTTATAATTTTGATATTTTCTCATAATCATAAAATCTAATCCTATTATACCAGGCATTAATGAAGTATGTATATATTTAATATGATCTTTTAATGATAATCTAGATTGTAATATTTTTGAATATTGACCATTAAATAAAAATATTATTTGTAAATTTAGTATTTTTTTATTTTTAATTGTTTTATAATATTTTTCTATATTTGTAAATTTATATATAGAAAATACATAATTAGGAATATAACTAAATATATTATCATATGGAAATAATATATCAAATGTATAAATATTTTGCCATTTTTGTTTTTCTTTAGCCTCAGTAATATATTTATTATTATAAATAATATCTATAATATCTTGAATATTTGTTTGATATGGTTGAATTTGAAATAATTTATTAATATTATTATCATCTAAATATTCTAATATTTCAAATAATATAACTGAATCCATATTCTATAGTATAATTATAAAAAATAATGTATTCAATTATTTTTTTTTATTTAAATAAATTGTATAATAAAAAGGTAAAATATTAAATACTTTTCGATTAGGTATATTTATTTTAATATCATTTTCAATATCTTTAAATAATAATAATAATTTATCATTATTATTATAATTTTGAATATATTTATTATTATAATTATTTGTATTAATATTTAAAGAATTTAATATATACACTGCTTCTTTAATTGAATGCGAAATATAAATTTTATCAATATTTTTATTAATATAAACTAATTCTGAATTATTTAAATTAGGATTATCTTTAATACTATTTTTTATAGTTTCTAAATATCTTTCATTTTTATTAAATTTTATTAATAAATTAATGTTAAATAATGCTTTATTTAGTAATTTTTTATTAATATTATTCATATTTTAATAATATTAAGATATTTATTTAATTATAAAATAAATAATAGTAAATTAATAGAACAATAGACAAATAAGAAGTATAATAAATATAAACAAAAAAATTTAATTATATAAAAAAATATATTTTTCATTATTTAAGGACTTTCATCAAATTCATTATAATCTTTAAATTTTTCATTACAAATATTAGTTAAATCATCTAATAAATTATTTAATGAATAATTATATTGCAATTCAAAATTATTTCCTGTAAATTTAATTTTTTCAACTTCTTTTTTAAGTTTAAGTTTATTTTTTAATTGTTTATTGTCAGTAATTTTTTGTTTTTCTAATTTATAATTATCTTTTACTGTTTCTTTAAACATTTTATATAATTGTATTGGATTAGCATTATATTCACGCTTAATAATATTATATTCTGAATATTTTTTATTAATTTTTGAATCATTTAATTTTTGAATTCCACGAATAAATTTAAAACTATTTAATAATTCTTTATGTTGTAATAGAATAAATTCATGTCTTTCATTTTCATTTTTAGGACTAGGGACAGATCTATCAGAAGTTTCTTTAAATGCATCCTTAATATTATTCATATCTTCATTCATATCATTCATAGTATCATTCATATTATTCATAGTATAATTCATATCATCTATAGTATCATTCATATCATCCATAGTATCTTTAGTTTCTTTAGCACAATTTAAAAGTTCATCAATCTTTTTAGATTGATCTTTAATTTCTTGTTTTAATTCATCAATTCTATCATCTTTACCTGATAATAAAACTTTTTGATACATAATTTGATATTCTTGATAATTTTTAAATACTTGTTCTAATAATAAATAATATTTAGCATATTCTTTAGAATTTTTAGAACGAATTAAACATAATTTAAAT
>Ga0208857_1000141_pt1 | contig 17751 bp, 14 predicted proteins | sample LakMenEpi05Nov12_FD_150674 | JGI IMG/M metagenome (GOLD analysis project Ga0208857, IMG submission 150674) | Freshwater microbial communities from Lake Mendota, WI - 05NOV2012 deep hole epilimnion (SPAdes) | ecosystem: Environmental > Aquatic > Freshwater > Lake > Epilimnion/Euphotic zone ... | reverse complement strand
TTTAACTAAATTTCTCAAATATATACTTAGGAGATTTCCTTTTTTCATCTTTGCTATTTATGTATCAAATAAACTTCCTTTGTTTTACTCTTTATGAATGATTTTTTTCGCTTGTGAGAAATCCGGGCTAAAGTCTTAAATCTATCTGGTGTAGCAATGGGAGCTTCTAGTAACTTACCAGTAGCATCAAAATGTAGAAGGTAAGGACCAAATTCCTCACCAACCCAGATAGTGCCGTCCTTATCAAAAACAAAAGACTCAATATCAAAATCTGCACCAGTCAGGTTTCTGGCTGTTGTTGCATCATTGACAATTGTGAAGTTAGTAATCTTCTTGTCTGGGTCAGAGAATTGGATGTAATCTAAAACTTTAACGCTACCGTCTCCATTTTCTGTACCCTTAAAGTTTGGATCTACACGATAAATCCGTAATAAGTAGTCAGAGCTATTTTCTTTTGCACCGTAACCATTATCAGGTTGGAAGTAAAAACTGTTATTGTTGCCAATTTGAACAGCACTAAAACCTTGAATTGGTTGACCAGGGAATGGACCGGTTTTACCATTAGCAGAAATACCATTACCAGATTGTGGCCCTTCGGCAAAAGTATCCGCAGGTAAAGCAGAAAACCCTAGCAACTCAACATTTGGTACTGGGGTAGCAATCAACAGTTGACCACCATTTGAATGATTACCATTGAGGACATTCAACTGGTTGGGGTCTAAACCATTGGTAATGGTAGCCTGGACATCAAATAGATAGGAACTGCGACCGAGTTGGGAATTAGGGGTAGTTTCTTCGATACCCGATGTCTCCCAGTTTCCAAAGGAGGTGTTAAATGCCGTACCTTGAGCATTCTGGTCAATTTCAAACAGAGGTTTCACGGTATCGGTAGCGATATCATAAGACCAAATACGACCATTGCGCTGTTGAGCATTGACTATTTCACCACCACGACCGGCTGTGTCTTCTTGTAGTAAGAGTTTGCCATTGTTATCAACAACGATGTTATCGTAGCTAATCCCCGTGTTAGCACCACCAGTTAGCACCAATTCAAAATCGCTAATTTCTCCTGTCGGGTCTGCTGCATTCAAGCTGAAGCGATAAGCTTTACCGTAAGCATTATCCTCAGTAGTTGTACCAGGAACTTTGTCTGTATTACCAGTGGTGACAAAGTAGAAGGTACCCGGATTGTTAGGATCTTCGCTGATGTCTTCAAGACGACGGAAATTAGTAGAACGGGTGACATCATTTACCCAGGTACTCAAAGCAGAACCATCAGTCAACGGCTGGTCATCTGCACGGTCTGCTGTACCTTTGGTATCGTAAATCACTGAACGATCAACCTTTGTCCAAGTGGCCTTGACCTTTGTACCTTCCGCTAAGGTTTCGTAGTTATATCCTGTTACCTTGAGGACATACAGTTCACCGTCTTTGAAGCCATTGGGGTCTGCTGCTGTTTGATTACCGACAAACATATACAGTTCACCGTCTCCAGTATCTTCTAATGACAGTAGTACTGTTTTAGTGGAGTTAGTAGCCCGATATTGAGACGTTGCGATTACATTTTCCTTAGAAAAGCGACCGAAACCGTCTAAAGCTTGAGCAGTTCCATCCGTTGCTACAGCCCAACCACGACCGTTACCAAACTCTTCTGGGACAAAGTATACCGGGCCACCTTCAAAGCCATAAGTTGCTAAATAACTGGAACAGAAGCGACCGAAAGCAAAATTTCCTGTTTGAGTAATACCATCAGGTGTAATGGTGATTTTACTGATTTCTTGACCTTGGCTATCTACCACCTTCTCAATTAAATTCTTACCACCAATTACCCGCCAATTTTTATCAAATTGGAATAAGGAAGCCCGCGCACCAGTGATTTGTCCGGGAATGGTGCTAGAAATATCTGTTTTTGTGGTGCTGCCAAGTTCGTGGTTAACAAAGACATAGTAAGAATCAACGGTTTCATAAATGCCCAGTCCGTCAGGAATACCAGTAAAAGCGAATTTTTCGGTATTACTAGCGGTAAAAGCACCAAAACTACCTGTTAATAGAGGCACTTCATCCCCAACTGTTAAAAGTGCATTGATTCTGTAATTAACATCACTTAGCACTTTTACATAAGCAGGATCAGTGGTTCTACCATTGACTACCGGCTTGTCGGCAACTTGAGGAACGGCTGCTAACAATTGTCCACCCTCTACATGAGCGCCATTGAGAATATTGGGCTGGTTCGGGTCAGCAGTGTTGTTGAGACCGTGAGCTTGAACATCGAACAAGTAGCCACTGACACCAGTTAGACCATTTTGGGGTAGTTCAACAATTCCAGAGGTTTCCCATGCACCAGTACCGATATCATAGGCAGCGCCAGCAGCCTGTTGGTTAATTTCAAATAAGGACTTCACGGTATCGGTAGCGATGTCATAGGACCAGATTTGAGCATCGCGGTTCTGGGCGGCCATGACATTACCACCAAAAGCAGTGGTGTCTTCTTGAATGGCTATTTTGCCGTTTTTGTCAATAACGATGTTGTCGTAGCTAACTCCAGTATTGGGTCCACCGTTTAATACTAGTTCAAAGTTACTAATTGCACCCGTGGGGTCAGCAGCGTTGAGACTGAAACGATACATTTTACCGTAGGGGTTTTCTGCTTCTGCTGCTACTGTGGTAGTAGTACCGTCTACCTTATTATTTGTACCTGTGCTGACAAAGTAGAAAGTACCAGGATTATTTGGGTCTTCTGCTATGTCTTCTAAACGGCGGAAGTTGGTGGAGCGACCACTGGCATTCACCCAATTAGATAAATCTAATCCAGTGATCTTAGCTACATCATCAGCCCTGTTTTCCGTTCCTTTGGTATCATATACAGCACTACGGTCAACTTTAACCCAAGTAGCGCCTACCTTTACCCCTTCTATCAAGGTTTCACCACTGTAGTCAGTAACCTTAAGAACATACAAATCACCATCTTTGAAACCGTTGGGATCTGCTGCTGTTTGATTACCAACGAACATATAGAGTTCGCCATCACCAGTGTCTTCAGTAGACAATAATACCGTTTTGTTTGAGTTGGTAGCTCGATATTGAGATGCTGCAACTACGTTTTCTTTGGAGAAGCGTCCCAAACCATCTAAAGCTTGAGCAGTGCCGTCAGGTGTGACTGCCCAACCCCGGCTGTTACCGTCAGATTCTTCTGGTGCGAAGAATACAGGACCGCCTTCAAAACCACTCTCCGCTAAAAAGGATGAGCAGAAGCGACCAAAAGCTGGTAAAGTGGAGGTTAGGCTGACAATATCTGCTCCGCTAGCAGTAAAGGTGATTTTGCCTAATTCCGTCCCCGTACTGTCAACGGCTTTCTCAATCAGGTTTTTACCACCGATAACTTTCCAGTTTTTATCGAATTGGAATAGGGAAACTCTTGCTCCGGTGATTTGTCCTGTGACTGTGGTGGAAAAATCTGACTTGATATTGCTACCCAATTCGTGACTGACAAACACATAGTAACCTGTGGCTGTCTCATAAATTCCCAAACCGTCGGGAATGCCTGTGAAGGCAAACTTATCAGTAGCACTAGTACTAAAAGAACCAAAAGCACCTTGTAATAAAGGAACTTCGTCACCTACAGTCAATAAAGGAACAAGGGCATATTGTGCGCCTTGGGGAAGTTTATTAACGTAAGCAGGAGCAGTTGTTCTTCCGTTCTGAATTGCCATTTCTACGATATCTCCATTAAGGATTTAGCTTTTCACAGACACTCAAGTTTTCTTATTCAATTCCTTCATCAAGAAGAAACCATGCCTCATTCTAAAAAAGGGAATATCCAAAACCTTAGTAATAGCCTTCAGGTGTCAAACTCTCAATTTCGTCAGCAACTTGAAACTGTCCAAAATTCGTTGTGTGACAGTTTAGGGTGCATACCGCTATAAAATATAGATTTTGAATTTCACTTTCACCAGATCAGCATTCAAAAAAACTGAAGTAACACTAAATAGTTTTATCAGTAGAAGATTAAGCTAAAAGTAAGGTTAAGGAAATATGAGTTTAAATAATCCATCTTCTGTACTGCATTTTGTAATACACGAAAGTTACAAATATTTTTTCTAATGGGTGTTAAATATCACACACAGCATGAGTGAATATACTTAAAATATTTTTCCAGCAGGTTATTTTGTCAAAAAAAGAATTTCATAAAACAGCTAAAACCCAATCATAATAACCACTTCATGCTTTTTGCCATGTAGGTCGGTATTCAATGAATTTAATCTCCAACCAACTAATTTATTAACAGTATTCTCAATAAGCTTGATTTAAGCTAACATTTTATCATCCGCTAATACCTGGGTAGTTAATTGATCTAAAGACTGACCCTGAGCGCGAACTACTCTAATTACACCAGCAATTACCGCAGCCACTAATTCTTCATCAACTGGCTGTTTTCTTAATGCAGATATTTCTTGGGGACTGTCTGGGATAGGATAATTCATGGTATGGGTTTAGGAAATTTACAACATGAACAATAAAATTGATAAATCATTAAAATCCTTTATGGAATCTTTATGAAGTTAATTAGCGCAGAGTCTAACCTAGTTTCTGCCTTTTTTTAATCTGTCTGAGTGAGTAGATTCGTTATGAGATATCAGAACAATATGCAAGAACTTCTTTATTTAGAAATTCCTACACCCGATACAGTATCCGTAAGCAAATGGCTACAAACAGATTTCGTTGTCGAAAATAGTCAAAAATTCATCACCCCAGATGGGTTTCGGTTGGAAAGTGCGGCTAAAAGTACCATTGCCAATAGCGTAGAACTATCTGTATTTGTGTGGTCGGTGCAGCGGACAACTTACCTAAAAGTATTCCGTTGGGGAGATAAACCTTTTCCCCAGGAGAGACGCATTCTCCAATCTCTAACGCGGAAAATTAGAAGTCGCTTTCCCAATTGCTACCCAGAACCACCTGTCATTGATCCCCAAAAATCAATTTTCGCAGAGTTAGAACCCTATTATCCTCTAACTGTCAAGTATTTTCAGAAAATGCCTAATGGAGAATATGACCTCAAGCGCGCTTACTGGTGGGAGCAAAGGTGGCGAGAAGGGGTAAGAAATCCTCAAAAGCCTCGTCAAGTAGTATTTTATCAAGGGAATAGTCAGGAAATATCGCCTATCCTCTCCCCTGCTGCTAGTCCTCAGTATGACCTCATTTATATTGGTGGTGCTTTGGGGTCAATTCATGCCGCAGTCATGGCTAAATTGGGCTATAAGGTGCTGTTGGTGGAAAGATTACCTTTTGGTAAAATGAACCGAGAATGGAATATTTCCCGTGATGAAATCCAAAGTTTAATAAATTTGGGTTTGCTCACCAATGTTGAATTAGCAGAAATTATTTCTAGGGAATATAAAGACGGTTTTAATAAGTTTTTTGATGGTAATAATCCCTCTAATTTGAAATCCTCTGTTCTCCATACTCCCACAGTCCTAAATATAGCTTTAGATTCAGAAAGGTTACTGGCATTATGTGGGCAAAAACTTCAATCTGCTGGTGGTGATATTTGGGATGAAACGGAGTTTTCCCAAGTGAATATTAGTCCTACACAAGTTACGATTAACGTTAAACATTTGCCTACTGGTAATGAACAGCAGGTGAGTGGACGTTTATTGATAGACGCAATGGGAACGGCTTCACCAATTGCTTGGCAATTAAATGGTGGTAGGGCTTTTGATAGTGTGTGTCCAACGGTGGGAGCAGTGATTGAAAAGGGCTTTGAGCCTGGGGTTTGGGATTCTGAATATGGGGATGTTCTTTACAGTCATGGGGATATTTCGAGAGGTAGACAGTTAATTTGGGAGTTGTTTCCTGGTGTTGGTGAAGAATTAACAATTTACCTATTTCACTATCATGAAGTAAATGAAGAAAATCCTGGTTCTTTGTTGGAAATGTATGAGGACTTTTTCACAATTTTGCCAGAATATCGGCGTTGTGATCTAGATAAATTAGTCTGGAGGAAACCAACTTTTGGCTATATCCCAGGACATTTTAGCGCAGATAGTAGCGATCGCACAATTGCAGTTGATAGATTAATTGCCATTGGTGATGCTGCTTCTTTGCAATCTCCGCTAGTTTTTACTGGTTTTGGTTCTTTAGTCCGCAATTTAGACCGATTAACTACTCTGTTAAATATTGCCCTTAAACATGATTTATTGAGTCAGCAGCACTTAAATAAAATTCGAGCTTACCAAAGCAATGTGGCTGTAATGTGGTTGTTTTCTAAGGGAATGATGGTTCCCACGGGCAGATTTATCGCCCCCCAAATGATAAATTCGATGCTGAATACTTTCTTTGGCTTATTAACAGATGAAACCCCAGAAGTAACTGATAATTTCATTAAAGACCGTTGTGATTGGTTCACTTTTAACCGTCTAGCTTTGAAAGCAGCTATGAAAAATCCGGCTTTATTATTGTGGATTTGGCAATTAGCTGGTTGGCGAGATTTATTACGTTGGGTTGGGAATTATGTCAGCTTTGCTCGTCATGCTTTCATCAGTGTTATTTTGGGGATATGGTTGCCGCAATTTTTGAAATGGAATCAATCTTGGTTAGAAAATCGCTTTCCAGGATTATGGTTACAATTGTTAGTAATTAACTATGCAATTACTACAGGTAGACCACGATTACCGCCGGCATTGCGTTAGTTTCATATATTATCAAGGAATTGGGGATTTTGGAGTCCTAAAACTTCTAAAATCCTTAATTTCATAACTTATTCGGTTTCAACTCCACTCTATCCCTCTTCTATGAACCGTAGATACAAAAAACGTTTGCAAACGTTCATCAGCTTCAGCCTATTTACCACCTTTCTCATCCCTTATGCCGTCACCGCTACCCCTCCACGTATCCCAGATAAAATCGTTAACTGTGAGCTTCTCGTTGTGGGTGGTGGACTCTCAGGAGTCGCTACAGCGTATGAAGGTTTACTTGCAGGACGCACAGTTTGTTTAACAGAAATAACCGACTGGTTAGGGGGACAAATTTCTTCTCAAGGAACATCTGCATTAGACGAAAGACCAACTCAACGAGATAAACAATTCTATTCTCGCGGTTATTCCGAATTAAGAAACCGTATTGAACGCAAATATGGCAAACTTAACCCTGGTGATTGTTGGGTGAGTGACTCCTGCTTTCTGCCTCGTGATGCCCACAATATCATGACACAAATGCTCAAAGATGCGGAAAAAAAAGGTAAAGGAAAATTACAATGGTTTCCCAATACGGTAATTAAAGATCTACAAATTAGCAAAGATGGCAAAATTATTAATAACGCCATAGCTATTCAACATCAACCGGCAAAAAATCAACCACCTCTAAATACTAATACCTTATCTCAAACCATTGAAGATGCTTATAGTTATAAAAACTCATCTCGTTGGAGTAAAACTATTATTCAGTTTCTCCCCAAACAATCTCAAAATAACCCAGGAAAATGGTACATTATAGACGCAAGTGAAACCGGGGAAATTATCGCTTTAGCAAATGTTCCTTATCGTCTAGGAATTGATGCCCGTTCCTATCTTGAACCTTCATCTTCTAGCACTACAAATGATCCTTATTGTCCCCAAGGTTTCACTTATACCTTTGCAATGGAGGCAACAAAAGCAGCGCAGCAACAAACAATGCCCCCATTTTATTTACAATATTCACCATATTTTAGTTATGAATTAAAACGATTAGCAAACTTTGATTTAGTCTTTACCTATCGGCGAATTTGGAGTCCCCAAAAAGGACAAATAACTACATTTAATGGGGTGAAGTTTACTGCACCCACACCAGGGGATATTTCCATGCAAAACTGGACTTGGGGAAATGATTACCGTCCGGGAACAGCCGCAGATAATCTCATTTATACTCGTCAACAATTAGAAAATTCTGGACAGCTAAAACCTGGAGGTTGGCAAGGAGGACTACGCACAGAAACCCTGCGTAAAGCTGAAGAAAAGGCATTTTCTTTTTTTTATTGGTTATATGCAGGAACTACAGATTCTCAACTAGGTAATGGTGTGAAACAACCGCAAACAAATATCCGTTTCTTAACAGGTTTAGATTCGCCAATGGGGACAGTTCATGGGTTATCTAAATACCCCTATATGCGGGAAGGAAGAAGGATTATTGGTCGTCCGAGTTGGGGACAGCCGGATGGTTTTGGCATTTGGGAAGTTGATATTTCTCGTCGTAATTATAATGATGAATATTATCGGAAAACTCTGCCAGCAAATATGTATCGCAGTTTAAAAGCAACTGTATCAGGTTTGGAAGCAACATCTGTAATTAGGGGGGGAATTTCCCCAGAAAAAGCTATGCGAAGAACTCGTTCCACAATTTACCCTGATGCTGTGGGTATTGGTCATTATGCCATAGATTTTCATCCATGTATGGCAAAAAGTCCAGTAGAAGCACCTGGTAATACTGAACGTGCGGGAGAAAGACGGGGTGCAGGACAAGCTTATCCTTTCCAAATTGCCCTACGGGCAATGATTCCCCAAAAAATTGATAATTTATTGGTAGGAGGAAAAAGTATTGCTACAAGTCATATTGCGGCTGCTGCTTATCGAGTTCATTCCTTTGAATGGTCTTCTGGTGCTGCTGCGGGAACTGTGGCTAGTTTTGCACTCAAACAAGGAATTGCACCCTATCAATTGGTTGATAATTTACCTAAACAAGAACCACAATTACAAATTTTAAGAAAGCTGTTGGAAGCAAATGGGAATCCTACGGCTTTTCCTGATACTTCTATTTTTAACGAAAATTGGGACGATTGGCGGTAAGTTTAGTATCTTTGGGGTTTACGATGTAAACCCTGATGATTATTTTTAATTGTGATCAGATTTTTCGACTTTTAACTGGAAAGTAAAAAAGTAAACTTGTAGCTTATTATGTTAATCAAGTCTATGGGTCATTTAATTTTTGAGAAATTGTATATAACACGAGATTAGCAACAATTATTATCTTACTATGTCGCAACAAAAAAAAGAACCAAATGGATGTGGATGTGCAAATATTCCATTTTCTCTAGTTATAGTTATTTTCGGAGGTGGTTATTGGTGGTTAAGCCAGAAAGGAAATTTAGATATCAGCAAATTTTTACCTCAGATGCAACAAATTGCTATTCCAATTTTGAATCCTACACCAGTTGCTTCTCTAATTCCTACTTCTTCGCCATTAAAACCTGTCAATATCTCTCCTAATCAGAAACAAGCTGCAATCAAAAAAATTATACCTAAAAAAATACCATTACCTCCAACTCCTTGGGAGAAAAAAGTCATTAGAGGCATTTATTTAAGTCGTTATCAAATTACTAATAATGCTGATGAAAAAACGATTCGTGAAAGAGTCCGTTACTACCATTCTCAAGGTTTTAATACTATTATTCACGGTGTTTGGGGTAATGGTTGTACGATGTACAATAGTAAGGTGATGCAGCAAACTTTAGGTTATAAAAGTTGTCCAAATTTATTTCAAGATCAATGGCTAGATTGGCTAATTGATGAGGCACATAAACAGGGGATAGAAGTCCATGCTTATTTTGAAAAAGGAATCAAAATAGATAAAAATAGCCCGATTTTTGATTTAGCAATTTCTCACAAATGGATTGTCCCTGGCATAGATAAAACTTATTCTGGCATTGATCATTATGTTCTTGATGTGGAAATTCCTGAACTTGCTAATTTCTTCAAAAATATCTTAGTAGAATTTGTCCAAAGGTATCCCAAAATTGATGCTGTCCAATGGGATGATTATTTAGGTTATCATGCTGAATTACCTGGTAAAGTAGATCGCACTGCTAAGTTAACTACTTTTGTCCAGCAAATGATTATGGGTATGAAACAAGCTAACTCAACTGTTAGTTTTGATATTTGCCATCATAACCCCTATTGGGCTAAACGATATTTTGCGGCTGATTGGCAAAAATGGAAGGTAGATAGAGTATTTATCCAAGCTTATAATGATGCTAATTTTCAAGAGGAACTAAATTATGTGAAAAATTCGGCGGGAATTGCTATTAGTGAGAAACAATTCCATCGCTTAAAAGAATTAGTAGATAATCCTGATGTCAAGAGTGTTTTAATTTTTCCAGCATCTGGAAAACCAGAAGAAACAGCTTCTAACTTAAACAGCTTTATCATCAAGTCAGGTGGGTTACCTTAACTAAATATTAATCTGGTAAAAATTCAGAATTAAGGGTTTGTTCACAAGTGTAAGGACATATTTCGGGAAATACCTGTTGACCTAATTGAGTTTCTCTCATTGCTAATGCTAAACCTAATTCGTAAGCGGTGAGAAATACTTCTTCTAAATAAGGTTTTAAACTAGGACTATCTTGTAAAAGTAGTTTGATTTGAATCCGTTGTTCTCGAATCGTACTCAACCAAATACTACTGCGTTTTTCTGCTTGGAATTGCCATTTTAATAGATGTCCTAGCAACACAGCTAATCTATTTCTAAATTCTTGTCTTTCTTTTCTTCCCAAGGTTTCTAATTCTTCAATTAGGTTGACAGTATCTAATGTATCCCATTGTTGAGTTTTGAGTAAATTAACCTGTTCTTGAGTCCAAGCATGAAAGTCGCTTGTATAGAGGAGAAAGGTGTTCATTTTCGCACCTATTATAGGTTTATATATTCTTAGTTCAATTGTATTCTATATCTCATATACGAAGTTATTAAAAGGTAAAATGTTAATTATTTCATAGATATAAATTAATATTTTTACACATTATCGGCTTGTGTCTGACTACTAACTCAGTCAGCAATGGATTAAACTAGTTATTTGTAATGTCAGTTTGTACAACGTCGTTTTTGGCTCATTTTTCTATGGTGACAAGACTTGCAGATGTGTACAGTATGGCTTCAGCACCGACTGTGACACCTGACCGAGTTAATCAAGTGACTCGGAAAACCTATCCTAATTACAAGGTAATTGTATTGAATGATGATTTCAATACTTTCCAGCACGTAGCTGAGTGTTTAATGAAGTATATTCCGGGAATGTCGGGGGATCTCGCTTGGGATCTCACTAATCAAGTCCACCATGAAGGACAAGCAATTGTCTGGACGGGACCCCAAGAACAAGCGGAATTATACCACCAACAACTCCGTCGGGCTGGGTTGACAATGGCTCCCCTGGAAGCAGCCTAATCATTATGTCTAAACCCACCGATGGTAGGCTAGTTTGGAATCACTCTACCCATATTCCCGGTCTAATTCCTATTTTAGAACGTTTGTGTCGAGAGGATGGTATTGGGACGGTGACACCTGCGGTGATTGGTAGAGCTAGAGGTCATGCACCAAAAATGCAGTTGCGTGTGTCTGTACCCATTCGCGGTGGTTATAAAATCATTGCTCGTCAAGGCAAAACTGTGCAAGAGGTATTTATCCTCACAACTTTACTCCAGGAACAACTCGAAGGTGCGATTCCTACGGAGCGCTTCGCTATCGCTATTGCTATGAGAATTGCCTAAATTATGAATTTACAATAGCAAGGTTGGAGCTAAATATAGTTCTAACCTTGACTTTTGATTATTCTTCAATTTTATGAACTGCAAATTTATGTAACGGCAAACTCAAGATACAAGAAAATGTTAAGAAATATGACAAAGCTGTAGTAATTCTCAAAGTTATAATTACAGCTTCCCAATTGAATAAAAATACTTTTTCCATCCCAAAGGCGATGCAATACACTAACCAGTAAGCAAAGCTCATTGTTAACAGACTTTGTTCTGTTTCTTGAAAATCATCTATAGCTTGATTGTGATCCTTGAGTAACCATAGACCGACAATACAAGCGACGGAGGAAATAGCAACTACAAACTCATGGCAACATAAATTTACCGTAGGCATTTGTCCTAGTCTCCATTTTCAATGTTTTGATATTCCTATGGAAACCTAGTCTAAAGGAATATGCCTCAGAGTTATCCAAAATAGTTACAAAGCGCAATTCCTCAACAACTTTCTTCACATATCCCGATACTCACCTCGGAAATAGGCTGTTGACTTTGTGTGTTTTTGAGTGATATTTTTCATACAATGCTAACTATTTTGACAGGAATGACTGATAATCAAGGATAGTCAATCTTTTGCTAGTTCTAGTTCCATAGGTAATTCTGGTGGTAAAGGAAGATTAGCACCATCATAGAAAACAGCAGCTTTACCTTCACTTCTAGTCCCATTAACAGCGGCTTTCAGCTATTTTAATAAAATGCCAGGAACGAGACTTGAACTCGTGACACGAGGATTTTCAGTCCTCTGCTCTACCAACTGAGCTATCCCGGCAGGGGGCTTTTGCTTCACCACCGATATTGAATTTAGCATAGAAAAAAAGATAAGTCAAGGGGTTATTTAAAATAATTTTAGCTAACCTTCATTGTCAACTTCACCCAGGTAAACACAGTCACAAATACCAGAAACTGCACAAAAACAATACTCGGTCCAGAAGCTAGGTTAAATAACCCAGAAACCATCATTCCCGCGATACTACTGCTACAGCCGACAACCACCGATAGAATCAGAAAGCGGCTGAAATGGTGACTCATAAGTTTGGCTGTAGCAGCCGGAATTACCAAAAACGCATTTACTAATAACACACCAACGGCTTTAATCGCCACAGCTACAGCGAGGGAAAGCAAAACAACGAAAGCATAACGATATAATTGCACAGGTACGCCTTGGACTTGAGCAACATCGGGATTAAGAGTTAATAAAATCTGTTGTGGCAGAGTTGATAATAAAAAAACGCTACTACCAACAAGTACCAATAGCGTCAAAATTAAATCTGTGTTATCTATAGCCAAAATATCGCCAAACAACACACCCATCAAGTTACCGCGATATCCTTTAATAAAACTGGTGAGAATTACACCAATTGCTAACGCCCCAGATAGCACTATACTGAGAACGCTATCACTAGCCAAATCAGTCTTATCAATTAGGTAGAGAACAAAAACCCCAAAAATTAAAGTAAAAGGGAGTAACATCCAAGTAGGATTAGTGTTGAGTAACACGCCTAATGCCACACCAACCAGGGCTGCATGACCAACGGCATGACTAAAAAAGGATAATTGTCGTAAAGTAACAAAACTACCCAATAAACCGCCTAAAATGCCCATTAACACAGCACCCATAATGGCACGCTGCATAAAGGGAAATTGTAATAAATTCAGCAAATCATGATAGTTAATGGTCATGGTGAGAGAAGTTCAGGAGAAAAGAGGCAGGGAGCAGGGAGCAGGGGGAAATAATTCAATCACAACTGACCAATGACAATTGTACGGGCGAAGCATTTGGAGAACTATTTTTGGCAATGACCGATAATTTATCTTCCAAATGCTTCGCCCCTACTAACAACTGACAACTGTACGGGCGAAGCATTTGGAGAACTATTTTTGGCAATGATCGATAATTTATCTTCCAAATGCTTCGCCCCTACTGACAACTGACTAATGATGATGTTCATAGCGGCTAAAACCTGGACCATAAGTAGCTAAAAGATTTTGTGGGGAAAGGGCTATTTCCGGTTTACCAGAACAGACAAGAGTTTGATTTAGACAGATGACGCGATCGCAATGACGGCTTACCATATCAATATCGTGGGATACTTGCAACACTGTCCAATTCTGTTCTCGTTTTAATTCATTTAACAAGGCATAAAAATCCGTTGTTCCTTGGACATCTACCCCGGCAAAAGCTTCATCCAATACTAACAATTTTCGCGGTGTTACCAAACAATAAGCTAATAATACCCGTTTGAGTTGACCACCACTCAGAGTCCCAATAGCCTGATTTCGTAAGCGATAAGCATCAGTACGGTGTAAAGCTGCGGTGACTGCGGCTGATGTTTCCCGGTTTTGTTGCCAAAATTTCAAGAAAAATGAATGTTTTCTATTCCCTATTCCTAAAGCTACCAATTCACTAACTGAAATCGGAAAACTGCGATCAAAAATAAAATTTTGTGGCATATATCCCAACTGATTCCGCAAATTTCCTAGTCTGGAAATGGGGCGACCAAAAACTTCAATTGTTCCCGTACTTCGAGGAATTAAATCTAAGATAGCTTTGATTAATGTACTTTTCCCAGCCCCATTTGGACCAACTATGGCTGTATCTGTTCCTGCTAATAATTCAAAGGAAACATCTCGCACAGCTAAATAGCTACTTTGGTAGACTGTTAACCCGGAAACTTTTAATATTGGTAATGTAAATTCTGCTTGTGCGTCATTCATGGAATTTAGGATTTGAGATGCCAATAATTTATTGTGATAGATGGGAAATGATGAGATTTTTAATATTCCTGCTACTTGCACCCAGCCGCTAAACTCTCCAAATTAGCTTTCATGGCCTTAAAATAATACTGTGGATTGGTATCACCCGTTTCTAAAGAATCCAAAGTCCGCACAGTTAACCCCAAATCTTGGGAAATGCTGGTGAGTAATTTGTTATCTAACCCTGGTTCGCTAAATAGGGCTTTAACTTGGTATTTTTTGACTGTATTCACCACTTTTTGCACGTCTGTTGGGGAAAGTTGCTTTTCAGGAATTTCTACTACTGCTAATTGTTTAATGTTATAACGTTTGGCAAGATAGGGAAAAGCATCATGAAAGGTGATAAAGGTGCAGTTTGGTGTTTGTTTAATAGTCTGCTGAAATTCATTATTTAAATTATCTAATTTCTGAATATATGCCGCTGCATTGGTCTGATAGTTGGCTTTATTGACCGGATCTGCGATAATTAAACCATCTCGAATATTGATAATTTGCTGTTTTGCTAAAACTGGATCTAACCAAATATGAGGATTTCCAAATTGGTGTTCGTGATCATGATCATCTTCTCCTGTTGGTGTTTTATCTATGGGGGAAATTTTATTAATAGCTTGAATACCTTTACTAGCATCAATTTCCACTAATTGAGAATTTCCGGCATTTTTAATTGTATCTGCCAAAAACTCCTCTAAGCCTAAACCATTTTTGACTAATATCTTCGCTGTAGCGATCGCTTTTACATTAGCTGGTGTCCCTTGATATTCGTGTATTTCTGTACCAGGTTTAACTAAAATCTCTACATCTGCAACATCTCCAGTTACCGCTTTAGTAAACAAATAAACTGGCAAAAATGTGGTAACTACCTTAGTTTTTGGTGATTTTTGGACTGGGGCTGGTTCTGTTTTTACAACCTCCCTACTGTTAGGATTGTTACATCCATAAACTGCTGACAATATTATTAAGGTAATCAGAGGTAAGAAATTTCTGGTTTTTCTATCTATTTTGACTTCTCTAGAGCTTCTCATGGTTTGAGGTTGACAATAAAACTGCATTGGGATTATATCTCATAATGAGATCCATTCTCATATAAATTATCGGAAAAATAATACTGTATCAAGAATTACAGAATATTTGGAAATCTCAGGTAATACTGCTGTATACTTAAAATACTTCCAGTTCATAAAGATTTCTTAACTTTTTATTGTGATCAACTTAACTTAGGACTGTAGTATATTAAGAATCACTATTAATAGCTGTACTAACTCAAGTGTAGCATTATCAACTTTAAACACGGGTGTGAGGAAAAATGCAAAAATTTTGGACCTATTTGATTACCAGTTCCAGCGTTATCAGTTCCATACTATGTATGACTTCTGGTGCATGGGCAGAAACATTACCAACAAATAATTCAGAACAACAAGTTAATAATAGTCAAGAACAGGCAGTATCTCAAGTTACCTCCGTATCTCAGTTATCTGATGTGCAACCTAATGATTGGGCATTTCAGGCTTTACAATCATTGGTAGAACGCTATGGATGTATTGCAGGTTATCCCAACGGGACTTTTCGGGGTAATCGGGCGTTGTCACGATACGAATTTGCAGCCGGTTTAAATGCTTGTTTAGATCGAGTCAATGAATTAATTGCTACTGCTACCGCTGATTTGACGACAAAACAAGACTTAGCAACAATCCAAAAATTGCAAGAGGAATTTTCCGCAGAATTAGTCACCCTCCGAGGGCGTGTAGATACAGTAGAAGCCAAAACTGCTGAATTGGAAGCTAATCAATTTTCTACCACCACTAAGCTACAAGGGCAGGTTGTGGCAGTTGTTAGTGATGTTTTGACAAATAAAAAGGTCAATGGTGCGGATATTCCTGGGAAAAATACTACTTTAGCTGCGAGAACACGATTGGAGTTTGTCAGCAGTTTTACAGGCAAAGACACACTTCTTGCTAGACTGGAAAGTAATAATATTAATAGTCCCAATATTAATACTCCAGAAGGAAACTTGTTTTTTGCTAGTAGCAATCCTAGTAACAATTTTTCCATAGCAACTCTATCATATACCTTTCCTGTTAGCAAGAATACACAAGTAAAACTAATTGCTACTGGTGGTGCAGCAGACGATGTTACCAGTACAGTTAACCTGTTTGATGGTGATGGTGCTTTTGGGGCTGTGTCTACTTTTGGCACAAGAAACCCAATTTATGGACAACTGGGCGATAAAGGTATAGCAGTTAACCACCAGTTTGGCGATAAGTTAGCCCTCAGTTTAGGCTATTTAAGTAGTACGGCTAATGACCCTACCCCTGGAAAGGGTCTGTTTGATGGGAATTATGGTGCTTTAGCGCAGTTAACTGTCAAGCCAAGCGATCGCATTTCTCTTGGTTTAACTTATATCAATTCCTACAATCAACCATTACTCACTGGTAGTAATGCAGCAACTTCTGGTGTCGTCGCTTCGGGTGAAAATTTTTCCAGCAATTCCTATGGTGTTCAAGCATCTCTAGGTATTAGCAAGAAGTTTGTTCTTGGTGGTTGGGCTGGTTATACCAATAGTAAGGTTTTGACGACAAAGGGAGAAGTTGACACTTTTAACTATGCTGTTACCCTTGGTTTCCCTGATTTGGGTAAAAAAGGTAATTTGGCTGGTGTGATAGTTGGTATGGAACCAAAAGTCACAAGTTCTAACGTTGTTGGAGTTACGAAAGATCCAAATACCTCTTATCACATTGAGGGATTTTATCAATACAAACTCAGCGACAATATCACCCTTACTCCTGCTGTGATTTGGCTAACAGCCCCAGATCATAACAATACCAATGATAATGTAGTGATTGGTGCTTTAAGAACTACCTTCAGCTTCTAATCAAAGCAATCAAATAAATCTCACAAATCATAGTTCAGATGTTGTTTCTGTTTCCTTGGGGGCAAAGATGTCTGAACTGTGATTTTTACGTTTATGATGAGTGTGATTAACGTAATTTTGAGAATGACAACAAAAAGACCAACCCCTCCCACAGGGCTGGCCTATAAAAAAACGTTGTTCGAGTTGTCTTCTCAGTAGAGTCAAAACCAAATTGCGCGTTCCCAAAATTCAACGGGCAACTTTTCTTAACAAGATTGTAACAGGCAGTACAATTTTTTCATGAAAATATCTCAAAAAATATCTGTCTTTCGATGAGTAAGTTTTCTGTTCAAGGAAAGATGAGGGAACAGGGAATAGGGAACAGGAGGCAGGAGGCAGGAGGCAGGAGGCAGGGGGAATATTTCTTCCCAATAACAACTGTACGGGCGAAGCATTTGGAGAACTATTTTTGGCAATGATCGATAATTTATCTTCCAAATGCTTCGCCCCTACTAACAACTAACAACTGTACGGGCGAAGCATTTGGAGAACTATTTTTGGCAATGACCGATAATTTATCTTCCAAATGCTTCGCCCCTACTA
>Ga0208857_1000138_pt1 | contig 18096 bp, 13 predicted proteins | sample LakMenEpi05Nov12_FD_150674 | JGI IMG/M metagenome (GOLD analysis project Ga0208857, IMG submission 150674) | Freshwater microbial communities from Lake Mendota, WI - 05NOV2012 deep hole epilimnion (SPAdes) | ecosystem: Environmental > Aquatic > Freshwater > Lake > Epilimnion/Euphotic zone ... | reverse complement strand
ATAAAATTTTATTTTTTTTTTTGTATAAAATTTATATTAATATATTTTATATATAATAATATAATAATTATTAATCATGAATGAAATATCTTTTATAATATTTTATAGTATTTGTATACTATTTATTTTTATATGTATTTACTATATTTCAGTATCTAAAAATCGCTTTAAAAATAATATATTTTACAAATTATTAGGTATTTTTATAACTGGAGCTTTAACATTTAGTTATTTATTATTAAATAAAGTAACTGAATATAAATCAGTTAAAAATAAAATAAATAAACAATTTATAGGAAGTAATAACCATCCATTATTAGAAGAATTAGGTATTTCTTTTTCTAAAGAAACAATTGAAAATGATATTGACACAAAATTTAATGAACTAAAAAAATATATTACAGATATAAATAAATCAGAATTAAATCAATTAGATAATAAATATTCAGATAATCAATATTTTGCAAAATTTATTTTAAATAATCATAAACAACAAATAATTAATGATAAATATGTTAGCCTTAAACAGGAACATCTAGATGCAGTTACTTTAATAAATGAAGAAATCACGCAAAAAATATCTAAGTCTGGATTATTTAAAAAAAATTTACAAAATCCAAAATATACTCCAATTTATAATAATAAAAATACTAATATATTTAAACCTTATACAGATATTAAAAATCAAATTGATAATAATAGAATAAAAAATATCTTTCAACCAAAAATGATACTTATTGATATTAATAATCGTATGAATATTGATTATAATACTTTAAATGATAGTAATAAAACAATTGTAGAAAAAGAAACATATGTTAAAAATAATATTAAAATATTTAATATTTTATCAAATACTAAATTATTACCAGAGGATTTAATTAATTCATTAATAGATAAAATTATTTATATTGGTCAATTATATAAAAATTATACAGATTTAGAAAATAAAAAAGGTAATATACCACCTTTTAATCTAAATAATATAATTATAAATGAATTAAACGATAATATAAATGAAGATAATTTTTTAAATGATTTAGATGAAAATTATATGAAAATTAATTTAAAAGTTCAAACTTTATTAAAAGAATATTTTGTATTATTATCAGAACAAAATAATATAGATAATAAAATTAATGAATATAAACAATGCTATGATTGTTATGATAAAATTTATGAAAAATTATCTAAATTAGTACAAGAATTAAGAGAATCTAAAATTCAAAGTGAAGAATTATATAACGTTTTAAAACTAGAAAATACTAGATTACAAAAACAAATTGAACAATTACAAAAACAAATAGAAAAAAATGAAACTAATTTATTATCTAGAAAAGAAACTTTATCTAGATTAGATAAAGAGAATCTACAATTACAAGAACGACTTGAAAAATCTACAGAATTAAATAATGGTTTAACTACTGAAATATCTACTAAAGATCAAAAAATTAAAGAGTTAACTACCGAATTAAATTCTAATTCTCAATTAAATCAAGAAGAAATAAAAACATTAACAGAATCTATTACAAAATTAACTAATGAAAAAAATACTTTATTCCAAGAAAAACAACAATTAACCCAAGAATTGTCTATATTACAATCAAATTTTACATCAAAACAACAAGAACTGGATACTTTGTATTCTAGTATAGACAGTTTAAAAAAAGAAATTGCAAATAATATAGATAAAATTCAAGATTTAACTGGACAATTACAATTATCAGAATCTTCAAATTTAGCATTACAAAAAAGAATAGATAATGCTAAACAATTAGAATCACAATTTAAAAGCTATAAAGAAGAAAATGAAAAACAACAGTTAATAAATAAAGAATTAAAAGAACAAAACGTTGAACAAATAAAAAAATTAACTGAAGAATATGATTCAAAATATCAATTACTAGAAACTGAATATACTAAATTAAAAGAAGATTATGATTTAAATGAAAAAAATATTGAACAAATACAAAATTGTGAAAATGAAAAAAAACGACTTAATGATATAATAGAAAAAAATCAAAAAGGTCAATTAGAATTAGAAAAAGATAAAAAATTTTATAAAGAAAAATATGATCAATATAATGATACAATTAAATTAAAAATTAAAGAATTATGTAAACAAAAACAAGCTGATTATAGTGAATATGAAAAATTAACTGCTGAATATTATGATGATATGAATGATTTTACTAATATTACTTTACCTAATTTTATGCAAATATCAAATATAAATATAATTCCAGATAAAAATAAAGATATAACTATAAATCAAGAAGAAAATAATTATAAATCTAAATTATCTAATGATGAAATAACAAATTATAATATTATAGAAAAGAAAAAAAATAATTTAATAGAAAGTAATCAAGAATTAGAAAATGAAATAATTCCTGAAATAACTGAAGAAACTATAATTGATTTACAAAAGAAATATAATAATATATTAGAATATGAAATTAAAATAAATACTTTAGCATATAGAATTAAGACTATTAATAGTATATTAACAGATTTAAATGCTTCATGTAATGAATTAGATACGGATTATACAATAAATGATGTACCTTATTTACATCAAGGAATTAATAAATTAATTAAAGATCATTATACTTTATTACAAAAGGTAATTATTTTAGCTGATAGACAAAAAAAAATTAGAGAACAATTATTAGCTACAAAAGATATTATTCAAAATTCAAAAAATACTAAAAATGATATTATTAAATTATCATCTGATAAAGATTTAATGCAAAAACGTATTGATGAATTATATACTGATAATCAAATAAAAAAAAATACAATAGAATCATTAGAACAACAATTAAAAGTTTTAAATGATACTTTACAAACAATATCTAAAGAAAAAGATTTAGAATGTCAAATTAAAATCGATAAATTAGAAAAAGATTTAGTTGATTTAAATAGTAGAATTCAAGAATTAGAAAATTCTAATATTGAATTAACAAAAAGTAAAGAAACTTTTTTTAAAAGATTGAATAATACTATAACAACTACAATTAAAAACGATTTAAAAGATAATACAGAACTTATTAACAGTTTTCAAGAAATGTTAAATAATGAATCATCAATTATTAATCAAGAAACTAATAAAATAGATCATATAAAAATAATAAAAAATAAAATTAATTTTATTATAACTAATTTATTAAGTATTAATACCAAATATCAAGATTTATTAATACTTAATAAAACATTACAAGATGAAAATACAGCATTAAAAGAAGAAAATCGTGATTTAAAAGTATATAATGAACAGTTAAAAGGTTATTTAAAAGATACAGAAAAAAATATATCAATTTATCAAAATTTTAATCAAGAAAGTATAAATATTATTATTAATTTAAGTACTCAAATACAACAATTATTAGATTCGGTTGTAAAAAATACTTTATTAATTGACCAAAATAGATATAAAATTTTAGAAAATAATGATAATTATAAAGAAATTAGCCAAAAACTTAATAGTGATATCAATAGTATTAAAATACTAATAGAAGATTTAGAAAAACAAAAAAATATAGATTTTGATATTCAAAAATTATTTGATAATATTACTAATTTAAATAATCAACAAATAATTCCAAATATTACTAATTTTCAAAATAATATTATTAAAGAAATTCTTAATGAATATAATAAAAATATTCAAGAATTAAATGATATAAAATTACAAAATGATACAATTATAGCAGAAATTGCAGATATAAATCAAAAAAATCAAAAATTAGAAAGTGAATTAAAACAAAAAGAAATAGAATATAATGAAAAAATTCAAAAATATGATCCTAATATTTTTATTTCATTTATACAAAAAATATTTAATACATTTAATCAAACTAATAAACAATATAATATTAATGATATAATTTCAATAGAAAAATTTAAAGAAAATATTCAAGAAAGTTTATCATTAGTTATTGAAAAACATAATGAAATTTTTAATAATATTATTCAAGATTATAAAGATCAAATTAAAGACTTTCAACAAAAAAATAATGAACAATCTGCTATTATTAAAAGATTAGAAACTAAAAATGAAAAAAATATTAAACTTAAACCTATAGCTGAAAATAAATTACAAAATATTAAATCTGAAGAAAACAATATACAATCTAATATTCAAAAAACAAGTTCTGAAATTATTACTTTACAAACAACTATTGATCAATTAACAATTGAAAATACTAAAAAAAATCAAGAATTAGAACAAACATTAAAACAAAAAAGTGATATTGAAGAAAAATTACAATCGATATCTAAACAAAATGAAGAATTACAACAAAGATTATCTGAAAATAGTACTAATAATTCTCAATTAAAAGAATTAGAAATTAAATTTGATAGTAAATTACAAAGTAAAGAATCTGAATTAGGTCAATTACAAGAGCAATTAAAAAGTAAAGAATCTGAATTAAAACAATTACAAAAACAATTACAAAGTAAAGAATCTGAATTAGAATTAATTAAATTACAAAGTAAAGAATCTGAATTAGAACAATTACAAAAACAATTACAAAGTAAAGCATTTGAATTAGAACAATTACAAGAAACTTCACAAAGTAAAGAAAAAGAGCTAATTAAATTACGTAGTAAAGAATCCGAATTAACTCAATTAACAGAAACTTTACAAACAAATACCGAACAATTACAAACCAAAGAACAAGAAATATCAAAATTACAAGAAAAAATTAAAATGTTAGAATTAGTATTAGATAATGATTCTAATTTATCAAAATTACAAGAGCAATTAAAAAGTAAAGAATCTGAATTAAAACAATTGCAAGAACAATTACAAAGTAAAGAGAAAGAGCTAATTGCATTGCAAAGTAAAGAATATGAATTAAAACAATTACAAGAACAATTACAAAGTAAAGAGCAAGAGTTAATTGAATTACGTAGTAAAGGATCTGAATTAGAGCAATTACAAGAGCAATTAAAAGGTAAAGAACAAGAGTTAATTAAATTACGTAGTAAAGAATCTGAATTAGAACAATTACAAGAGCAATTAAAAAATAAAGAGCAAGAGTTAATTAAATTACAAGAAAATTTTCAAAAAAATAAATCTGAATTAGAACAATTTAAATTAATATCTCAAGAATTAGAACAAAGATTACAATTAAATATTAAAAAAATATCAGAATTAGAACAATTAGATCTACAAAATAAACAAAAAATACAAGAACTAAAAGAAAATTTATTATTAAAGGATGAAGATTATAATTTAAAATTATCTAATTATCAAAAAGATAAAGATTTAATTAAAGAATTAGAAAGTCAATTAATAGAAAAAGAAAAACAATATCGTCAATTAAATGACAAATATATTATTTTAGAAAGAGAAAAAACTGAATTAAATATTAAATATCAAAAAATTCTAGATGAAAATGAAAATTTTAAATCACGTATAACTCTTTTAGAACAAGAATTAGTAAAAAATAAAGAAATAAATAATCAAATAAATATGATAAATCAAGAATTAGAACAAATTAAATTAGAAAAACAAACTTTACTTAAACAAAATGGTATTTATAAAGAAGAATTAGACATAGTATCTAAAGAATTAAAAACTATGTCAGAACTTAATGAACAATTAATAAAAGAAAAGGCCAGTTTAGAATTATTAGTAGCAAGTCTAACCGCTGAACAAAAAGATCAATTAAATACAACAGTTACAAAAATAATCAATGAATATCTAAAAAATAATAATATTCCTACAAAGAATACTGCTTTAAATACCAATGTATCTACAATATTAGGAGATACATTAACAAATAATGACTTATTGCAAAAACAAATTAATAATTTAATTATGCAAAATAAAAAATTAATTAGTGATTTAGCAACTGAAAAACAACAATCTTATAATTTAAATGTTAAATTACAAGCAACTGAATTAGTAAATGGATTAATTCAAGTTAAAGTTTTAGAAATAGCAATAGCTGATAAAGATAAACAAATAGCTGAATTATTAAAAGAAATTGAAGATAATAGTAAAAATAATACAGAAAAAGAAACAGCTCTTATTCAAAAAAATGAACAAAATAAATTAGAAATTAAAAGATTAACTGGTGATATTGATTTAAAACAACAAACTATTTTAGAATTAACTGAAAAAAATGAATCATTAACTGAAAAGAATAAAACATTAGAACAAAGTATAATAGAATTAACTAAAGAAAAAGATCAAATTATACAAAAAATTCAAAAAGATTATACAGATAATGATATAAAATTAAAAGCAGCACTTATTAATTTATCTAAAGAAAAAGATCAAATAATTAAAGAATTACAAGAATTAGATACACAAAATAAATTAGAAATTCTAAACTTAACTAAGAGTATTGATAATATTACTAAAGAAAAGGATAAAAAAATATTAGAATTAACTGAAAAAATATCAGAATTAAATACTAAAAATGAAACATTATTAAAAGAAAATACAAAATATATTAATAATATATTAAATGTTTTATTAATAAATGAAACAGAAATTGATAAATCACGAATAATAGAACTAGATCTTAATAGTTTAAATGATGAAATAAAAAATTTCAATAATCTTTTTAATAATATAAATTTTATTATAAATGAAGAAAATGTTAATAAAATAATAGAATTAATTAATAATTATAAAACTAAAATAATAAATCTATTATATAAAAATAATGAATTAACTAAAGAAAATCGAGAATTATTAGAAAAAATAGATAGTAAAGAAAAAGAAATTAAAAGTTTAAAAGAAATAATTCAAAAAAAAGTCCAAAATGAAACTGAAAATTTATCTACTTTAGAAGCACTCGATGCTAAATTTTTACAATTAATAGAATTAAATAATGATATTCAACAAAAATATTTAAATGAAAATAAAACATTTGTTGGATCATTTCAATCTTTTATTGGTGGTTCTGAAGAAGAATCAAATAAACAACAAATTATAATAAATACATTAACATCTCGATATACATTATTATTAGAAAAATATGAAAAATCAACAAAAATTTATGAAAATTTAGATAAAACTATTAATAAATTAAAAACAGAATTAACTGAAAATAAAACAAAATATGATACGGAAATACAACAATTAGAAAATGACAATAAAGTATTAACAGATAATATTACAAAATTAAAAGAAGTTGAAGATGGTAAAGATATATTAATGCAAAAGTTTAAAGAAAAAGTACAAGAATTAAATGATAAAATTAAACAATTACAAACAAGAGAATCCGAATTAAATCAACAAAAAGATCAATTAAATGAAGATATTAATACATTAAAAATTAAGTATAATGAATTAATATCAAATAAACAAATAGAATTTGATAAAGAAATATCTAGATTAAATCAAGAACATAAAGATGAAATTGACAGATTAACACAAAAATTTTTAGCTTTACAGCAAGAAAAAGAATCATTAGACACTAATATAATACAATTAGAAACTAATAAAAAAGAATTAGAAACTAATGTAAAACAATTAAAAAATAATATAAAACAATTAACAGAGGAAAATAAATTAATAATAATTAGAAATAATGAATTAGAACAAATTAAACAAGGAAATGAAACAAATATAGAACAACTTAATGCTAATATAAAACAATTAGAAGGTGAAAAACAAGAACAATTATTAGAATTAACTAATTTAACAGAACAACATAAAATATTATTAACTGAATTAGAACAATTACAAATACAATTAGAACAATTAAAAGAACAATTATCAAATTCAGAAACCAGTAATAAAAAATTAGAATCTGAAAAAGATCAATTAAATTTAAAATTATCAGGTAAAGAACTAGAAATAAATGAATTAAAAAGTAAATTAAATGAATCAGAACAAAATTATTTAGCTATTGTAGAAGAAAATGAAAAATTAAAAAAAGAATTACAAAAGGCAAAAGATGATTTAGTATATGGAGAAGATATTTATTATTTTATAGAAAAACCTAAACAGGAAAAAACTATTATTAATAATTTAGATTTATCTATAAATTTAAAAAATAAAAAAATAGATAAATTTAGTGAATATTTATTAAATAACCCTAGAATATAATAAAAAAAAAATTGAATATGATAATTATTTTAATTATATTATAACAGATTTCAATTACAATCATCAAAGCTATCAACATGAACAATCAACAAGTTTTTGATCAAATTATTTCATTGATTAATGTATTAAACATTAATTTTGATGAATTATATAATCATTATAAAATGAATCAAAATAATGATGATAAAAAAATCAGTTGTGAAACTATTGAAGAAATCATTGAAGAAATTGCTGATGATGTAATTAATAAAGAAATTAAAGAAGAAAAAAAAACTATTAAGTCTTTTATTAAACCTGAAAAAAAGAGTTGGGCTGATTATAGTGATGATGAAGATGATTTCTATGTTGAACAAAAACAAAAGAAGTTAGAAACTTCAGAAACAAAAAGATGGGCTGATTATAGTGATGATGAAGATGATGATCAAACATCAATTAAAGCACAAAAAAGTAAAAGTTTTTCAGATATTGTAAAAAATAAAGTTTTGGAGAAAAAAGAAATTATTCCAGAACAAAAAACATATAAAAAACAAGAATTTAAATCTAAAGTATCATCAAATGTTATTGTTATTGAAAATTTACAACAATTTTTAGATTTTATGAGAAATACTCCAAAAAATGAATACATTATTAAAGATTATGCTCATTGTGATCATACATTTAATGGAAGTTTATGTGATAATGTAAAAAAATGTAAAAAAATTCATATCCAAAGATGTATTCATGGTGATAATTGTGAAAAGAAAAAATGCACTTATATTCATTTAAAAGATATGCCTACAGATTCAGCAAAGGATAACTTTATTGAAAGTATGGAACAATATAATCAAATAAAATCAAAAAAAAGAGTATGTTGTTAAATATATATTTTATAAAAATACATAATCATCATTTATATTTTTTTTGATATTATTTTTAATAAATATATTTAAATTATTAAATTCTAAATAATTATTATATTGAATAATTCTATCTTCTTGAGAAAATGATTTTTGAAAATTTTTAATATAACTATTTACAATATCTGATACAGTAATATTATGTTTTTTTATGATATTTATAATTTCTGATAAACATTTTTCTTTTTTTATTTGAGGTGATACTCTCATATTCTAAATTTCTAATACTTTTATATTATAAAAATTATTTTTTTTTTAGAATATATATATATTTATAATATATTATATTAAAATATTCATTATAAAATTATGGATATCGTTAAATTATTTACTACCAAAAATACAATAACTGAAAATATTAAGTTTAAATCAGTTAAACAATTATTTGGATCTATTGAAAATATAAATTATTTATCTAATATTTTATATAGAGAAAATTATTTATCTAATAATAGAGAATTATATAATCATATAAAAAATAAAGTAAAAAAATATATTAAATCATGGATTAATTTAGGAAAATTTGATAATATTGATGATAGTTTTCTACCTAATTATGATACTGATTTACAATTAACATATTATAATAAATTATTTATAGATACATTTAAAGATCAAATAATTGATTATAATTTATATAATAGTGAAATACAAAATAATCCATATTCTCATAAATTTTTAATTAAAAATGAAAAAAAAAATATGTCTGATTTTCAAGCAGATGATTATCAATATTTAAATACTAATAATTATAATGAAAAATTTACATTAAATACTCAATTTAAAAAATCATATAATCAAATTCCATATTATGAAAAATGGATATATAATAAACATTATGATAGAAAAGATACAGGATCTTTAGAAACTAGATCATTAGAAAATAAAAACTCTAAAATATATAATAATAAAGATTTATATAATAATTTAGATTATTTAAAATAATAGCATTTAAATTTAATTATAATAAACAGATATAACTATTATGTTACATAATTTACATTCAGATATAATTATAAATATATTAAATTATATTGGATTTTATCATGATTATAAAAATTTAAAAAATACAAATAAATATTATTATAATTTATTGTACAATTTAACAGATGCTATTTATTATATAGATATTGATTATATTCATAATAATAATTGTTTATTAATTTTAAATGATTATCATAATTTTTATCAAAATATATTTTTTAATCAAATAATTATTATTAATAATATTAAAGACTTATTTACATTTAATTTAAAAAATATTAAATTATTAGATATTAATTTATACGAAACAAATATATATTATGAAAATGAATATGATATATTTAATGAAGAAATTTTAGAAAAATTAATTAACTTAAAATATTTAAATATTTCAGAATCAAATATTAATTATTTACCGTCTAATTTAATAAATTTAGAATATTTAAATATTAGTGATACAAAAATTAAAACAATACCAAGAACTTATAAAAAATTAAAATATTTAGTTTGTGTACCTTATTATACAAATAATTTAAAATATATACCTAAAAATATATCTTTAAATTTGCATTATTTAGAATTAATTAATATTTGTCATAAATCAATATATTTAAATAGTGAAAATTTAAAATTTTTAGAAACATATGAAGGTGAAAAAAATATATGTAATAAAACATATATTTATTTAGATAATAATATTATGAAATATAATCAACATAATAATATGATGATTTTATATATAAATAATAAAAAAAATAATAAAATAAATAGAAATATTGATTATATAAATATGATACCAAAATTATATTTTTATTGTTTTGCTTGAATTAATATATCAATTAATTTATTATAATTAGGTTTTTTATGTTCTATTGTTAATATCTTATTAATTTCTAAAATAAATAATTTAATAAATTGATATTCATGTAATGTATTCATAAAAATTGATTCTTTGATTGAAATTATATTTTGAATATTTTTTTGATTATATAATTCTTTAAATAAAGAGTCATCTAGTAAATATAAAATAATATATAATATACTTTCTATATCATCAGATCTTTGTCCTCTAAATCCTTTATTTATATTTCGAGAACTAAATAAATCATTACCTTTTCTATTATTTAATTTAATATTCGGATAAAATTCTGAATATATATTTATATATTTATCACATAAATTAAAATCAACTAGTTTAATATTCATAGTATTTTCATCAATAAACATAATATTTTGTGGTTTTAAATCTATATATAAATATTTATTATTATGTATATATTTAATAGTCTTTATTAATTGAATAGCTATATCTAATATATCATTTATTAAAAATATATATTTTTCTTTTTTTAAATCTAAAGTATAATTTAAATACTCTTCTAATAATATAGCATATTTATCTTTTTCATAAAAATAATTTTTAGAATTATTAGAATATAATTTAACAATATTATTATGATTATTAAATATATTCGATAATAAAATATATTCATAGTATAATATATTTTTATTATTTTGTATATCTTGATATTTAATAATAAAATTATTATTTTGATACTTTACTAAATATACTTCATTATATGTACCTTTATTTAAATATTCTATAGAATCATATAAAATATTATTCATATTTAATTTTTTTTTTAAAATAATTAATTTATCGTTATCATTATTATTTTCGTTATCATTATTATTTTCGTTATTATTATTATTTTCGTTATTATTATTTAATGATTTTTGAATAATATTATAATGTCTTGTACAATAATTTTTAGATAAGTAGTTAAATTTTGATTTAAATTTACAATTTTTATCTTTAACTATAAATTCACAAAACATATTTATAAATATATTAATATTAATAATAAATTCAATTTTATAAATAATATATAATATAAATATTTATCAAATTATAATTATTATCATATAAATGAGTATTAAAAATATCTATATATGTAATGGAAATGGAAAATGTATAATTTCTTGTTATTGTAAATGTTTTTATTATAATATTAATTATCAAAAAATTTATCATAATAAATGCTTATGTGGACATCGAAATCATAAAACTAATGAAAATTATATATATGGTTATTGCCCATCAAACCATTGTCAATTAATTAAATGCACTAATTATAATTACTGTAAATTAAAAAGACCTTTATATGAATTAAAATTAAATAATATGTATTGTAATTTTTGTGCTCTTTATTTAAATTCATTTATTAAATTAGATTTAGTTAAAAAATGTACTATATGTAATATTAATGAAAATATAGTTTTATTAAAATGTAATCATACTATATGTTATAATTGTTTAGTAAATAAGACCAAATGTATTAATTGTAATAATACATTAATATATTGTAAAAACAATAATTTAGATTGTAAATATATAAAATATAAATGTCATATATGTAAAAATTAATTTAAAATTGAAGTTAATTATATAAAAATATTATAATATTATGTCTGAAAAAAGATCATATATAAATTTTTTAGATAAAACAGAATTTCCATTTTTTATTAAAGATGGAAAAATTAAATTTAAAAAATTATTAAGTAAAGTTAATAAATCTAATAATATTAGATTTTGGAAAATTTATAGTATATTAAAAAATAACAATTTAATCTTAGATATATCTGAAGACTTATTAGATATAAATAAATTTAATGAATTTAAATTGTTATATACTAATTTAAAATTATATATTTATACTGAATATGGAATGGTTAATGGTAAACTTACTAAAACAGAACCAACTATCATAGATATAGGAAAAAATTTAAATAAAAAAAATGAAACTACTATATTAACTCAAGGTTTAATACATATGAGAAATTTATATTTAAAAAAACAAAAATCAGGATATAATATTAATATAGATTTAATAGAACAAAATGATATTTATCCAATGGCTTTGCAAGTGTATTCTAAAAATAAAAAACATATAAATTATCCTTGTTATATTCAACCAAAATTAGATGGAATTAGATTAATTGCAAAATATAATCATAATAAAACAGATATTATTTTACAATCTAGACGTTTAAATAAATATAGTGGATTTGATTTTATAAAAGAAGAAATTAAATTATTATTACAAAATAATACAGATTTAATATTAGATGGTGAATTATATAATCATAGTTTAGATTTACAAAATATATCAGGTATTGTTAGAAATGAAAAAACAGATAAAGATAAAGATAAATTACAATATTATATTTTTGATTGTTTTGAAATTAATAATGATACTATATTTGAGGATAGAATTAAATTACTACAAATAAAATTTAATTTATTTAATAATTTTAAATATTTAAAATTAGTAGATACAATATTAGTAAATAATGAAAAAGATGGAGATAAATTATATAAAGAGTATATACAAAAAAAATATGAAGGTATAGTATATAAAAATAAAAATGTAATATATGAACATTCTAATATTAAAGAAATTAGATCTATGAATTATTTAAAAAGAAAAAAATCTTATGATGCTGAATATCCTATTGTCGGATACGAAGAAGGACAAAATGGAAAAGATAAAGGAGCAATTATATTTATAATGAAAACGGAAGATAATAAAGAATTTAGAGCAGTACCCAATATGCCATTAAAAAAAAGAAAAGATTTATATAAGGAAGCAAATAAAGATTTTAATAAATTTAAAAATAAATTAGCGACAATTTCATTTGATGAATATAGTAAAGATAAAATACCATTAAGACCAAAATTTATAGCAATTAGAGATTATGAATAAAATATTTAATAAAGTACTTTATTTTTTTTATTTTTAATTTCTTTAATATTTTTTAAATTATTTTTATAATTTTTTAATATTTTATAAGATAGAGTTAAATAATAAATAAAATTCATTTTATTAATATAAAATTTTATATTTAATTATAAAATATAAACATTAATATAGATATGTCTGATAATACAGACAATAATGATAATCAAAATAAAAAAAATAGATGTTATGAATGTAATAAAAAATTAGGATTATTACCAATTAAATGTAGATGTAATAATATTTTTTGTGAAAAACATCGTTATGCTGAAAAACATATGTGTTCTTATAATTATCAAGAACAATATAAAAAAGAATTAATTAAACAAAATAATTTAGTAATATCTGAAAAGATATCAAAAATATAAAAAAAAATACAAACATATAATATATAACACTACTCTGTATAGCACTAGTAGTCCAACATCCAGTCTCTGTTTGGCAAAGGATGTCCCTCTATATAATGAAAAATGAGGAACTGGATGAAGTCATCCATATCCACCCACTCTTCATCATACCACCTCATGACAGACCCCCATCCGTGCTTGATGTGGTACCGATCGACATGCACATTAATAATGTGTCTGCCTCTCAGAAACACGTCAAAGTTCCCAGGATACTCCGTAGTATGTTGGAACTCAAACTCCAACAACACAGGCTGCTCAAGCTGTCTCTGCTTGATCTCACCCAGATATTTCTGTGTGATGATCAAAGGCTCAACAAGCTTTGAGAACTGTTTCTTGTTCTCTTCCAACAGACCATTGAAGTCAAGGATTTTGTCCTTCACTTCTTGTGGAAAACAATCCCACGATAGTGTTGGCTTGTGTTGAGCAATCCGTTCAGCTCTTTGCTCCTTTTCTTCCTGCACCTGCAAAGCTTCCATCCGCTTGTTAAGTTTGTTCAACAAGTCAGTCACGAGTGAAATGTGTGACGACAGTTGTTCGATCTGTTGCTTGGTGGAAGTCATTGTGTTTGACATATATAATTACAAAAAAAAATTCAATTATTTTTTTATAATTAACCAATAACCCAATTATAATTACAAAAATTACAAGTTAAACTTAAATTAGAACCTTCATCTAAAGATCTACCTTGATATTCTTGTATTTTTACTTCTTTTTTTCCACAATTTTTACATTTATATAAAGTACTTGTTTTATAATTTAATTTTTGCTCATTACGTAATTTTAAAGTATTTTTAATATTTACAGATTTATCTGGGCATAAATCTTCAGATGATAAACTTGCAATTTTAGTAATATCAATTTTATTATCAATGATCTGATTAATTAAATAATTAGATTTAACTTCAGATTCTTCATCTAAATTTTTAGTAATTTTATTACAATATAATTGATATAGATATATAAATTTTTCGTTATCCCATGATTTATAAATTAATAATTCTTCTGATTTTTTAACAGTTTCATTATAACATGATTTTTCAATTTCTATAATTGTATTATCTTGTTCTAATCTATATAAATTTTTAAATCTTTTATTTTTTTGCATAATATTTGCAATTAATAAAATAATAGCTCGTCTAATATTACAATATTGATCATCTTGATATAATCTTACGGGAATTGTAAAATTTAAACGTTTTTGCATTTTATCATAATCCATCTTTATTTATATTATTTTTATATTTTTAATTCAATTTTAAAATAAAAAATATAATATAATAAATGATAAATGCTTATTTATGAATGATATTATAATTGTATGTTATAAAAATAATGAAATGATTTCATCATCCAATTATTATGAAAATTTAATTAAATCAGACCAAAATAGTTTAGACTATTGTACAAAATGTGATGAAATAATTTTTAATAAATATATTATTAAACATTGTTTATTATGTAATGATTGTCATGAAAAAAATAAAATTCATTGTAAATTTTGTAAAAAATGTTATAATTCTAATTTAAACAATGATAAAGATATAATTAAACATAAAAAACAATGTGATCAATTTAATAAATATATAACTTATAAATAAATATTAATATTTATTTTTTTTTGATTTAAAATTGAATTAAATTATATTTTATTAATTATACTATTCTAATACTTTTTTCTTTAATAATAATGGAAAGTTTTGTAACATATTATAATGAAAATCATAATAGTAATTTAGAATTTGAAATTACCTATCATTTATATAAAAATATAAATATTTATAAAAGTATTTTTCATAAATTAAATGAAATTAGTGAAAATATAACTATTATTGAAAATATTGATATTTATTATGATAATAATATTAGATTAACAAAACAATTTAAAAATGGTAATAATTTAAATAAAGATATAAGTATTAAGAAAAAATCTTTATTAAAACCAATAACTTTAAAAAATTATATTGATAATGTTAATTTTATTAAAGTAAAATTAAATGAAGAAAATAATGTAAAATTAATAGGATCTAATAATATTAAAATGATTAGAATTAAATTAAGATTAAATTTTATATTAAAAAATAATAAAGATTATTCTATTGATTTAGATTTAATTAAAAATTTTAATATACAAAATAATAATTTAAAAGAAGTAAAAAATTTAGTATTTAAACCCTATAAATTATCAAATATTACTGAAGATATTAATTTTACATTATTTGATGAAATAGTATTAGAAACTGAATTTTTTAATAAACAATTAACTATTGATACTGTAAATAATAGTATTACATTTATAGAAAGTTTATTAAATGATTCTAAAGATAATAATAATAATGATTATCAAGAATATATTTATAATATTGCAAAATTTATTATATCTAATAAATCTTATTTAGATAATTTTAAATATAAATCAGGATTAAAAAAATTACTAAACAATGTAATTGAATTAAATTCAGATATATATTGTAAACATATATTACCTAATATTGAAAATTATTATATTACTGATAAAATTGATGGTAAAAGATGTATTTGTTATATTGAAGAATATTTAGATAAAATAAATATTACATTAATTTCAAATAAATTATATAAACTTAAAGAATATAACAATGTCTTTAATAAATCTGAAAAAAATAATTATAAAATTACAATTTTAGATTGTGAATTAATTTTAGATTCTAAATTAAAAAATGAAGATATTATATCTGAAAATGATATATTTTTATATATATTTGATATAATTACATATGAAAATAATCAAATTGGGTTTGATCCATTTGAAAACAGATTTAATTTTCTAGATAAAGGATTTAATAAAATTAAATTTTTACCAAATATTAAAATTAAAGATTATATTAAATTAACATCTAATTATAAAAATGAATTAACTGAATTTTATAATAAAAAAATAAATAGTAAATTTTATGAAATTGATGGTTTAATCTTTGTACCAAATTCTCATGTAAAAAATACTGAACATAAATATCCTATTAATACTAATTATAATAATATGATTGGATATAAATGGAAACCTATAGAACATATGACTATTGATTTTTATATTTGTAAATTACCAAATAATTTATATAATAATAAACCATATAGTCAATATAAATTAAATAAAAATGATAATATTTATATATTATTTAGTGGAATTTCTAAAAATGATTTTGATAAGTTAAATTTTACTTATTTAAACAATTATAAAAAAATAATTCCAGAACAATTTTTAAATAATACTTATTTTCCTATTCAATTTTCTACTAGTGATAATCCAAATAATTATATATTTATTTCATCAGTTGATGATTTACATAATAAAATTGGAGAGTTTTTCTATGATACAAAATTAAAACAATGGAATTTAAAAAAAATTAGAGATGATAGAGATATTGAATTAGAACGTGGTGAATATTTTGGTAATTATTATAGAATTGCTGAATTAATTTGGATTAATATTAATAATCCATTAGATATTAATAAAATGGTTGATAATAATAAAGATTGTTATTTTCAAATTGATGATAATTTAATATATAAAGCTCAAAGATCATTTAATTCTTATGTAAAAAGTAAAACATTAGAAAATATAATTTCTGATAAATTATATGATAAAAATGATACTAATTGGGTAATTGATTTAGCTGCTGGTAAAGGACAAGATTTAGCTAGATTAAATAATTTAAGTTTTAAGAATGGATTATTTATAGATAAAGATAAAAATGCATTATTAGAATTAGTTAATAGAAAATTTACATTAAAATCTCATAAAAAAACAAATATTAAGGTTTTTACAAAAAATTTAGATTTATTAACTGATTATAAAGATATTATTAAAGAACTAGATATATTTAATATAGAACCAGAAAGTGTAGATATAATGATTTGTAATTTTGCAATTCATTATATTATTACAAATGATG
>Ga0208857_1000137_pt1 | contig 18114 bp, 13 predicted proteins | sample LakMenEpi05Nov12_FD_150674 | JGI IMG/M metagenome (GOLD analysis project Ga0208857, IMG submission 150674) | Freshwater microbial communities from Lake Mendota, WI - 05NOV2012 deep hole epilimnion (SPAdes) | ecosystem: Environmental > Aquatic > Freshwater > Lake > Epilimnion/Euphotic zone ... | reverse complement strand
CTTGAACTGTTTTGATGTACTATCTGTTGTTAATGGGGTCATACTTTATAACTGCTGAAATGCTTTCTACATATACATTTTCGCAGGTTTTGACCCCTTTTTTTTAGTTCTTTGTGAGAAATCCGGGTTAAATCCTGTAGATCTTGATATGGCTACGCTATTAAACAATAGTGCGTTCCGTTTTATTGCTTTGCGAACGTTCACTTACTTACAATCAATACCTTGTCCATTTCCTGCTTTGTTGGGTTTCATGCTAATTGCTCCGCGTTCACGCAGTGTCCCGCAGGGATACGTTCACGTTCCACAACCCAACCTACAAATCAAGGCTTTTTCCAATTTGAACAAGGTATTGACAATATAACAATTTTTTAGCTTAACAGCAAGAAGCCCCACATCTCACTCTTAGGAGCGTGGGATGAATTGCGTAGCGTACCGGCTTGTGAGTTGACTACTTCTTCCATCGGTGCATCTATCTAAAATACCTCTTTCCTTCAGTCCCACAAGGGATACGAGACGCTATCTGCAAAGAAGCAAGGTACAGGTAAACGTCAATCCTCACACCTAAAGAATTGGCTGAAATTGGGTGTGAGATGTGTCCATATTGTTAAAACGAGTAGAGTCAGCTTTAGGGTCGCAACCTACGATCATAATGCGTTGACCCATTTCAGCCATAGCGGCTAAAGTATTTTGAGAAGTGGTAGATTTACCGATACCGCCCTTGCCGTAGAAAGCTATCTGTCTAATTTTTTCTTCAGTCATTGTTCGTGTTTCCTAGAATTAGTTAATTGGTGGTTTTGTCTGGTTCTCACGGCCAAGTTCTACGGCGGTGAGCGTTTGTAGAACGTCGCTATCTATGGAGGCGATCGCTCTACAGACAATTTGGTTTTGTTCATGGTATTTATGAGGTTGTAAGGATTTTTTCTTTGTCAGTTGTAGGGGTTTAGCACTGCTAAACCCTTACTATTAGCTGTTGTTTACTAAACTGCTTCGACAATAATTTCTTTACTGATGCGATCGCGTAATCTCGCTTCAATCGCAATCTTTAAAGTGGCTGTGCTGCTAGAACATGAACCGCAAGCACCTTTAAGAATGACTTTAATCTTATCGCCTTCAACATCATAAAGTTCTACATCTCCCCCGTCGGCGATTAAAACAGGTCGGACTTCTTCATCTAATACTTTTTGAATCAGAGCAATTTTTTGAACTGTAGTTAATGGTCTTTGTTGCTCTGAACTGGAAATTTCTGTTTTAGCTTTCGCCTTGTAGCTGTAGAGATTTTTGTTGGCGGCTTCCTGCTTTACTTCTCTTATTATATCATCAATCTTCGTTAAACAAGAACCGCATCCGCCACCAGCTTTTACATAATTTGTTACTTGCTCTGCACTGAAGAGATTGTTTTGTGCAACTGCTTTCTTGATCTTAGCATCAGTTATTCCGAAACAGCTACAGATGAGGACACCTTCTTCATCGTCATGTGCCTCTAAAGGAATGCCGCGATAATTATAAATAGCAGCTTCTAGAGCCTCTTGACCCATAACAGAACAGTGCATTTTCTCTTGAGGTAAACCACCTAAATAATCAGCGATTTCCTTATTTGTCACACCCAAAGCTTCATCTAAAGTCAGACCTTTAACCATTTCAGTTAAAGCACTCGAAGAAGCAATCGCACTGGTACAACCAAAAGTTTGAAACCGAGCATCGAGAATTTTATCTGTTGCTTCTTCAACTTTCAAATGTAATCTTAAAGCATCACCACAAGCAATACTTCCCACTTCACCAGTTGCCAGTTTCACACCAGCTTCGCCAGTTTCTTCAATAGCACCCTGGTTTTTGGGATCGTAAAATAACTCTAATACTTTATCAGTGTAGTCCCACATAGTTAATTTTAGATTTTGGATTTTAGATCGGTGATTCGTAATTTTTGATTAGTCAGCAGTCAGTTTTTACTTACTACTGACAACTGACTAATGACTAATGTACGGGCGAAGCATTCGGAGAAAAGCCTTTGGGAGAAACCGATAATTGATCATCCGAATGCTTCGCCCCTACGGATTGTTGTTGTAACCAACCCGCCTCATCATTTTTGAAGGGAGATAAAGCTCGGAGACGGTCAACAATTTCTGGCATTACTGCTATTACTTGATCAATTTCAGCTTCGGTTGTGTAGCGAGAAAGACTGAAGCGAATTGAGCCATGTAAAGTAGTATAAGGCAAACCCATAGCTCGTAAAACATGAGAAGGTTCAAGAGAACCAGAAGTACAAGCAGAACCAGAAGAAGCACAAATACCGTACTTATTTAAAGAGAGCAAAATTGCTTCACCTTCAATATATTTGAAACCGATATTTGTAGTATTTGGTAATCTATGTTTGATATCACCATTTACTTCACAATTAGGAATTTTAGCTAGAAGAGATTTTTCCAAATAATCGCGCAACTTTGTTAATCTCTGAGATACTTCTTCTAAATGTAACAGTTCTAATTCCGCAGCTTTGCCAAGAGCAATAATTCCCGGAACGTTCTCTGTACCGCCTCTGCGTCCTCGTTCTTGGTGTCCACCAACTAAGAGAGGACGGAAACGAACCCCACGTCTCACATACAAAGCACCAATACCTTTAGGAGCATGAATTTTATGACCAGATATAGTTAACATATCTATGGTGCTGGTCTTCATATTCAAGGGTATTTTGCCTACCGCTTGCACTGCATCAACGTGGAAGAGAGCGCCGTATTCCTTAACCATAGCACCAATTTCTTCAATTGGAAATATCGTGCCGGTTTCATTATTGGCATACATCATTGTTACCAAAGCAGTATTACCAGTTAGAGCAGCTTCTAACTCACTCAAATCCATTTGTCCATGAGAATCTACCGACAAATAGGTAACTTGATAACCTTTAGATTCTAATTGTTTGCAGACATTTAAAACTGCCGGATGTTCTACTTGGGAAGTGATGATATGACGTTTTTCAGGTTGAGCTAATAAAGCAGAATGAATAGCAGCATTATCGCCCTCAGTTCCGCAACTGGTAAAAACAATTTCTGATTCATCTGCTCCCAGTAAAGCAGCAACTTGTTCTCTAGCTATTTTTACAGCTTTCCCAAGTTGTCCACCAAAAGTGTGCATACTAGAAGGATTAGCATAATAGTCCGTCAAATAAGGCATCATTGCCTCAACAACTTGAGGATCTATTTTAGTGGTGGCATTATTATCAAGATAGATACAATTATTTTGCATGATTTTCCATATAAAAGTATAAAGTAGGGGCGAAGCATTCGGGCGATAAATTATCGGTTTTGTCCAAGACTATTTTCCCAATGCTTCGCCCTTACAGGGGCGATAAGTTATCGGTTTTGTCAAAGACTATTTTCTGAATGCTTCGCCCTCACAGGGGCGATAAGTTATCGGTTTTGTCCAAGACTATTTTCCCAATGCTTCGCCCTTACAGGAGTCAGAAATTCAGAAGAAAGATCAATATAAATATTCCCTATTTCCTCTTAACTGTTACCTGTCACCTATATAACTATTGGTCCTTGATGCTTTTGCAATTGTTGGGCAATCTTTTGGGAATAAGATTTATACCAATTCTCCCAATAGTCTTGCTTATTGGTTAACTTTGCTCTCACACGGTTGTAAGTAGCAAACCAACTTTCCCAATAATCACTAGGTTGTTTAATGCAACCATCAACAGTAGGACAACTGGCTTTACATTGAGGTACGGTGTGAATACTACCAGCGCAATTTGTGCAAAGTTCCGAGTCAATCCAGTAATTACCGTCAACTTCTTGAATTGCACCGGTAGGACAAACAGATAAACACAACTTGCAGGAAATACACTGGCTAGTAATTTCGTAAGCCATGATTATTTACCTCGGAGATTTTAGATTTTAGATTTTGGATTTTAGATTGGAGTCTATCAAATCCAAAATCCAAAATCCAAAATTGAATTACCCATTAGCCTTAACATATTGCTCGTAAAATTCTAAAGCAACCTTTTCAATTACGTCATAGGCTTCAACAGTTTTTATTCCTGCTGCTTCTAGTTTTTCCTTGGGACAATTGCCTATTTTGGATACCAAGACTGCTTTACAATCTGCAATTGATTTCATTATATTGTCTGCGGTAGCTGCTTCGCTGTAACCACCTTGACAATATTGATCAATCTTGCGGTGACTAACAAAACGAACTTCATTCCCATCAACTTCATAAACTTGAAATTCTTTGGCATGTCCGAAGTGTTGGTTAACTAATCCACCACCTTTTGTTGCTACTGCAATTAAGATTTTAGGACTATCGGCAGATTTTTTGCCAGTTGATGCTTTATCTTTGGCAGCCTTAATTTCTTCTCTAAATTTCTCAATCCCTTCGTGAACTTCTTGACGAGTTTCAAAGTTATATTCTGGAGCCATTTCCATGAACTTATCTTTAGTAAATTCTTGGCTACGGTCTTCTCCTAATAATCCTACCGCATCGGCTCGACACTGGCGACAGTGACGCATCATTTTCATGTTACCAGAGCAATTGTCTTGGACTTCTTTCAGTTCTTTTCCTGTTGGTCCACGTTGACCAGTTAAACCGAAATGAGTACCATGTTCTGGTGCAGAAATTAGCGGCATAATGTTGTGTAAGAATGCGCCTCTCTCCCGAATTGCCTTATTAACTTCTACCAAATGTTTATCATTAATTCCCGGAATCATCACGGAATTAACTTTGCATAAGATATCAGCTTCTTTGAGAGCTTGCAATCCTTCCAATTGTTTTTCTAGAAGAATTTTTGCCCCTTCAATCCCTCTGTAACGTTTGCGTTTATAGTGAACCCAAGAATAGATTTCTGCACCTATTTCGGGGTCAATGGTATTAAGGGTGATAGTAACGTGATCTATATTTAATTGCTTGATGCGATCAATATGTTCTGTCAGCATCAAACCGTTAGTAGATAAGCACAATTTAATATCTGGTGCTTTATCGGCAATTAATTCAAAAGTCCGAAAAGTTTTTTCTGGATTAGCCAAAGGATCACCAGGACCAGCAACTCCCAACACAGTCATTTGAGGAATTTTTCCGGCAATTACTAACACTTTATGGGCAGCTTCTTCCGGTGTGAGTAATTCACTCACTACTCCAGGACGACTTTCGTTAGCGCAATCATACTTGCGGTTACAATAGTTACATTGAATATTGCAAGCTGGAGCAACGGCAACGTGCATCCGTGCATAGTGATGATGAGCCTCTTCACTATAGCAGGGGTGTTTAGAAATGCGTTCTATGAGTTTTTCATCCATTTCTGGAGTTGTGGTGCTGTCGCAACCGCAAGCAGCAGATGTAGCAGGGGCGATAATGGCATTCTCAAAGTCGGAGGTGAGAATATCTGTAGCAGGTAGTGTCATTGAATTTCGCTGTTGGAGGTGGACTTGAGAGCCACTGTGGGAGATGCTGTCAATACTGCCAATATCTAAATGATTTTAGACATGGTGCTAATCTCATCCCTCCACTCACTTTTGACTGCTAACTTTGTTTTGTTAAGGAGCGTTAAGTGATTGGCGATAAATGATTTATAGCAGCCCTTTTTTTTGCCCCCCTTCGTTGACAGGGGATAGAACTTATTGGATTTATTATGTTTGTACTCAAATCCTTAAATCCTTGTATTGCAACGATACAAAAATTAAAAAAGATTTTTTCGGGTAGGGGTACGAGTATTTATAGTGAGGGGTACGAGTATTTATCGTGAGGGGTTCAGGATTTCTTTGTACTCATCTCCAAGTCAATACCTGTAAGGATTTCAGCTATCTTTTTATTGGGTTTTCTTGATATTCGACTGTACTCAACTTTTCTGCAAATTATCCTGAAAACTCTTGTTTATCAAGGATTTGAGGATAAAAAACTGGAGTAAGACTAATCCGACTACTCCAGATCCGAGCGAAATTCAATTCTGTATACAACCTATCATTTTTTTTCGGGTAAAAATGCAATTTATATTTTTTTAATTTTTCGATTATTAATGATATAAATTGTAGCTGTATATCTTGCTGTATAAGGAATATACCTTTGCTAGATCATCTATATTAATGCAGATAATTTGCAAAAGATTTAATTTTTTGATCATTATTTATTGGTGATTGGTTATAATTTTGTTAGCCATAAACTTTCGATTATTACTACTATACATATATAGTGAACAAACCAAATTAGGGAAAATGTGATGAAAGCTGTTATTATCCATATAGATATAAAAGGTGTGAAACTTCTGTTCAATGAGCCTGTTTCTGCCAGAAAAGTTGTAAACTGAATAATAAACAGATTTGATATACATTACTAACTAAGCGTAATTCCCAATGACCACTAAACGCCATTACCACATTATTACCTTCGGTTGCCAAATGAATAAGGCCGACTCTGAGCGCATGGCTGGCATCTTAGAGGACATGGGCTTTGAGTGGTCAGAAGACCCAAATCAGGCAGATTTAATCCTTTACAACACCTGCACCATTCGGGATAATGCGGAACAAAAGGTATATTCTTATTTAGGTAGACAGGCCAAACGCAAGCAGGAAGAACCTGATTTAACTTTGATTGTTGCTGGTTGTGTTGCCCAACAAGAAGGGGCAGCTTTATTGCGACGGGTGCCAGAATTAGATTTAGTCATGGGACCACAACACGCTAATCGTCTGAAAGATTTGCTAGAGTCGGTTTTTGCAGGTAATCAAGTTGTCGCTACTGAAGAAGTTCACATTTTTGAAGATATCACCCAACCGCGTCGGGATAGTCAAGTCACAGCTTGGGTAAATATCATTTATGGCTGTAACGAACGTTGTACTTATTGTGTAGTTCCTAACGTCCGTGGTGTGGAACAGTCCCGCACACCAGAAGCGGTTAGATCCGAAATTGAACAGTTAGCAAGACAAGGGTACAAAGAGATTACGCTCTTGGGTCAAAACATTGACGCTTATGGACGAGATTTACCCGGTTCTACCCCCGAAGGTCGTCACCTGCACACATTGACAGATTTACTTTATTATGTACATGATGTACCGGGCATTGAACGCATTAGATTTGCCACGAGTCATCCGCGTTATTTTACAGAAAGATTAATTAAAGCTTGTGCAGATTTGCCCAAGGTATGCGAACATTTCCATATTCCCTTTCAGTCTGGTGACAATGAGCTTTTAAAAGCTATGTCACGGGGTTATACACACGAAAAATATCGCCGGATTATTGATACTATTAGAGGATATATGCCAGATGCGTCAATTAGTGCTGATGCGATTGTGGGTTTTCCCGGTGAGACAGAAACACAGTTTGAAAATACTTTAAAATTGGTGGAAGATATCGGTTTTGATTTAGTGAATACTGCGGCTTATTCACCCCGTCCTGGCACACCTGCGGCTTTGTGGGATAATCAACTCAGTGAAGAGGTAAAAAGCGATCGCTTGCAAAGATTGAATCATTTAGTTAATATTAAGGCAGCCGAGCGATCGCAACGTTACTTTGGCCGCATTGAAGAAGTATTAGTAGAAGCGCAAAACACCAAAGACACAAATCAAGTCATGGGAAGAACCGGCGGAAATCGGCTTACGTTCTTTACTGGTAATATTAATGAACTTAAAGGACAAATAGTCAAAGTCAAAATTACCGAAGTTCGGGCTTTTAGTTTAACTGGAGAAGTGGTAGAAGTTCGTCAACCAGTGACAGTTTAAAAAAATACAGGAGTATGGTGTCAGCTATACTCCCCGTCCGTAATCTCAGGCAAAAAACCTGAAAAAGGACTTTGCATGGGGCGTTATGCTTCGCTAACAGACCCTAACAGGTAGATTTTAATATTTCTAACTCCTCTCTCACAGATAATGATTGATAACCCAAAGAAAAAGCCTGGGAACTATCTAAAGAAACATCTTTTGGCCTTGCTGCTGCCATTTTCACATCTGCCTGCAAACAGGATTTTAATTTATCATTTGGAAGTTGTAAGATTTCAACTAATATTTTCCCAAATTCATAACGGGAAATTCTCTCTTTTCCACCTAAATGAATGATCCCATTAACCTTTTCTAAAGCTAATAATAACCCTTTCGCGGCTGTATTTGCACTAACCGGAGTGCGAAATTCATCTATAAATAAACTTAGTTCTTTTCCGTCTTTCAATATTTGGATAAATTGCTGAATAAAGCTTTTAGCTGTGGGTGTTTCCCTGCCAAACATTAACGGCATTCGACAAATAGCCGCTTGGGGATATACTTTTAATATACCTGCTTCAGCTTCGACTTTTTGTTCACCGTAAATATTAACAGGTGATACTTGATCTATTTCTTGATAAGGTGCATTTAAACCATCAAAAACTAAATCGGTAGAGGTAAAAGCTAAAGGTAAAGAATTATCAGCACAAAGTCCCGCAATATCACAAGAGGCTGTAACATTGATTTTATAAGATTCCTGGGAATGAAGTTGACAATAATTTGGTTGCGATTGGGCAGCAGTGTGAATTACTGCATCCGGTTTGATATCATTAAATATATCATTTAATTCCTGAAAGTCTGTTAAATTAACTTTCACCATTTTAATATCAGGTATTTCTAGAAAATGGGTATGATATGTACCATAAACTTCCCATCCTAGCTGCGCTAATTGACAAAGATGCCAACCTAGAAATCCACTAACACCTGTAATTAAAAGTTTTTTCATATATCATATATCTTTGATTCTCAACTACAATAACTTGATTTCTCTCCGTGCCTCTGCGTGAGAAAAAAAATGTAATTAATTCCCCCAAAAATGACTATAAATTCAATCTCACGCAAAAAACCCCAAAAACAACTTTGCGCCTTTGCGTGAGAATATATTCCTACAGAGTTTGGAAATAAGCCTCCAAAGCCTCATGTACCAAATCAGTCATCGGTCGTTCTTGCTTTTCCGCCGTTTCCTTGAGTTGCGCGTAAAAATCATCCCGCAGACTGATGCGGTGACGGGACTTACCGCTGCTAGTAGGATCTCCTGGTGTGTAATCAGCCACAAATTCCCTAATTGCATCAAAACCCAATCTGTCGCAAAAATCCCCAAAACTTTCTTTCGGTGTCCGCGACTTTTTAAAGAAGACAAAAATCGGTTCTAGAAAACTTTCCAGATCATTGTGGTGCAGTCTTTCCACAAAAGGTTGCGCTAACCGAGTTTGATTTGGTGAACCACCCAACCATACTTGATAAGATTCCACAGCACTACCCACCAAACCCAATTCTGCCATATAAGGACGAGCGCAACCGTTAGGGCAACCGGTCATCCTCACCACAAAATGCTGATTTTGTAAACCCAATTTATCTAATAAAGCCCGAATTCGTTCTAAAATTCCAGGAATGGCTCTTTCCGATTCTGTGATTGCTAAACCGCAAGTAGGTAAAGCCGGACAAGCCATAGCATAGCGGGTTAATGCTGCTATTTGACTAGGATCAGCAACAACGCCACATTTATCCAGAATCTCTTGAATTGCTGCTTTATCTTCTGGTGCAATATCGTAAAATAGCAGGTTTTGATTACCTGTGAGCCGAATAGGCAGGTTAAATTGTTCAACAATTGTCCGCAAAGCGGTTTTTAGTTGGAATGTTCCGTCATCTTTCACACGCCCGTTATCAATGGAAATACCCAGAAAGAGTTTACCATCGCCTTGTTCATTCCAGCCCAAAAAGTCTTTATATTTAAACTGGATCAGGGGTTTAAATGGTTCGAGTTTTTTGCCAAGGTATTCTTCGACTTGAGTGCGGAATTTATCTACACCCCAATCATTAATTAAGTATTTTAACCTCGCGTGTCGTCTGTCCGTGCGATCGCCATAATCTCGTTGTGTCGCCACTATAGCTTTTACAAGATTATATACATCAGCTTTGGCTACATAGCCAATGGGGTCAGCGGCTCTAGCAAAGGTTTCTTCTTTATTATGGGTTCTCCCCAGACCACCACCAGCAAAAATATTAAATCCTGCTAATGCGCCTTTTTTATTGGTAATCACTACCAACGTCAAATCCTGAGAATACAAATCAACGGAATTATCACCGGGAACTGTGACGCAAATTTTAAATTTGCGGGGCATATAGTGAGTTCCATAGATGGGTTCTACGGAATCATGAAGAATAGTACCATTACCGTTGGTTTGTCGGGCTGCTTTGACATCTGGATGTTCTTGAGCGCTAATGGCTTTTTCCCCATCTAACCAAATTTCATAATAAGCACCGGTTTGGGGAGAAAGTAAATCAGCGATATTTTGGGCATATTCCCAAGCATACTGATATTCTGAGCGATTTTTAAAGGGGGCTGGAGGAGCCATGACGTTGCGGTTAATGTCACCACAAGCACCCAAAGTTGAACCGAGATTTTCGACAATTGTAGCGATCGCCGCTTTCAGGTTCTTTTTTAAGATACCATGTAGCTGAAAGCCTTGGCGAGTAGTAGCTCTGAGGGTATGATTACCATATTCATCAGCCAGTTTGTCCAAAGCCAAATAAAGCTCAGGGGGTACTAAACCACCGGGATTTTTTGTCCGCAGCATCATTTGGTAATCTTTTTCCTGACCCTTGACGCGGTTATCACGGTTATCCTGTTGATAAGAACCATGAAACTTGAGAATCTGAATTGCGTCTTCACTAAAGTGGGTAGTGTCCTGAAGTAGCTCAGTGGCAACAGGTTCACGTAAAAAATTACTATTTTCTTTGATACCTTCGACTTTAGAAGGCTGACGATTGGTCGCAGGAGAAGCAGCAGTGTTAACCATTACGGTAGATACGTTTCTGAATAAAGCGGTAGACAAAATTAAAATTAAGCAATTAATAGCACCTATTTGGCTAAATAAACTACTTAAAGTCAGTCGGAATTATCAATATTATTTTGATTTTAACATGGTCAGAGGCCACCTTGATCAAGCGGCGGTTAGAGTAGCTAACTACTCCAACCAGCAAATATTCGCATTGCCTTAGACCAAAGACAATGAGTAGACTTGACCATCAATCAACAGTCGCGTAATCCCTTTGGCTTGTAAATGGCTACTAGCTTTATGGAGCATTTGACTATCGGGAACTTTAATCACGCGATCGCGCTTAGTAGAAAAGCGTTTAGCTACACGATGGTTATCAAAAATCGGCAGTGTTTTCTGTTGATTTTCCAAACTAGGAATGAGACCCAAATCACCAAAATCCTTGAGTGGCCGGGTAATTAACTCCGCAGAACGATCAATTACCAAATAGCAAGTTTTCGGTAAATTAGCAACTGACAATGGTAAAACTTGTACAGATACTTCCCCATTTCCCCGTCTAGTAACTAGGGGTTTTGGGGCTTCATAGTCTTCGTCCTCAAAGTCCTCCTCATCCTCATACAAATCATCATCTAAATCGTCATCTTCTAAATCATCAGGTTCATCCAACAAATCTTCATCGAGAATTTCCGCAAACAGACTCGGCTGTGAATATCGAGTTTCTACCTCTATCTTTGGTTTGGGAACAATTGGCGTTTCCGTTGGCTTGTGTCTAACAATTTCCAGTTCTTTGACAATAGGAGTTTCCTTGATAACAGGAAGCTTGGGTTTTTCCACTGCTGAGGAGCGTGTTTTCACCCGTCTATTAGCCGGAATCGGTTGATCAAAATCAAAATCAGAATCATTCTCTGGTTCTGGTTCTGGTAATGCTTCTGGTTTTGGTTCTGGTAATGCTTCTGCTTCTATTGTGGGCTTTTCTACTTTTGGGTTCAATAACTCCCCACCACTGCGGACGCTGCTAGAAGCCTCTACTACCAATGGTGGTTGGGTCAACAGCGGTAACTGCTCATAACTTACCTGCGCTCTGCCTTCAGGGGTTCTAGCAGCACGTTTTAAAGAGACGAGAAATTCGTACTCTTCTTCTGGTAAGGTACTTTTAAGCAGACGGCTAATTGTAGAGTTACTCACACCATAGCGTTCTGCTAAAGTCGAGGTTGTTTCCGCAGTTTCTCGATATAGCTTGAGAATTTCTTGTTTGTCAGAATCTGTTAATTTTCTCACGGTAGACACCAAAATTTGTTAAGTTCGTTTGCGTCCACGGTCTCGGCCTTTAAGACTCAATGATGCGTCATATTCTAGAACAGCACCCAGACCGAATAACACTCCACTAAACACCCAGAATACTTCCAGTACATCACGGCGTAAATAAAGCAACCATATTCAATCGCCAAAAAGCCTACTGTATATTAGTTTTGACTTTTAACTTTTGACTTTTGACTTCCGCCCTGCGGTACTAGTATGTCTCCACTTTGATAATTAGGTCATTGGGCGAATTTAAACCACATATCTGCAATGTAGAGCGAAAATGCGGCTGCGGCAATCATTCGCCAAGACAAGGAGACTTTACGTCCCCAAAAAGCCAGCAGCATAGTTGTGGCAATAATTAATAATGCCACATCGCTAACTATGTAAAACAAGTTGAGAAAAAAGGCTATCTGTTCAGTTGATGTTTGCTCTTTTTGAGAAATCAACCAAGGGAGAAAACTGCCTAATCCGCCAACTGCTGCCACAATTAGCCATTGCCATGGGTCTAGATGAATGCGGCGAGAAAGCAAGGCTAAAGCCATACCAGTCCCTAAACATAAATATGTGAGGACAAAAAATATATCAGCAATAGATACATCTGGTTCTTGTTTTAGGACGATTTCTATATAGCCGAAAACGAGTCCACTTATAAAATAAGCAAACATTCCTAACCCGATTGAGAGCCAGACTTTTCCACTACTAACCATTTGGGTACTCCGCCAGTTCCTCCAGCATAAGAGACTTGCACCCAAATAAGCCACAGCTTCAAAAATATTTGTACCAATTACATACCTCTGGGCGCGAACTTCTATTCCTGCTTGCTCTGGGTCAGAGATTTTGGCACTGAACAACAAAAAGTATAACAATGCTAAAACAGCCCAGCTAAAACAGCAAAGAACAAGGTTTTCAGTAGTTAAGTAGGTGGGCTTGAGATCAGATGAGTTGTCGTAAGATTTACTCATAGAGATTAACTAGGTAAATGCTCTAAATGTAATATTGTTTACAAAATTGATGAAATAATTGGCATTTACGTACTTGTGTGATAGACAATAGCCAGTTAAAGGCAAGTGCCAGTTAAGAGTTGTTTTTTTAACAAATCAATATCCACCTTAATGCCAAAGCTGATGAAGTGGAGATTTTTGTAACCAACTGATAAATAGTTCTTGGTGTCACCAAAGTATGTTTTTCCTAATCTGTGCAGTTCTTCTCAAAAAAGAATTACAAGAGTTTCTTGCCAAGCTGGCATTTTACTGACCTATGACAAATTCGCGGTTAGGAAAGATTTTACTGCATCTGCGGCAGATATATCGGGAAATTGATTTTTCTGTAATACCCCGGTTATCTCTGTGGCAAATAAACGGTTAAAAACATGAGTTTTTTCTGTTCCCTGTTGCCCGTTCCCTGTTCCCTCTGAATGAAATTAGGAAATTTTTAATTTTCTCTTGCTTATTTAGACAATTTTAGCTATGATTGTGAAGGCTTCATGGGTACGTAGCTCAGTTGGATAGAGCATCCGCCTTCTAAGCGGACGGTCACAGGTTCGAGTCCTGTCGTACCCATTAAAATTGGTATACATAGCTATTAATAACGCGCAAAGGTTATAGTTGTACAACAATAATTAATGACAGTTATATTTTAGAAGCCACCGAAAGTGGGAAAATAAAATTATTCCAAAAGAAGACTTAACAGAGGAAAAGCCGATAATATGCACTTGAGTGAAATTACCCATCCTAACCAGTTGCATGGTTTGTCAATTCGGCAGTTAGAACAAATTGCCCGGCAAATTCGTGAGAAGCACCTACAAACCGTAGCAGCCTTTGGAGGGCATTTGGGTCCGGGTTTGGGCGTTGTCGAATTAACACTGGGGCTTTATCAAACCTTAGATTTAGATCGGGATAAGGTCACATGGGACGTAGGACATCAAGCTTATCCCCACAAATTAATTACCGGACGCTACAGTAATTTCGACACTCTTCGCCAAAAAGACGGCGTTGCAGGTTATCTTAAACGCGGCGAGAACAAATTTGATCATTTTGGGGCAGGACACGCTTCTACAAGCATTTCTGCCGCCCTGGGAATGGCTTTAGCCCGCGACTTAAAAGGGGAAAAATTTAAAACCGTTGCTGTGATTGGTGATGGGGCTTTAACTGGAGGCATGGCGCTAGAAGCGATTAACCACGCGGGACACTTACCCAAAACTAATCTGCTAGTGGTTCTCAATGATAACGAGATGTCCATTTCTCCCAATGTGGGGGCGATTCCTCGTTATCTGAATAAAATGCGTCTGAGTGCGCCGGTGCAGTTTCTCTCAGATGGAATTGAGGAACAGTTAAAACATCTGCCTTTTGTGGGTGAATCGCTTTCCCCAGAACTGGAACGCATCAAAGAAGGTATGAAGCGGTTAGCAGTTCCCAAAGTCGGCGCTGTTTTTGAAGAATTGGGCTTTACCTACATGGGGCCAGTTGATGGCCATAATTTAGAAGAGTTAATTGCCACATTCCAACAGGCACATCAAATTACTGGACCTGTTTTGGTTCACGTAGTGACAACTAAGGGTAAAGGCTATGAACTGGCGGAAAAAGATCAAGTAGGCTACCATGCCCAAACTCCCTTTAATTTAACCACTGGGAAAGCGATTCCTTCCAACAAACCTAAACCCCCCGCTTACGCTAAGGTCTTTTCTCATACTTTAGTGACACTGGCGGCACAAAATCCTAAAATTGTCGGCATCACAGCCGCAATGGCGACTGGTACAGGTTTAGATAAACTACAAGCTAAATTGCCTAACCAGTATATTGATGTGGGTATTGCTGAACAACACGCTATTACCTTAGCTGCCGGTTTAGCCTGTGAAGGTATGCGTCCTGTTGCTGCTATTTACTCGACTTTCTTACAACGCGCCTTTGACCAAATTATTCATGATGTTTGCATTCAAAATCTACCTGTATTCTTCTGTTTAGATCGGGCGGGGATTGTTGGTGCTGATGGTCCGACTCACCAAGGTATGTATGATATCGCTTATCTGCGTTTCATTCCGAATATGGTGGTAATGGCTCCCAAGGATGAGGCGGAATTACAACGGATGGTTGTGACTGGGATTAATTACACTGATGGACCGATTTCTATGCGTTTCCCCCGTGGTAATGGTCACGGTGTCCCCTTAATGGAGGAAGGTTGGGAATCTCTGGAAATCGGCAAGGGGGAAATTCTCCGTCAAGGGGATGATGTGTTAATTGTGGGCTATGGTACAATGGTTTACCCGGCAATGCAAGCGGCGGAAATTCTCAGCGAACATGGGATTGAAGCAACTGTGATTAATGCCCGTTTTGTTAAGCCTTTGGATACTGAGTTGATTTTACCTTTGGCTAAACAAATTGGTCGGGTTGTGACTTTGGAAGAAGGTTGTTTAATGGGTGGTTTTGGTTCTGCGGTGGCTGAGGCTTTACTTGATGCTGATATTGTTGTCCCTGTGAAGCGGATTGGTGTTCCTGATATTTTGGTAGATCATGCCACACCGGATCAATCTTTTGCGGAGTTAGGTTTGAGTAGTCCTCAAATTGCGGAAACTGTTTTACAAGCTTTTTTTAAGAAACAGGCTGCTGCTTTGGTCTAGTTGATTTTTTGTCTGAATCAGGATTTACGGGATTTCAGGATTTTTCTGTATCCTGTTTATCCTGGTTCTTAATATTTCCAGAATTATTGACCGCAGATGAACGCAGATAAACGCAGATAAATATGGATGATTATTTTTCTGTGCAGTTTCACATAAAATTGGTATTAAATATATTGGTAATTTTTCATAATTATGAAGTTGCTAAACAATCGTTATCAGGTTATTCAGGTTTTAGGTGCAGGAGGGTTTGGTGAAACTTTTCTCGCTGAAGATACCTATATGCCTTCCCGTCGTCGTTGTGTGATTAAGCAACTTAAACCTATTAGCAATGACCCCAAAACTTATCAAGTAATTCAACAACGGTTTGAGAGGGAAGCAGCGACGTTGGAGTATTTGGGGGAAGCTAATGACCAAATTCCCCAACTTTATGCTTATTTTTCGGAAAATGGTCTCTTTTATCTGGTGCAAGAATGGGTGCATGGTCACACTTTGACTCATGTAATTCAATCTCAAGGACAATTACAGGAAAATACTGTTAGAGAAATTCTGTTAAGTTTGCTGTCTGTGTTGGATTATGTTCACAGTAAAGGGATTATTCATCGAGATATTAAACCAGATAATATTATTTTGCGGGAAATAGATAATAAACCAGTTTTAATTGATTTCGGTGCGGTTAAAGAAACTATTCGGACTACTATTAATGCTGCTGGACATCCTACTCAGTCTCTAGTGATTGGGACTCCTGGTTTTATGCCTAGTGAACAAGTTATTGGTCGTCCGGTTTATGCTACTGATATTTATAGTTTGGGTTTAACGGCAATTTATTTACTTACGGGTAAATATCCTCAAGAATTAGAAACTCATCCTCACACGGGACAGGTTATTTGGCAACAATTCGCTGGGGGGATTTCTCCCCAATTAGTAATGCTACTAACTCAAGCGATTGAACCACGCATGAGCGATCGCTTTACTACTGCGAATAAAATGCTATATGCTTTAAAATCTGACACTTCTATTCCCTCACAAGTTTATCATATTAATCAAACAGCAGCGACAATTCATCTCACTCCTGCTGCACCAATTCAACCTATATCTTCACCTTCTCAAAATCCCGTGGTTAAAACTGGGAATAATCAGCAAATTTGGCAAAAACCAGCGTTTATTATTGGTAGCGTGATGGTAGGGAGTTTAATTGGTGCAATGGCTATTTCTAGCATAAACCGACCACAAACTGCAAATTCTATTGCTACTAATTCCAGCGTCACAGAAACCCCAACCCCAACCCCAACCCCAACCCCAACATCAATCCTAACACCAACACCAATACCAACAACTGTAAATACTCCCATTTCTGAAGCAACTGTATCTCCTACTCCTTCAATATTACCTGAACCCACAGAGACAATTCCTGAAAATACTCCTACTCCTTCCATAGAATCAACTCCACAACCAGAAATAAAAAATGAACAGGAACAAACGTCTGTAGTTCCTACAACTGAACCAACTTTAACTATTGAAGAAACAGGAAAGAAGAAAAGAAAGGGAAAACGTGATCAAGTAGTTACTAATACTAGGGAAACTGTACCAGCATTTCCTACAGGTACATCAAGAAGTAGTGTAGAAGAAACGCTAGGTAAACCAAAGAAAGATTTAAGAGGATTATGGGGAAATACCCGCGCTGTTACTTATAAAGTTGTTCCTGACAAAATTGATTTAGGCTACTTATTTGACAAGAAAACTGGAACGCTAAAACAAACAGAAGCAGCTTTTGCATCGTCTGTAGAACCTGAAGTTATGCAGACAACTCTCAATGGTTTATTGAATGGAGAAGCTACCGCAGAAATTAAACAAGGACTGCAACAAGTTCAACAACGACAAACAGATAATTTTACTTTTAGTAAGGGTGGGGTAAAAGGTCAAATAGTTCGACAAAGTTGTGATTTTATCTATATTAGTATTTGGGATGCTGATTTACATGATTTTGTGAATCCAGCAGATGCAAAACAGTGTTAGAGGTTGTTTGAAAAGTATTATATGAAACCCATAATCTCCAAAAACCTAACCCCCCTCCCCCCCTTCCCTACAAGGGAATGGGGGTTTTAAAGCCTCTCCCCTACCAGGGGAGAGGTTTGGAGAGGGGTCTGTTTACACATTAAAAACTTTTAAAACATCCTCTTAGAGGAATAGGAGCGAGAATGAACCTTATCACCAAAAGTCTGAAAAGAGGCAATTTCATTAATACATATAATGGTAAATTTGTCCAGTATATAAGTTCTCTCTATTATGTATTTCGTTCTAAAAACTTACCAATATCCCCATTATATAAATGAACTATAGAAACAATCATAGGACTTACGCATTGACAAAAAACATTATTCATGCAGTCTAGGCAATGGTATTCTTGCCAAGGTTAGAAAAAATATGCTCACGAATAACAGAAGTAAACAGATTCCTCTGTACTTCATACCAATTA
>Ga0208857_1000135_pt1 | contig 18260 bp, 16 predicted proteins | sample LakMenEpi05Nov12_FD_150674 | JGI IMG/M metagenome (GOLD analysis project Ga0208857, IMG submission 150674) | Freshwater microbial communities from Lake Mendota, WI - 05NOV2012 deep hole epilimnion (SPAdes) | ecosystem: Environmental > Aquatic > Freshwater > Lake > Epilimnion/Euphotic zone ... | reverse complement strand
GGTTTTATCTTGCTCACGAGTTAAAAATACCCTTAAACGAGCACCCATATTTTAATCACCTCACTAGATTTATTTTCCGTATTTACTTATCTTTACATAGTTTGGTTTCTTTGCGCCGACTTACTTATTCTTAAATTACTATTCTCAAAACGCCATAATTCTGGAACTTTTAAGGCTTGATAAATATTTGCATGAGTGCGGGAAGTAATATCAATTTCTAAGGCTAAATCTGGTGGAGGATCTATTGTTAGATCTAATCGCTTTTTTCCTCGAATTAAAGCTTCATTTTTAATATAAAAACATTGATCAGGTTCTATCTCTTTCTCCATAAATTGATTTTTAAATGTGGTAGAACCAAGACATCTAAATTCAATATCTAATTCTTCCAATAAAGCCTTAACTAAATCACTAATAATTTCTTTATCGTCTTCATGTTCTGGTAATGGTGCCATAATTTCTAATATTCCCTTGTCATAAGCAATTCGCGCTGCACGATGTTCTCCTAATTCTTCAAGAATAGTTTCTAATTCTGTCCAGGTGACATCTTGCAATATTACTGTTTGTCCTGGTGGTACATGGATGCGCTTTAATTCTAACAACATCTTTTCCACTCCTTGTTATTTAAACTTAATTTGATTATACTTGGGAATATTAATTCTGATTTCATGAAATATTATAACCAACCTCGTAACCAATAAATAAAAGTACCAATATATTCTTTGAATGCACTTGTGAATTGGTTTAAATTTTCAGTATCAGGGAGTAAATTGAGAATTGCGGCTTTTGGAGTGCTGGTAAGTTCTTGAAATTCACCTTGACTAACAAGAAAATCGGTTGGTGTGGGAATGACATCCATACCTTGACGGTGAAAAATTTTGAGCGATCGCGGCATATGGGCTGCTGAGGTAATTAATAATACTTTTTTGATTTGGCGAGCTTCAAGAATTTTACGGACATTGACAGCATTATCATGAGTATTGAAAGAATCAGGTTCTTGAATAATTGCTGTTGCTGGAACACCAATAGATGTGAGAATATTTGCCATATCTGCTGATTCTGGCGAACCACTACCGCGCCAATCAATCCGGCCACCACTAAGGATAATTATAGGGGCTTTTTTCTGAAAATAAAGTTGTGCGGCATAAATTACGCGATCGCCGGCTTCACTTAAATCTACTGTCACCCGTGGCCAAGTTGCTGATTTAGTTGCACCACCTAAGACTACAATGGCTTCAGCATTGGGGATTTGAGTTGCAGGGATATTTTGCCATTCTAGGCTGCGTACCAAGGATTTAGCCACCCAAGCATTACTACATATTAGCAACAAAGCTAAAGATAAAGAAATAGCTATAGTCGCAATCCGGGGACGTTTTCGTAAAGTTACTAAAGCCACTATTAAACTCACACTTGCCAATCCCAAAGGGTAAAAAAATAGTGGTAGGATTTTAGATAAATATAAAAACATAATTAGTTAATTATTAATTACTTTTCCCAAAAGCGAAAATTGAAAGTTGCAGATTCCCGACGGAAACGTTTAGTAGGTTTTCTTTTACGTCTTTTTGCACTTCTCTCACTCGGCTGTTCTGGATTTACTTCTTCCACAATCTCCTCAGATAATTGTGTTTGTAACGCCTCCTCACTGCGCCACCAACCAATTATCCAGCCACCACCAACTCCAGCAATAGCACCGAACACAATACTCATAGGGGCTGAATAACCGAGGAAAAGGCAGCCCATCATAAAAAACAACCAATATTTTAATCCAGCATCAATACCATCATTAGATGCGACAGTAGCAGGTTCAGAACTATTATCATTGGCAAATGTGAACCACCCCAAAGTAACACCACCCATAATAGCTATGAATAGACTCAGAGGAACTGAAGCATGAGCAATTCTGGAGATAATAAATAAAAATAATCCAAACAACAATTGAGAAAGAAAGTTAGGTGAAGAAGAGAAAATATCGCCTAGCAGATTATTTTTTGGTGCCATAAGATTAGGAGTCAGGAGAAAGAATAATTATATCTCGTTCCCAGTCTCTGACTGGGAATGCTATCATGGAGGCTCTGCCTCAAATGTTATTAAAGGCAGAGCCTTTTAGAATTCATTCCCATACAGAGTATGGGAACGAGAAAAGTGTACTAACGTACACTAAAAATTTTTGGTTTGTTTTAGTCATCTTTAGATGACTTGAGCTATTAGACAGGGAATTTATTCCCCGACGGGCTATGAATTTTACGTTAATTTGACACTTACGAGCAATGGTAAACCCTGACTTCCTAGACAAAAATTAAATCAATTCTGATAATTGCGTGTCTAGCGGTTGAGTTGTATCTACAACTGTTATATAAGGTTGTTCTTGATTTGTAAATGGTTCAGATTGCTTGATTTGGGATGCTAATAAATCAGCAGTTGCATCAGCAATATCACCAGTGCGGTTCAGCAGTCGTTCTGTGACAACTTCTAACGGTGCGGTGCAGTTGATAATATGTACAGGTAATTGATGCTGTGTAGCTTGAGAAATAGCTGCTTCCCGTAAATCCTGACGATCATATTTGGCATCTAAAATTACAGACCAACCTTGATTAGCCAGTATAATTCCTAATGCTAACAATCGGCTATAGGTTTTTTGCGTCATTTCCGGTGTATAGATTTCATCCCCACCTTTTTCTAAGAGGGGAATTCCTGCTAAATGCTTACGCACAGCATCAGAACGGAGATGAACTGCATTGAGTTTTCGGGCTAAATATTTAGCTGTGGTACTTTTACCAGCACCAGATAAACCCGACATCAAAATCAGTTTTCCCTGTTGGGGTTTAGTATATTCCCACGCTTGACGATAATATGCAGATGCGGTTTTTGCAGATTCTTCTTTTACCGCAGCCGGGATGTTAGGATCATCTAATAAAAAGGAATTTACCTTAGCTCGCACATAAGCCTGACGGCTTAAATATAAAGGTAATACCTGTAAACCTTCCCAATCTCCAGTTTGCTCTACATAGGCATTTAAAAAGGCATTTCCTAAGTCTTTTCTTCCTCTGGCTTCAATATCCATAACTGTAAATGCTACGTCATACATAACATCCACAAACCGGAAAGGCTCATTGAATTCTATGCAGTCAAATAGCATAATTTTGTCATGCCAAAGAGCTATATTTCTGAGGTGTAAATCGCCGTGACATTCACAAATATAGTTATTGTCAATTCTGCTTTTAAATAGTTCTGGATGTTGGACAAAGAAGTTATCTGTATATTGTTTTGTTGCCTCAAACTGCTCTTGTGTCTGAGGTCTACCAATATAGTTTTGAGTTTGCTGATAATTCTCATCAATTGCTAATCGTATTTGTGAGACTTCCCCAAAACTACGAATATAATCGTTTGTGACTGATTCAGCATGATATTGAGCGACAACTCTTCCCAATTCTTCCAAATGACTTTCTTGCAAATTTCCACTAGCAAAAAGTTCACTAAAAAGGGCTTCTTGGGGAAATTGACGCATCTTTACTGCATATTCTACAACTTCTCCTGTTCCCCCTAAATGGTATTGTTCACCAACTATAGTTAGGGGTAGAACTTCTAAATATAACTCACCTGCACCCCGTTGATTTAAGCGCAATTCTTCTTGACAAAAATGTTGTCGTTTTTCTAAGGTGGAAAAGTCTAAAAAACCAAAGTTGGCTGGTTTTTTCAGTTTGTAAGCATAATCTCCTGTGAGGAGGACATAGGAAATATGAGTTTGAATTAATTGAATTGGTTCTGTTACAGAATGAGGATAAAATCCTGGTTGTAACATTTGTGAAATTAAATTTGGGAGATTGGTTTGTGTCATTGGTTCGTTGTTAGTGGTTAGTAGGGGCGAAGCATTTGGAAGATAAATTATCGGTCATTGCCAAAAATAGTTCTCCAAATCCTTCGCCCGTACAGTGGTTAGTAGGGGCGAAGCATTTGGAACATAAATTATCGGTCATTGCCAAAAATAGTTCTCCAAGTGCTTCGCCCGTACAGTGGTTAGTAGGGGCGAAGCATTTGGAAGATAAATTATCGGTCATTGCCAAAAATAGTTCTCCAAATCCTTCGCCCGTACAGTGGTTAGTAGGGGCGAAGCATTTGGAACATAAATTATCGGTCATTGCCAAAAATAGTTCTCCAAATCCTTCGCCCGTACAGTGGTTAGTGGTAAGAGGGATTTTGATACTCTTGCCTTTTTACCACAAAAAAACCAGGGCTAACCCTGGTTCTCTTCGTTATTATTACCTGAATTTTAGCCTTTAGCACCAGCAAAAAAACTGATGTGGTAAGGTGTGCCTTTGGCTGGGTGAATCTGAACTTCACGAAGCACGGTTGTACCAGTCCACTCTAATTCAGCAATGCTGAGTTCCACTTCGGTTTTATTAGGAATAACTTGCTTGAGCAAACGTTCTACAACTTTAGCGTCAAGAACTAGAGAAATTGATTCAATCCCGTTGTGACCATACAAGTTGGCGGGAATTAATCCAGAACGGCGCAAAGCTCTGGGTTTGCTACCTTCTGGGCGGGTTTTAGATTCGAGTGTGATTGCCATATAAGTTGTTAAGTTGTTAAGTTGTGAGTTGTTAGTTGTCAGTTGTCAGTTGTCAGTTATCTTGCCACTGACCAATGACCACTGATTAAACTGGTGTACTGTTAGGTTGTAACAGTGCGCGTTTTGGACCGTGAATAGGATCTTCAACAATGATAGTTTGATCACGACTTGCTCCCAAGGAAACAATTGCAATCGGCACTTCCATTAATTCTGCCAAGAATTTCAGATAGTCCAGTGCTTTTTGTGGTAACTCTTCCAGGGTACGACAGTGACTTGTTGACACTTGCCATCCTGGTACAGTTTTGTAAATGGGACGACAACGGGCGAAAAGACGAGCGCTGGTGGGGAAGTGTTCGCAGCGTTCACCATCAATTTCATAAGCCACACAAACATTGATTTCCTCTAATTCATCGAGAACATCAAGTTTGGTAAGTGCCATACAATCCATGCCGTTAATGCGAACCGCATAACGACCAATAACCGCATCAAACCAACCACAACGACGTTTACGCCCTGTAGTTGTGCCAAATTCTGCACCGCGATCGCCTAACAAGTCCCCAATTTCGTCATCTAGTTCCGTGGGGAAAGGACCTTCTCCCACTCTTGTCGTGTAGGCTTTGGATACACCAATTACCCGATCTATCATTGTTGGTCCTAGTCCACTCCCCACACAAGCCCCCCCAGCGACTGGGTTGGAGGATGTGACATAGGGATAAGTTCCGTGATCTAGGTCAAGTAATGTCCCTTGTGCGCCTTCAAACAAAATGTTCCGTCGTCGTAAAACCGCATCGTAGATTTTCAACGATGTATCAACGACGAAAGGACGCAAGCGTCCCGCATAACCTAAATACTCCTCAATCACTTCTTCTGGATTGAGAGGTGGCAGATTATACAGCTTTTCTAAAATGGTATTTTTATAGTTTATCGTCCACTTTAACTGCTCACGGAGTCCGTCGGTGTCCATCAAGTCTAACATCCTGATGCCTATCCGCTCAGATTTATCGGCGTAGGTAGGACCAATACCTCTACCTGTTGTCCCGATTTTATGATTTCCCCGTACTTCCTCTGATGCCTTGTCAATCATGCGATGATAGGGCATGGTGACATGAGCCGTCTGAGATATCAACAGATTAGCCGTGGAAATATTTAATTCTTCTAGTTGTTCGAGTTCTTTAATCAAGACTTGCGGATCGATGACTGTTCCACAGCCAATGATACACTCGGTTTTTGGATACAAAATACCAGAGGGGATTAAGTGCAGCTTAAACGTCTGACCTTGGACTACGATTGTATGCCCAGCGTTAACTCCCCCTTGGTAACGTACCACCACGTCTGCGGAGCGGCTGAGTAAGTCAGTTATTTTACCTTTTCCTTCATCGCCCCACTGGGCACCTATGACAATGACGTTAGCCAAGAGATTATATTAAAGGGTAAAGTTTCCACAAAGATCCATTATTAACATATTTTTAATATTTTGTCAATAAATTGGGCATAACATTATTTACGGAGTATCAATACCTTGTCCAATTTACGAGGGTGAGATGATCATGCTTTAACTATGTAATGTGCGATAAGTTAAATTTTGTAATATTCTATAAATATCGCTGTGATAATATGTATCTAAATTTATGGACTTAGAACCCGCTACGGTGCTTGGAATTTCCTTTTGTGCGGCGTTAGTTGCTATTACTGGTATGGCAATTTACACATCTTTTGGACCCCCAAGCCAGGAATTAGATGATCCCTTTGATGATCACGAAGATTAACAGATTTATTAATTTAACATGATGGTTGGCATTGTCCACCCTACATTCTAGTCAGATGGGGTAATTCATGAATTATCCCTCCCATATCTATACTTTGAATATCTACCTCTAAGACTCAGTAGGTGATGTAGTTGCAGATGCTGGTGGTGAGATCTGTTGACTCTCAGAAGGTGCAGATTCTTCTCTCTGTTTAGTTGTATTTTCGGAGGGAATATCAGTAATAATAGGAGTTATTTTTTGTTGATTATATTGAGGAGATTCGATAGGAGTAGAGGTAGAAGTCGCTTTTTCAGGGGTTTTTTTGGTGGTTGCTCTTTGTTTTTGTATTTGCCGTTCTTGAAGTTTACGGTGACGCTGTGATCCTTTAATGGCAAAGTTAACTGAGGCTCTTACCCCTTCTCTTCCCTCTGCTGTGGGTGTTAATTTCCACTCTTGTGCAGCTTGTTGAGCGGCTTGATCTAGTTCGCTATCACCACTGGAACGGACTAACCGAACTCGCGTAACATTACCCTGGCTATCAGTATCAATAGCGACTTCTGCATTTCCTTCTATGCCACGCTGCCTGGCTCTATCTGGGTACTTAATTTGACACTGTATACAATCCGCACGATTCAGTTTAGAACTGTTTTCTATGGGAGGTTTCGGTGCGGTAGCTATTGGTGTATTTTCTGATTTTGGTTTATTCCCACTTTCATTACCTGTACTATTTCCAATTCCATTACCAACACCAGTACCTGAACCAGTACCATTACCTGTACTATTTCCAATTCCATTACCAACACCAGTACCGTTTCCAGTACCTAAACTATTTCTTGAGCGATCGCCTAAATTGCCTAAAATATTTTTATTCTGCGGTAACTGTGTGGAAGCGGTGGAGTTGCTAGGGATATTGTTGGAACTAGCATTAGGTTGAGTTTCTGACTTTAATGGTGTGATTTTTGTGGGTTTTGTCTGCACTTGGGGTTGAGTAGACGCTAGGGTATTTGCGTTTTCATCTAATTTTTGTATTGGTTTTGTTTCTACTGGGGGTGGTGTTGTCGCAGGTTCAGGAGTTGTGTTTTCTATTGCGTTAGTTTGTACAGGAGTTAATGTTTTCGCTGGTTCACGATTTGTAAGTGTTTGGGATTGTTTACTGATAAGGTTAGTAGTGATTTTTAGTTGAGCCTGTTTGGTTATGGGTGCGACAGAAGACTTAATCATATTCAGGGCTGTTTCTGTTGGTGTAGAAATTCCGCCACCTTTATTTCCACCACCACCACCGGAATTTGTTTTTGCTAGGGATTTTATCTCTACTGGTAGTTGGGTTACTTCCTGGGGTATTGTTTCCAGAATTGTCACTTCAATGGGTTCTTCTCTAACTTCAGGGAATTTGAGAAAAAATTTGTTAATAGCTAAAGCTAGTATCCCAATATGTAATACCAATGAACCAATTAGACTAAAGAAAAGAAAAGTCTTTAATGCTTCAGCTTCTTTTTCGCGCTGTTCTATAGTGACACTTGAAAATTCCATATTTTCTGACTATTTATGATAATTATTTTCTTGATTTAGAATCCACTAAAAGATGATATCAACAACATCTATGCTTTGATGAATTTTTCTATTTAGGCAGGGAATAATTAATTTATTTTATTCATGGAATGGAGAATTTATGAAAATATTAAGATATTAAAGAAAAGCCATTTACCATGCTGATGATATTTTTGGTTGTACAGTGGTTACTAAATCTAATTACTAATAAAAAGACTGAGCGGGACAAAAAGCCCCGCACATTGTTAAACCATCAAATTAGATGTAAATTTACTTTTTCCAGCCTTTATCAGCTTGTTCTAGGACATAAGCAGCTACATTTTCTATTTGCTCTGCTTTTAACTTCTTACCAAAGGCTGGCATAGCACCTTTACCATTAGTAACTTGATAAACAATTGCTTCAGCCGAGTACATACCGTACTTTTCCAAATCCGCTTTCTTGAGGGTTTTTTTCGCATTAACTAAATTTCTGCCACCCGCATGACAAGAAGCACAATTAGCACTAAATACTTTAGCTCCACTGGCTGCGTCTGCGGCCAAAGCAGGACTACTCAAGGCAAAGTTGAAGATAGCTATGCCTAATAATAATACTGAGATAATCTTTTTCATCTGGTGTTCTCTCGACAACAATGTCTGAATCGGTACAAATATCCTCCCTAATTCTCATTTGATTTCGTTGCATTAGTCAAATGACAGGCTGTCAAACTTGGCTTTAATAATTGAGAATTTGGCATTAATTGATTGATAGCTTCAGGGTTTAGGCAAAATGTAAACTTATATGAATTTAAATTGAAGAAGAGCAAAAAGAAATTAATAATGAAGGATAAAAGGAAAATTTGCTATATTTACCCTTTATCTTTTAAACTTCATTTTTGCTTGGCTAATTTGGTCAGATCCTTTTCAGTCACCCGACAAATCCGCCAATCTTCTAAAATATCTGCACCCATATTCCGGTAAAATGCCTGCGCTGACACATTCCAATCTAAAACACTCCACTCTAAGCGCCCACAATCCCTTTCTACAGCTATTTGGGCTACTTTGGACAAAAGTGCTTTACCAATACCTTGGCGGCGATATTCCGGCAAAACAAAGATATCTTCTAAGTAAATTCCTGGCTTGGTGAGAAATGTAGAATAATTATGAAAAAATAGGGCAAAACCTACAGCCTTACCTTCAAATTCGGCTAGGATTGCATCTACGTATTTTGGTGAACCAAATAAATGATCCTTGAGGGCTTCAGCATTGCCAATAACAGCATCAGATAGTTTTTCATATTCAGCAAGTCCCTGAATTAAGGCAAATAAGGTATGAGTATCACTGGGTTCGGCAAAACGGACAATTAAATTAGTCATTAGTCATTGGTCATTGGTCATTAGTTCACATTTTATACTCAAGATGTCTAATTTTTTTTAACCACAGACAACTAACAACGGACAATGGACAACTAACAACTGTACGGGCGAAGCATTTGGAGAACTATTTTTGGCAATGACCGATAATTTATCTTCCAAATGCTTCGCCCCTACTGACAACTGTACGGGCGAAGCATTTGGAGAACTATTTTTGGCAATGACCGATATTTATCTTCCAAATGCTTCGCCCCTACTAACAACTGTACGGGCGAAGCATTTGGAGAACTATTTTTGGCAATGACCGATAATTTATCTTCCAAATGCTTCGCCCCTACTAACAACTGACAACTGACTTATACCAACCAACCTTTTAACCGCTTGGCTATGTGAGGACGGCGTAATTTCCGCATGGCTTTACTTTGGATTTGACGGACTCGTTCGCGGGAAAGATTAAACATATTTCCCACCTCTTCTAGGGTGCAGGGTTCACTGCTAGTGAGTCCATAGCGCAGGGAAATGACATCTTTCTCTCGTGGGGTGAGTACGTCTCCAAGAACTTCCCAAATCTCCTGACGCATCATGTTTTCGTTCATTTTGGCTTCGGGAGACTGGTTGTCTTCATCTTCTAGCAAATCCATTAATTCTGTGTCTTCTTCTTTACCGACACGGTGGTTAAGGGACAGGGCTTGACGACGCAGTTGTTGAAGTTGACGCAGTTGGTGAACTGTAATTTCCAAAGCTTCGGCCATTTCGGCCTCTGTGGGATTCCGAGCGAGTTTTTGTTTGAGTTCCCGTTGGGCTTTTTTTAGTTTATTAAGTTTCTCAACAATATGGATTGGTAAGCGAATAGTTCGGGCATCATTAGCGATCGCTCTGGTAATTGCTTGTCTAATCCACCAATAAGCATAAGTAGAAAACTTATATCCTTTATCAGGATCAAATTTTTCAGAAGCGCGGTTTAAACCCATTGCTCCTTCTTGAATTAAATCGAGAAAAGGGACACCACGATTTAAATATCGTTTAGCAATAGATACGACTAACCGGAGATTGGAGCGAATCATTTTTCGCTTGGCCACTCTACCTTGATACAAGCGGCTTTCCAGTTGTTTTTCTGTTATCTCTAATTGCGAAGCCACCTGCACCTTACTAGGCTGCGCTCCTAGTTCTAATTCCAAAGCTGCTTGCAATTCTTTGACTTCTTCTAAAAATCTCACCCGTCGCGCTAATTCCACTTCTTCATCAGGTTTGAGTAGGGGATAACGCGCCATTTCCTTAAAAAATGCGCCAACAGCATCATCATTTTCGGTTTTATTATATCCCGAAGGACGGGCTGCGGCCATGTCATCGCCATTGCGCTCTTCTGATGCCAAGTTTTCGACAATTGTAGCATCTTCATATACTACTTGATCTAAACTCTCAATTGATGGTTCTTCATGATCAGTAATATTCTCTAGTATTTCCATTGTTCCCAATTCAGCAAGATTCATAGTTTCCGTTAGAGATGGTTGCTTTGTTTGGTACATAATTTCATGACAACAGCCTCTTTCAGGCTTGGTAGTTTTCCCTTGAGGACAAATACACCCTTCTTCTCTAGCAAAATCCTCTCTTTTTAATCATTCCTCGTCTGGAATGGAAATCAGTATTTGTCCATTATTTTTAGTTCTGGCTAGATACGACCTATAATCATTAACGACTTTAGCACTCACAAAAAACTATTTTTTTCAGAAACCCAATAGACATATTCTCTATGCTTTTCCTGATTACTAAATAGGTCAAACCCCCTAATACTAACTTTAACAAATATCAAAAACATAGAGAAAGAAGCCTATCTATCTATCTTAAATGATCTGGGAAAAAATCAGTTGCTTGTTGCCTGTAGTTTGTACATAGCTTCCGTGTAAAGGTGATAAATCACCGAAAAATGATATATATTAAATTTTCGTGTATTTTTTGCAAAGTTTTCAGGTTTGTCCGGCTGAAATCATCAGAGTAATTGAATAAATCGCCATTTTGGTACTAGAGTTATTTATCTCTCCGAAAATTTACTAAATGATCCAAATTACAAAAATGGTAACTTCTAATCCGGATAATATTTATCGTTTAAAAGCATCTCATATTCAAAAAATATTTAATATCTATCAATAGGTTGAAAAACTCTATGCCTTATTTCGTAGCTCAATCTCATGATTGATTAATAACATAATTTACTAGTTGATCAAGATGTTACAAATCACATAAAAATCTGGAAGTTTAATCACTTAATTACCTACTTACTCATGATTACTCATTACTTCGGCATATTTCTCAAGATAGGTTTTGCAGCTTGAGTATCCCAGTCGGTAAGTCAACAAAGCATTAAAAATCTGATCAAGACTGTGTAAGCTACTTGCTCAAATTTAAACTTTCAATCTTCAATTATTTATTGCCTAAATTGTAGAAGCTAATTTGTCTAGTACCGCAGTGCGGAATTAAAAATTAAAAATTAAAAATTAAAAAAGCAGATTACACAAGCTTTTGTCAAATTTTTAATGGTTGATTGACTTACGCCGTTGTGTACTAGTAGATTACATAAATTAGAGATTATCAAGGATTATGGGTAATTGAAGTATTGTAAAATACTATTTACACAAAGTAAAACCAAAGGATAGAATTAAACCTTGTCGGTGAATACAATATTTGTTTATAAATCGAAAATTTATGTATAGTATTGGTACAAAATCATCTGTTATCGCTGTAGCTGAACCAGGAGGATCATATCAACCTCAAACAAGTTTGTCTCAATGGGTGGAAGTGCTTGTAGACTGTCCAGGATGTTCAGATTTATTTACCTATAAAATCCCAGCACAGTTAGCAATCAAACCAGGAGATATTTTAAGCGTTCCCTTTGGTGCGACACAGGTAGGGGCGATCGCTATTCGCTTATTAACTCAACCTAATTTAGATATTCCCTTAGAAAAAATTCGAGAAGTAGAAGATGTAGTTAGTGAAGGGTTTTTTCCTCCTGGTTATTGGACATTACTCAACCGTGTTGCAGCCTATTACTATACACCGCTAATTCAAGTTATTCGCGTCGCTTTACCACCGGGATTATTAGGAAGATCACAACGTCGTTTACGGTTGACTTCTCTGGGTAAAAAAAATCTGGCTATTTATATTAGTCCTATAGCCCAGCAAGTAATTACACTTTTAGAAAAAACCCCAACAGCAGACTATAGTTATCACTACATCCAACAAAAAGTTAAAGCCGCATATCGCGGAATTCGGGAATTAATCCGCTTAGGTTTAGCCGAAAATTATTTAGAACCGCCACAACTTACCAAACCTAAATTACAAAAAGCTGTCACACTTCTAGATAATAATCATGACGATTTAACAGCCCGTCAAAAAGAAATTGTGGAAGTTTTGCGACGACAAGGGGGAGAAATATGGCAAAGTGAATTATTGCAACTTTGCAGTACCAGCACTTCCACCCTAAAAGCCTTAGTAGATAAAGGCTATATAGTCATTGAAGACAGGGAAATATTACGCAGAGAACAAGGCCCCACAGTAGCCGCAGATTGGGCAAAATCCTTAACACCAGCCCAAAATAACGCCTTAGAAACGATTAATTCCTTAACCGGATTTGCTCAAGTATTGCTACATGGGGTGACAGGTTCAGGAAAAACAGAAGTATACTTACAAGCCATAGCACCATTACTTGAACAAGGAAAATCAGCCCTTGTTTTAGTTCCCGAAATCGGCCTCACACCTCAACTCACAGATAGATTTCGCGCCCGATTTGGTCACAAAGTCCACGTTTATCACAGCGCCCTTTCTGACGGTGAACGTTACGACACCTGGCGACAAATGCTCACAGGAGAGCCGCAAATCATCATCGGGACTCGCAGCGCCATTTTCGCCCCTTTACCCAATCTAGGCTTAATTATCCTGGACGAAGAACACGATAGCAGCTTTAAACAAGATTCTCCTATTCCCACTTACCACGCCCGCACCATCGCTCAATGGCGAGCCGAATTAGCACATTGTCCCCTAATTTTAGGTTCTGCGACTCCCTCTTTAGAAAGTTGGGTAAGTGGAAATCAACTATATTTATCATTACCAGAACGCATTAACTCGCGCCCATTACCACCTGTGGAAATCGTGGATATGCGTCAAGAGTTAAAAGAGGGAAATCGGTCTATTTTTAGTAGAAAGCTGCAAAATGCGCTGCAACAATTAGCAGAAAGACAACAACAGGGAATATTATTTATTCATCGGCGTGGACATAGTACCTTTGTTTCTTGTCGCAGTTGTGGTTATGTGTTGGAATGTCCCCATTGTGATGTATCCCTGGCTTATCATCATGTGGAAGAGGGAGCGCCGGAATTATTGCGCTGTCATTATTGTAATTATGGGCGTTTACATCCTCCCCATTGTCCCGAATGTAGTTCCCCTTATTTAAAGTTTTTTGGCAGCGGTACTCAACGGGTAGCGCAGGAATTAACTAAGCAATTTCCCAATTTGAAAATAATTCGCTTTGATAGTGATACCACCACCACTAAAGGTTCACACCGGAAACTTCTTACCCAGTTTGCTAATGGTGAAGCCCATTTATTAGTAGGGACACAAATGCTGACAAAAGGGTTAGATTTACCCCAAGTTACCCTTGTGGGTGTAGTCGCTGCGGATGGATTATTGCACTTATCTGATTATCGCGCCAACGAACGCACATTTCAAACTTTGACCCAAGTTGCGGGAAGGGCAGGAAGAGGGGATGATCCAGGGAGGGTAATTGTCCAAACCTATACTCCAGAACATCCGATTATTGAAGCAGTGCAAAAACATGATTATCAATCTTTTGCTGATGCAGAGTTAGCACAAAGACAAACTCTGAATTATCCTCCCTATGGGAGATTAATTTTATTGCGATTAAGTAGTTTAGATCCCATTCAAGTCCAAAACACAGCCCAAATCATTGCTACATTTTTGAACAATAAAGAAGGATTTGAGATATTGGGACCTGCACCAGCTAGTATTTTACGAGTAGCTAACCGTTATCGTTGGCAAATATTACTCAAGTTTGATCCTGACGCTTTACCAAATTTACCAGATTGGCCAGAAGTGCGATCGCTTTCTCCTGTTTCTGTCAGTTTAACAATTGATGTAGATCCGATTAATATTATGTAGTCTAATCAAAATTTTTAAATTTAGATACCAGACCTTTTTAAAAGTCCGGTATCTGCATCGTTATCTTCCTGATAATAATGTTTTGGTTGCAGATTCGCCTAAAACTCTCACTTGGCGATTTAATTGGAAGTTTAACAAAGCGACAACAGTTAACTCAGCTAAAAGTGCCAGAAAAATTGTTGTCGTCTGAGTGTATTCTATAGCCGCCCAAGGAAAGGTGGAGAATAACCACAAAGTCGGATTTTCTGATGGACTAATACCCAAGACTGAGAGAATAATTGATGGGAGAAACATGGCTACACCAATTGTACCAACTGTCCATACATAACGCTTAGGATTTTTCATGAGTAGCATCAGTTGAGCAATTGTGGCATACATCAGCATCAAACTCAAGGCTAAAACCATCGCTAATATGACTTTATGCTTATCAACACTACCATTATAAAAATTAGTAGGTGAGAACAAAATCCAGATCATTATTGGGGTAGTAGCAATCAATAAATTAATGGCTATGGCAACAATTGCCGGGCTTTTTTCACCAAATACTAAATCTTGTAATACAGATTTATCTCGATGATTTTGGTGTCTATATCTTGCCCAATCTTGGATAGTTTGACGATGAGGTGAAAGGACAATAGTTAAAGTCAAAACTAAGGCAAAGTTGAATAAAGCAATCAGGAATATCATCCCTGCATCGTATTTATCATCAACTACGGGGATAGTCAATCCCAAAAACATTACCTGAGTAAAAGCTATAAATAGATAACTTTGTTTTTTACTCAATATTGTGCTATCTGTATTCCGAAAGCAGCGTTTCATTGCTTGCCAAATACCGTAGGAACAAATTCCGTAATTAACTAAATGAAAGCCGACTAAGGTAAGGAAATTTTGTCCTATTGGTAAATAGAAAAATTGTAATTGTCTGATTGGGCTGATTGATGGATATTTATAGGAACGAAACAGATTAGGAAATAGATAATTGGTGATATCCCAGGGACTAAAAAATCTAATCCAAGTTAAGGAATTATTGAAGTCTCTAGAAGATGATACCATTGTCATTGTCATAAACAAAAACACAAGTACAGCACCGCTACCCAACCAAGGTTGAAAGTTACCAAACCAGCGGCTTACTAAACCAAAGATTAGGGCTAAACTGTAGAAGAATAGACAACTCCCGGCAATCACAGCATAATAACTGAAAATGTAACTCAAGGCGATTTTAGCAGAATGTCCAGCCCATAGATGTAAAGGAATTGCTGTGAGGACAAAAAGATAAATTAAACTGGGGACTCCGATAATTTTTCCAGTTAAAATGCTTGTTTCTGATTGAGGACTGAGGCGAATAAAATTCAATGTTCCCCGTTGTTCTTCTTTGGCTAAATCACTAATTAATAAATAAGTTCCGCCAACTAAGAGGGTGAAAATGAAAATTACACTCAATGCTAAAAATGTGTATTCCCAATGATCTCGCCACCATAATTGCCAGTCTATTTTATCTAAAGGACAAATGTTTTTCGATAAATAGTCCTGAAGGTTAGCTAATTCGGTTTTGACTTGCTCAAGTTGGGCTTCTAAATTGGGAATTATGGTATTATCTGATAGTTGAATTTGCTGATAATTAGTTATTTTTTGGGTAAGTAGGTTTTGTTGGTTATAAAGTTCTTGTTCCTGATTTTGGTATACTTCTCGTAAAGTACAGTAAGTTTCTCTGAGATAGTAGTTTTCATCGGGAAATTCTCGTAATTGAAACAGAAAAACTGTGAGTTGTAATAACAAAGAAGAACCCATAGCTATAATCAGATTAAAAGGTTTTAATCTACCTTTTAGTTCTCGAAATAGTTGGGGATTTAATTCTCCCACTCTATCTATGAAATTTAGTAACATCGTCAATACCTCCAAAGTTTTTTAATTTCTAATTCTTAATTTTTAATTGTCTATGATGCTTGTTTATGACCTAATTTGAGGAAAATAGTTTCTAGGTCTTCTTGGGTACAATGAAATTCTGTTATGGGAATTTTTGCATTCACAAGCGATCGCAATAAATCGGCATAATCTTCTGGTTTCCCTGAAAAAATCACTCGCACGCCATTTTTACTCGGTATTACCTCCCATTCTTCCACTAAAGGATGATTTTTTAGTTCACTCACCAATATATCTATATTGCCCAAAGTGGAGATAAAAATCTGCTGTTGGGAAAGACGTTGATAAAGATGTTTAAGTGAAGAACTTTCCACCAAAAAACCTAATTCCATAATTCCCACAGATGTACATAACTCGGCTAAATCGCTGAGAACGTGGGAAGAAATTAAAATTGTCATTCCTGCTTCTTGCAAAGCTTTAATAATTTCCCGAAACTGCATCCGCGCAATAGGATCAAGTCCCGAAACAGGTTCATCTAAAAGTAGTAAAATTGGTTCATGAATAATAGTGCGGGCTAAACTTAAACGCTGCTTCATCCCCCGTGATAGGGTAGAAATCATGCTATGGCGTTTATTCCCAAGTTGAATGAGTTCTAAAACTTCGTGCAGACGTTGGGTACGGTGCTTTCCTTGCAAGCGATACAATCGGGCAAAATAATCTAAATAATCCCAAACTGTCAAATCTTCATAAAGCGGGTAGTCATCAGGTAAATAACCAAGACGACGTTTAAGTTTAAGATTACTTTGATCTCGCAGAAGCCGATCTCCGTTAATATAAATCTCACCCGTAGTCGGTTCTTCCGCAGTAGCTAACATCCGAATTAGGGTGGTTTTACCTGCACCATTCGGACCAATTAAGCCGTAAACTTCACCTACTTGGATTTCTAAATCAACATCATTGACAGCAATGTGTCGTTCAAATTGTTTCGTTAGTCCAGTGGTGCGAATTGCTATTTCTTTTACCATCGCGGCTGGGGTGTGGCTTGTGTGCAATAGTTAACTTAACTTGTTTATACAATAGTATTTACCTTCGTTTCGGAAATGGAAACAAAACAATTCAAAATTGTAAGAGTTCAGATCCCCGACTTCTTTAAGAAGTCGGGGATCTTGTAAATCCATGAATTCATCTGCGTTTATCTGCGTTTATCTGCGGTCAATAATTCTGGAAATCTTACTTCATGCAGCTTCATATTAATTTGCAATAACTCAAACCCCCAAAAATTAGTTAAATTAGCGGTATCCTGCAATGAAGAAACCATAGAGACAAATATGCCAAGAACACAGAAAAACGATAACTTTGTTGACAAATCCTTTACCGTGATGGCAGATATCATCCTCAAGATATTGCCAACCAACCGAAAAGCTAAAGAAGCCTTTGTTTATTACCGAGATGGGATGTCCGCACAGGCAGAAGGCGAATACGCTGAAGCTCTAGACTACTATAAAGAAGCCTTAGAAATGGAAGAAGACTCCAATGATCGGAGTTATATTCTCTATAATACGGGCTTAATTTATGCCAGTAACGGTGATCATAATAAGGCTTTAGAGTATTATCATCAGGCGATTGAGTTAAATCCACAATTACCCCAAGCCTTGAATAATATTGCGGTGATTTATCATTTTCAAGGTGAAAGGGCTAAGGAAACCGGAGATCATGACGGTGGAGAGGCATTGTTTGATCAAGCGGCAGATTATTGGATTAGAGCAATTCGCATGGCTCCCAATAACTATATTGAAGCTCAAAACTGGATCAAAACCACCGGGCGATCGCAAATTGACATATTCTTTTAACTTAGCCATTAGTCGGTTATACAATTTTACCTAACAACGGACAACGGACAACTGACAACTAACAACTGACAACTGTACGGGCGAAGCATTTGGAGAACTATTTTTGGCAATGACCGATAATTTATCTTCCAAATGCTTCGCCCCTACTGACAACTGACAACTGACAACGGACAAC
>Ga0208857_1000133_pt1 | contig 18381 bp, 10 predicted proteins | sample LakMenEpi05Nov12_FD_150674 | JGI IMG/M metagenome (GOLD analysis project Ga0208857, IMG submission 150674) | Freshwater microbial communities from Lake Mendota, WI - 05NOV2012 deep hole epilimnion (SPAdes) | ecosystem: Environmental > Aquatic > Freshwater > Lake > Epilimnion/Euphotic zone ... | reverse complement strand
AACTGCTTGCAGCAGCGCTTCGCTATCGCTCAAAAATCATCAAAAAATCATGTTAAAATACCCGAAACCCATACCCCATATTTGGTTGATCCTGTCAATGCGTAAGTCCTAATTATTATACATCTGAGTTTATTTTTTTTCGGCAATTTATGATTAGAGGTGTGGCGATCGCCTATAATGCGATCGCAGGTTTATCATTTTATAGTTACTGATTGGGAAATTACGCACTTAACCCATTTTAATTTACTGCAAGCTATAGCCCTAATAATCAATTCTGACCAAAGCTGAAAGAGGAGAATAATTCAATGGACCCAATAATTTTTATCATATTTTTAGCTCTAGTAGGTTATGCCTTGGCATCTGCAAAGATGGTAAATCAAGGGAATGTCGCATTAGTTGAACGTTTGGGGCGGTATCATCGCAAACTTAATCCGGGAATCAGCTTTATCGTTCCTATTCTTGATCAGATTGTGATGGAGGATACAACCAGAGAGCAGGTTTTAGATATTAAACCCCAAAATGTCATTACTAAGGACGGAGTTTACTTAGAAGTTGATGCAATTCTTTACTGGCGGATCAAAGATATTGAAAAAAGTTTTTATGCCATTGATGATTTACAAACTGCCTTATCTAACTTAGCAACAACTACCCTCCGGGAAAATATCGCTCATAATTCTTTAGAGGATACTAATATGTCTAGAGACGAGATGGATAGAACCATTTTAGGCGTATTAAATCCCATTACATCGGCATGGGGAATTGAAATTATCCGTTTAGATATTCAGAGCATCACTCCACCGGAAAGTGTCCGCAAGTCAATGGAAGCTCAACAAAACGCACAAATTAAGAAAAAGTCAGCTATAGAAGCCGCAGAAGGGGAACGACAAGCGGCAGTTAAACGAGCGGAAGGAACTAGAACATCTATAGAAATAATTTCAGAAGCCTTGCGGAATCATCCTGAAAGTAAGGATATTTTAAGGTATCTTGTTGCCCAAGATTATGTAGATGCTAGTCAAAAATTAGGTGAAAGCAATAATGCCAAAATTGTCTTTGTAGATCCTGCTAACTCAACAGAAATGTTTCAGGAATTGATTTCTGATTCAGTACAAGAAAATCATGGTAAAGGCAATGGTAACGGTAACGGTAATGGCAATGGTAACGGTAACGGACTTAATTAGGGAATAGGAGTTACTAAATCAATCTAAAACCCTATCAGTAGTCGTCCAAAATTAATTGAACATTTTAAAAATCCCTAAACCAATCAATTTTGTAACGGCAAACTCCCTGTGGTTGCCCCAAATACTAAAATTGGAGGGTAACAAGTTTTTGCATAATTACAAAAATTTTAAATGAGGTGGAAATGGAAGTTGGAGTTCTCTTAGTCAATCGCTACGAAATCTGCCAACAGCTTAGTAAAAAGGCAGCAAGACAGACATTCTTAGCCAAGGATTTACATACTCAACAATTAGTCATCGTCAAGACTTTACAACTTGGTCAAGAATTTCAGTGGGATGACTTGAAACTATTTGAGCGGGAAGCAAAAACCTTGCAAAACTTAAACCACCCTGGAATCCCAAAATATCTGGATTACTTTGAAGCAGAAATTGATAATATTAAGAGTTTCTTTCTCATCCAAACCTATATTGATGCTCCTTCTCTAGAAACAGTAATTCGTAATGGACGAAAATTTTCTGAAGTTGAAGTTATTGAACTAGCTGAAAGTTTTTTAAATATCCTCACCTATCTACACGAACAAATCCCACCAATAATTCATCGAGATATTAAACCAAGTAATATTCTCTTGACTAACCGTTCTGGTAATAGTATCGGCAATCTCTATTTAGTGGACTTTGGTTCAGTACAAACTGTAGCGAGTAAAGATAGTGGGACGATGACTATAGTGGGTAGCTATGGTTATATGCCTTTTGAACAATTCTCTGGACAAACAACAATAGCTTCAGATTTGTATAGTTTTGGGATGACTCTAATTTATTTAATGACGGGAGTTCACCCTGCTGAACTGCCACAAGTTAATGGAAGAGTACAGTTCAAAAATACTGCTATTAGTAATAGGTTGATCCGATGGTTGGAGAAGATGACACATCCTTTTCTTGATCAACGATTTGATTCTGCAAAAGTAGCAATGGCTGAACTTAAATCTAAAAATGAAAGTCATAGCGATGATTCCCATCTCAGACCTGTTGGTAGCAAGGTAAAAATATACCGAGATCAAAATAAACTAGAAATAGTGTTGGAAAAATATGTGATAACGGTGATGAATATGAGTCTTATATTAATAATCCCATCTATTATTATTTTGACGGGGTTTACATCAGGAAATGCTGTTGGCGTTTGCTTTGCTTTAATTGTTTTAAGTTTGTCTATATTTACGGTTTCATCCGTAATTAATACAAATAGTTTAAGATATAAAATCATATCTATTAATCGGAACTCGACTATCAGGATAGGCGTAGCTTGATTCCTTACTTGTGCTAATTCTTTCTCTTTCTCTTGTAATGTTGCTCCTAATTTTGCTTTATCTTCTTGAGCTAATTTGTTCTTAATTTCTGCTTGTTGTTGTTGTGTTTTTGCTTGTTGGACTTTCTTTTGAGCAGCTTTTATATTGTCATTGGCTGTTTTAATTTTTGATTCTGTTTCTTTATTTAGTTGTTCTAATTTGGTTTTACCTGCTAATAAATCTTGTTCTGCTTTTTTAGTATTCTGTTGAGCAGCTTTTGTCTTATCATTGGCTGTCTTATCATTGGCTGTTTTAATTTTTGATTCTGTTTCTTTATTTAGTTGTTCTAATTTGGTTTTAGCTGCTAATGAATCTTGTTCTGCTTTTTTAGTATTCTGTTCAGCAGCATTTATCTTACCATTGACTGTTTTAATTTTTAATTCTAAGTCTTTAGTTTGATTTTTTAATTTTTGAGTTTCTCTCTCTAATTGAGTTTTTTCTGTTTTAGCAATATTAGTTTCTATCTCTAATTGAGTTTTTTCTGTTTTAGCAATATCAGCTTCTCTAAATTGATTGAAGGAATAAACAGAGGCCATAGCTGCAATTACTATAAAACCCGCAGCTAACCTAGAACTTAATTTTAATCTTTTTTCTCCTTCTTTAATTCGTGCTTCAGCCTTAATTATGGCTTTTTCTATTATTTCTTTAGCTTCCTTTTCCTGTTTTAATTCTGCTTGAGCTTGAGCTAATTTTGCTAATAATTCATTTCCCTGCTGTTGACGAATAAACTCAACTAAATAATCATGCACTAACTGATATCTATCTGCTGGAGATTCTCGTAATAGTAAGACCAAACCGGACGCAACGAAGATATTTAAAATCAAAACTAAATCCAGATTTTCACTTTCTGGTAATTGTACTACTAATTCATCTTTGGTTTTTAAAGGTCTGGTATTATTTTCATCCGTGAGTAAATATAATACCAGTCGCGCTACTTGTTCATGTTCTGGACCACAGTCTTTAATCACATCTTCTAAAAACTTTTCTACTACCTTTTCCTTATTCCCAAATTCTCGATATTTTGCTAAGGTTGTAATTTGTTCAGTTTGTAATTGTGTTCCCACAATTTGTAATTCTATTGGTCGAACTTCCCCCATATCTCCCGCTAATTCTTTGACCAATTCCGTAATTAATTCTGCTTGTAAATAAAACCGAGTTTTTTCCGTGAGACTTTGAATTACTGTTGTAGCGTCTGGGGGAGAAAAGTTACCCAAATAATAGCGAATATCTTTATCAAGAATATTATTATTAGTGACGGTCAAATCAACTAAACGGTCTAATTCTAATAAATAATGTAAATAATCTTCCCGCAAAGAAAGGACAATTTTCACGAAAGGAATATCTAAACAGATTCGGAAAAAGTCATAAAATGGTTTTCTCTGGATTTTATCAGTATAAACAAAGAAAAATTCCTCAAATTGGTCAAATATCAAAACCGTTAATAAATATTTATCAGCATTTTTTCGCAATTTTTGAATAATTGTATCTGTAGAATGTGGAGATAATTGATCATTTGTTGATTTTAAAGTTTCTGTTTTTAAACTCTCTCCTAAAAGTTCTATCCAATTTGTATAAACTCGTAAATATATAGGTACAGCGTCCCGTTCTCCAATGGGTTCTTGTTGAAGAGCGGGAATTAAACCACCTTGTAAAATCGAACTTTTACCAACTCCAGACTGACCATGAATTACAGTTAATTTATGTTGAGTTCCCGCAATTCTAGTCCGCAACCGTTTAACGTCTTGTTCTCTTCCTGAAGCAGAAATTTCTCTAGCAATTGTAGCAGTATTTTCCAAGTTTTGGACTTCCCTCTGTTCTCCAGGTAAGGGAGTATTGATAATTTGACGTTGGGGGTTTAGATAAGAAGCACCAACAAAAGCCCGAAAACCATATTGTTGTTCAATTTGTAATTTTTCTTGTTTGAGATTAAATGCTTTTAAATATTGTTTTTCTTGGAAATATAGAAAACTTAATTTTTCTAAAATCGCAATATAAAGTTTAGGATTATATTGATGATAACTTTGATTTTTAGCAGTTTCTAAGGTTTGAATAGCTGCGGATATTTCCCCTAAACCCACTTGAGAACGGGATATAAATAAACGATATTGGCTATATTCTTGGGTGGGTAAATTGGGAATTTTAGTTAAAATATCTATTGCTTGTTGTGCGTATTGATTTGCTTTTAGATAGTCTTGATTTTCTAAAGCTACTTCTGCGAGAAAACCATAATTTTGACTTAACCAAATTTGTGAAAGTACAGACTTTCCATGGAATGTCTCTACATTTTCAGATAAATTCAAAGATTTTTGAGCTAGATTTTCTAAATCATTCCACGCTTTTAAATGTCGGAATATTTCTCCTAAATCATTGATATATTGAATTACTAGATCTAATCTTCGCGCTTTTTCAAAAATCTCTAAAGCTTGCTGTAAATAATTTCTAGAATTTTGCCAATTTTCTAAATCTTCATCATTATTAATTTCTGCTTTGCGAGTATAAACTAAAGATATTTTTACCAAAATTATCCCATAACGTTCTAACCCTCCTCTTAGCAAGGGGAGGGTGCGCGACAGCGCGGGTGGGGTATTTTTATAATTTTGCCAAAATTCTCCACTTTTTTGATAATAATTTAAAGCATGATCTAAATGATCTTGTTGATATTCCCGTAAACCAAAAGCTAAATCTAAACCAGCTTGTATTTCTGGGTTTATTACTGCTCCTCTATTTTGTAAATCCTGACTCGCAAATTCTATTTCTTGATAAACTTGAGGACTGGGAATATGATCATTAATAAATATTTCTGCTGTTCTTTCTCGAATTAGATTAATTAAATCCTCCGTATCATTTTCAAAATCCAGAATACTCCCCCAACTTTCTAAATCTGGTGCGACGCGGATAATTTTTTTAAGAATTTGATTATCTATCCAAATCAAAATCGGAAAAGCGAAATTTTTTCTAAATTCCTCTCGAATTTGATTAGACAAACTCAAAATCACATCAATGTTTTTCACGGAGTCCAAACCAGAAATCATTAAAGCTTGTGGTTGTTCATTTCCCAATTCTTGAGATATTTGATTATACAAACTTTTTGTAGACGCTGTTAAAGTTATTTCTCGAATAGGAATAGAGGAAACTTGATGAATTTGTGCTGATATTTGCTGACGTAATTTCGCATAATTACAACGTAGAAAAATCAACGATAATTGACCTTGAGAAAAATTAATTGCTCTCAATATCGTTCGCAAAGAATTTTCATTATTATCGGGAGAGATTTCTGGATTATTCATGACATTATTTCCTCATTTCAGTATTTTCTTGTTTCCTCCTTCATAAGGGAAAAGGGGAGTATTGTTTCCCCCCTTCATAAGGGGGGATTAAGGGGGGTAAAAACTACGGGATACCACTTTTAAAACATCCTCTTAAATCAAACATTTCTACGTTTCTATTAAAATTGGATTAATATCAAACCAAGATCCATTTTCATCTCGATATTCAAATACAAACATACTGCGAAGTAGAATATCATATTTTTCATCTCCTCGATAGTTTTTTGTCTTTTGTACTTCTTTTAATAACTCCCATTCGTCAGGTGTAATTGCTAAATTTAACTCATTACAACGTTTTTTAATCACTGTTTCCAGACACTTTCGAGAAATTGGTGTATCTTCCATTTGTAAACAACGAAATAATAACATTAACAAGTTACGCAAATGACCACCGCTAACTTTACAAAGTCGTTCTAATGTCTCAGGACTATCAAATATTTTTGTAATTAAATTTTGACTTTCCTCTCCACTGACTCCGGGAAAAGCTCTTTTCATAATCATTTCTTTTAATAGTCTAATTCCTGCGGGATAATCTACACCATTCCTTTTTTTAACTGCTACCATTGGTAGGACTTTAGGATCTACCCCAAAGCGATTTGTTAATCTACCTAAAGCATTAGAAAATATCAACACTAGAGGAATTGTATAAACAACATGACATTTTAATTTATTTAATTGTTCACCCCTTTCTACAAATAGATATTCTGGTTGATATTGACCATTTGGTTTAACAGCATTATCTACCCTATCTAGGTTATCAATAATTACAACTAAACCTGATTTACCACGTTTTTTCAGTCTTTCTCTTGCAGGAATAAGTAATTCTTGATTAATTGATTCTAAAATTCCATTGGTGCGAGGTTCTAAATATTGTCGAAGTTGACCCCGCAATTTAGGACTATCCTTTGTTTTAGCAGTAATTTTGCCAATACCTACAGATAATTCCGCTTCAAAACCAATATCTAATGGTGTTTGTAAAAGTTCCGCTATTTCTGTAAATAGATTTTGAAAGTATCCTGGTTTGAGTTTAATTTCTGCTGCTTCTAAACTTTGACTAACCTCACGAGCAATTGCTAGTAAAATATCTGTAATATCAATATCAGCTAAATCTAAACTTTGGCTAGACTCAAAATAAACTACATGAAATTCTAAGTCTTCCAATTCTGCTTTTAATCGCAGTAATTCCGTAGATTTACCACAACCAATATGTCCTGTAAATAATTGACAAGTGGGAATTTCCGGAGAAAGTAAAGCAATAGTTCTTCTAAATTCCCTAATAATTTCTGCACCCCGTACCTCGGAAAAATCAATATAATATTGTCTATCTTCAGCTTTACTTTGATCAAGAGTTTTGTTAGGGTTACAAGCTTGATAAAATCTTGTTAAATCAAATGTCATGGTAAATTACCCGAAAATCACCCATTTATCACAGATATGTCAGTATTATACATAAAATCATAGAATCAAGCAAGATGTTAAGATGCCCATTATTGCCGGTAATTGTCCTAAATGATAAAATTAATGAACTATCAATAGTGAAAATATCATCAGGAATTTACAAATGGTTTTTTTTAATCAAGATCAACAACTAGAAAATATCGGTAATCAAATTTTAGAGGCAACTTGGGCAGAGTTTCCCACTTTAGCAGCAAATCAAATTGCTTTAACTTGGGTTGTCTATGATCCTCCCGCACCAGTGAATACGGGTGGTGCGCTGACTCCTAACGCTTTTTGGGAACATCCGGTGCGGGGTTTTAGCTATCGAGGAGGAGAACGGATTTATCCTGCGAGTGTGGTGAAATTATTTTATTTGGTGGTGGTGCAAGAATGGCTAGAAAAAGGTATGAGTCAAACTTCGGGGGAATTAAACCGGGCTTTGACGGATATGATCGTTGATTCTAGTAATGATGCTACCAGTTTAATTGTGGATATCATCAGTGGGACTACTTCTGGTCCGCTGTTAAGTCCTGGGCCTTTTGAAACTTGGAAATATCAACGCAATATTATTAATCGCTATTACCAGTCCTTGGGGTGGGAGGAAATGCAAGCAATTAATGTCTGCCAAAAAACCTGGGGTGATGGTCCCTATGGACGGGAAAGGGCTTTTTATGGGGAGATGTTTGAAAATCGGAATATGGTGACGACGGATGCCACTGCGAGATTATTACATAGTATCGTGGGTGGGGTGACGGTTTCTAGTGAGCGATCGCAATCTATGATGAATTTAATCAAACGTAATATTAACCCTGATGACTTACCCCAAGATGGGGAAGAAGACCAGGTTACAGGCTTCTTAGGCGGTGGATTACCTCAAAATAGTCAAATCTGGTCAAAAGCAGGCTGGACAAGCACAGTCCGCCATGATGCGGCTTATATTGAACTACCAGATCAACGTCCTTATCTGTTGGTGGTGTTTACAGAAGGGAAAGCACAAGCTAAGAGTCGGGAAATTTTACCTTTTGTGTCTGGAAGAATTGCAGAAGCGATCGCTAATTTATAGAATTGCAATTGCTGGGACTTAACAACGGAAATAGGTAAAAATGGGACGGATTTTTATTTCTGCGGCACATGGTGGCACAGAAGCGGGTAAAAATGACCCAGGTGCGATCGCTGGTGGCACAACGGAAGCAAAGGAAATGATTCTTTTGCGAGATTTAGTGGTGACAGAACTCCGCACCCGTAACGTAGAAGTTTTAGCTGTTCCTGATGATTTGAGTGCGGCTCAAACCATCGCTTGGATTAATGCTCGTGCTAATACCAAGGATGTAGCGCTAGAAATTCAAGCCAATGCTGCTAATAGTCCATCGGTGCGGGGAGCAAGTGCATTTTATATTGCCAAAAATGACCAACGCAAACAAAATGCCGAAATGGTATTAATGGCACTTTTGCGTCGTGTCCCCCAATTACCAAATCGCGGAGTGAAACCAGATACAGATAGCGGCTTGGGTAATTTACAATTTTGTCGTCAAACTGTGATTGGAGCTTTATTACTACAAGTCGGTTTTTTAAGCAGTCCTGAAGATCGGGCTTTATTACAAAGTCGTCGTCGTGATTTTGCCATCGGAATTGCGGAAGGACTAACTACTTGGAGTCAAGCAAATGATCCTCAACAACCAAAAACCGAAAATTATTCTAGCATTAATATCAATATTAATGGACAAAATTACGCTGAACAAGGAGTATTAATTAATGGGAATGCTTACATCCCAATTGATTTAGTAGATCGGTTACGGATTGATATTTCCAAATTAGCTAATTTACGCCGAATTACCTATCGCCAAATAGTGTATATTAAAGCTGTAGAACTTCGAGACTCTCATATTTCTATTGATTGGGATAGTGCCACGCGCACAGTAAAATTACGCTCAATTTCAACAGTTTGTCCTGGACAAATTGAGCAACTTATCTCCAATGGTAATACATCAGAAGTACAGCTACAACTATTTCTAAAAACCAATAATGAAACCGCCATTACCCAATTTCCTGATCTTCCTAAACTATATCGAGAAGAAGCAACAATTGAAGGCATAAATCATGATATTGCTTTTTGTCAAATGTGTTTAGAAACTGGATTTTTACGGTTTGGTACTGACATTAAATCCCAGCAAAATAACTTTGCCGGTTTGGGTGCAGTTGGTGGTGGTGCGGAAGGAGCATCATTTCCCAGCGCCAGAATTGGTGTCAGAGCGCATATTCAACATTTAAAAGCCTATGCCAGTTTAGAACCTTTAGTCCAACAAGAAGTAGATCCTAGATTTCGCTTTGTGACTAGAGGAGTTGCGTCGTCAGTTCATCAATTGTCAGGGCGCTGGTCTGCGGATTTAGACTACGGAATTAAAATTACAGCTATTCTCAGAAGACTCTATGAATCAGCAAATCTTTTGTAATTAGGGAACGGGGAAACAGGGAACAGGGAATAGGATAAAAATATTCTTTATTCTTCATTTTTCCTTCCTGAGTCCTGACTCCTCAATCCTGTTATAGTGCTATTAATGATGATTTGGAACAATATTTGTGTTTCCCCTCTACGATGACAACCCCACCCGAATTACTCCATATTTTACCTATGGGTTAATTGGAATGAATGTCCTAGTTTTTCTCCATGAAATAAGCTTGTCAAGTCTACAACTAGAACAATTTTTTCAATTGTATGCGGTAATACCGCAAGAATTAACCATTAACTGGAGTCGAGAGTGGACAACCTTATTTACCTCACAATTTTTGCATGGAGGTTGGTGGCACTTAATATCCAATATGATCTATCTGTGGGTATTTGGTAACAATATTGAAGACCGCTTAGGGCATTTTAAATATCTATTATTTTATTTAACCTGTGGTGCTATAGCTGCTTTATGTCAATGGTTTATTGGTATGTACTCTGCTGTTCCTTCCTTGGGAGCAAGTGGGGCAATTTCTGGAGTTTTAGGTGCATATTTAATCTGGTTTCCTCAAGCAAGAATTACCACTTTAATCTTTTTAGGTTTTTTCATTACCACAATTAATGTTCCGGCATTAGTAATTATTGGTATTTTCTTTGTGCAAAATCTCATCTCTGGTTTTGCTAGTCTCCAAGCAGCAGCTAATATGAGTGTAGAAACGGGAGGAGTCGCTTATTGGGCGCATCTTGGAGGTTTTGTCGTCGGGAGTATTTTTGCACTGGGGAATAGGGAATAGGGAATAGGGAATAGGGAATTGGTGATTGGTGATTGGTGATTGGTGATTAAATCCTTATTTTCATCCTGTTAATCCTTCAATCCTGGACATCCTGATTCTGACAATATTCTGACAATTTTCATATTAAATATTCAAATCTCGTAAAGCTAAACGAATTTGTTCTAAGCGAGTGCGGTTGACACCAAAATCAGAATCTCCCACACGAGAAGAAGAACGAATATGAATAACTGAATCATTGCTAGGAAAATAAAATTCTACATCATCAACGAATTTGAAAATGCGACTTTTAGAAATCGCATGAATATAATTATCTGTTTGTTCTATAACTGTGGTGCGGGGAACAACCGTGAGAACTTTGAGTAAGGTTTCTCTAGCTTTATCTCGTGTTACATCATAAGTGATTGGTGCAATAGCGTGTTTAGCATCAGCATTTTGACTGACAACACAGTTAGGGGAAGTTGGACAAGGACGAAGAGAACCTGATTCAATTCCCAAGTCAGAAGCCGAAGCAGTTGCAGGAACTATGCAACTGATGATCAGAGTTAGGAATATCGAGAAAATAATATTCCGTAGTCGGGCGATTGTTGTTAAATTGGACATAATCAGTTAATTACTATATTCTGTGATTTAAGATATATTATCAGCTTTTGATATATTATTGTCTGAATCGGGCGCATATAGTCGCTGGGGAAAGTACCAATGTACTTATACTGCATTCGGGTAAATGGGTAGCCTTTCGCTTACCATCATGAAATAATATGCTTATAGTTTAATTCCAGATTCTATTTATTCTCATTTCTTATGGCTGTATGATAAGCTTGAATTATATAAAATCAAGAATACTTTTGATATTTATAACTTATAGCAATTTGCCTTTATATTTCCTTAATAATTAATTGAGAATCTTTTCTATTTATCAACGAGGTTGCAATACTTTCCGCGATTTGCTATAATTTCAGAGAATTTCATAATTGGGTTACTATTGTCAATTTTGGATCTTTCAAAAGATGTTAGTCTCAAACCCTTTATGGACAGTAGTTTCAGAAATTAATTTCCCAGGCTAATACAAAACTTTACAAAAATTTTAGCCATAAATTTGCTCAGAAATGATCTAACTTGAGCGATAGTAAAAATTTACTATTGACAAATTGGTAAAGAAGTGATACCTAACTTGTCACCCGTTAAGGGGTTTAGCACTGCTAAACCCCTACAAATCACATCAAACCAACAGTTTTCCTAATATTACTTAACCAACGCAGAATACACTTTTTAATATCTGCGGGGTTAGTTTGTCAAAGTATGAGGGTATTTATTTTATTTTTTATATTTTTGCAAACCCATGAGATTTAACGGAAGTTTTCTTCCCTAACAACCAATCTAAATGCTGTGGCAATAATTTTGCTAAATCATAATTATTTACTATAGTCTTTCTTGCGGCTGCACGAATAGCTTTCATATCTTGGAAGTTATCTAACACTTTGTTGACTTTATCTGCAATTTGTTCAGGAGAAAAGAAATCTACTAAAAGTCCATTTTTACCATCTTTAATTACTTCTAAAACTGGTGGAGTATTAGCAGCTATTAACAAACATCCTGTTGACATTGCTTCTAGCATTGACCAGGATAACACAAAGGGACGAGTTAAATAAATATGGGCTGAAGATGCTTGTAAAACTTGGAGATATTCATGATAAGGTAATCTACCAGTAAAGTGTAATCTGGATAAATCTAAATCCAGTTTTTCTAACATTAATTGTTTATAGGTTTTACCATCAGGAAGCTGTTTACCATAGGCTACTCTATCTTCTCCCACAACTACAATATGGCAATTTGGTCGTTGTTGTTGAATTAATGCCACTGCTTCCATAAACTGAGGAAAACCCCGATAAGGTTCCATTCCTCTGCCTACATAGGTGACTAATTCTGAGACATGGGAAAGGTCAAGATTAATGCGGGGTAAAACTAATTTAGCATCTGGCTGAGGTTGAAAAAAATTAGTATCTATCCCATCGTGACAAACATTAATTTTACTATGATATTCTGGGGGAAATTGTTGATGTTGCCAATTAGTGGGAGTAAGACCTCTATCGCAATTATATAAATCAATTAAAATCGGGGCGTTTTTTACACGAATTCGACATAAATCATCTGCATTTAATGGTTCACTAGGATCAAAATCAGCATCAGAACCGCGAGGATGATAAAACCATTCAAAGAAACACAATAATTCTGCTTTGGGAAAAACTTCTTTCATAAATAATGTTGGACCCCAACCAGAATGACCATAAATTATATCTGGGATAAAACCCTGTGCTTTGAGGTTTTCTGCGATTCGATATACAGCTTGTCCGGTGAGAACGGCATTTTCTAAATTGCGGACATAATGATGAGTTTGGGGTGCAGCTTGACGGGAAGGTTCATAAATGACTTTATGTACACCTGGTATTGTTCCTTCTTGACGATTGGTAGTAAATACTATTTGATAATTATCATCTTTTGCTAAAGCTGTGGCTAGGTGACGAAATTGGGCGGGAAAATTGGGATGTAAGAATAAAATGCGTTTGGGAGTTATGGCAGCATTTTTCATAAAGTTTCAATATTTATTTCTAAGTAATAGAATCACGTAAATCATTAAGAGTAATCTAGTATAAGCTCGACGTTTTAACAATCATCAAGAGAAGCGATTCCACAGGAAAAATCAGAGCAGGAGTGATGACTAGAGAGAGTTTCAGGTGGATAAATTTCCTCAGAAATGATCTAATTTGAGCGATCGCAAAAATTCCCTATTGACAAATTGACAAAAAAGTGATGTCTAACCTGTCAATGTTATTAATTTTAGTGATATTAAATCAACATGAATTACCTTAACTTCGATTCTCGCTATATTGTAGGGGTTTAGTACTGCTAACCCGGATTTCTCACCAAGATCCTCAAACCCTTATAAAATCTGGATTATGGGTTTTCACACTGCATCAAAAATCAACCTCGTGAAAAATGCCCGAAACCGTTTCTCTATAAGGATTATATAGATTGCGATAGCGAAGCGCGACCTAGGAATCGCATTGTTTGTGAGAAATGCGGGCTAAACCCTTACATATCGCATCAATTACAGGATGGTTTAATGCTGACGTAGAGACATTCCATGGAACATCCCTACATGATTTTTGGGAGATATCTAGAAACTAAACCCAACTAACAATAAAGTCTTGGTTAGTGAGATTTAGTCCTGGGGAAAGTTGAGCTAATGCTACCTGTGAACCAGAACCCAAAGCATCAGCATCAAAATAGACGATACCATTACTATTATTATAGATAATGCTATTAGTCCAAGAATTGGCACTTGTACCCATAGAAAATACACTGGGAGCTAGTGCATTACTTACCCCGTCTGTCCACACCAGAGAATTAAAGCCAGTTCCAAACAATTCTATCTTGTCTCCTTGTGTCTTAGAAAAGTCGGTGATGGTGTCCATGCCTTCGATGGGAGAATTAAACCTGAACCTGTCTGCACCAAGTCCACCTGTCAGAGTGTCCTGTCCTCCTAATCCCAAGAAGGTGTCATTTCCAGAACCTCCGACTAGGTTATTATTCGTTGCATCTCCGGTTAAGGTTAATGGTCCAGCCGTATCATCATTAGTAATAGTTCCCGTCACGGCTGTAGTTGTACCAATGGTATAACCTGTTCCTGTAGCTAGAGTTAAAGCCACGGTTTCATTACTTTCCACAGTGGTATCGGCTGTGGGGTCAATAGTCAGAGTTTTTGTACTACTTCCCGCAGCAAAGGTAATAGTTCCGGTGGTAGCGGTAAAACTAGCTGCACCTATTTGAGTATAGTCATTATTAAATGTGGCTGTACCTGCAACGTTGTAGTTAATGGTTAAGGCGTTGGTTGTTGCTCCTGTGCGGGTGAAGGTGTAAATGAGGTTGGCTGTACCGTCTTCAGTGACGCTACTGGGTGATACGGCTAGGGTAATACTGGGGGAAGCAATATCATCATTAGTAATAGTTCCCGTCACGGCTGTAGTTGTACCAACGGTGTAACCTGTTCCTGTAGCTAGAGTCACAGCAACGGTTTCATTACTTTCCACAGTGGTATCGGCTGTGGGGTCAATAGTCAGAGTTTTTGTACTACTTCCCGCAGCAAAGGTAATAGTTCCGGTGGTAGCGGTAAAACTAGCTGCACCTATTTGAGTATAGTCATTATTAAATGTGGCTGTACCTGCAACGTTGTAGTTAATGGTTAAGGCGTTGGTTGTTGCTCCTGTGCGGGTGAAGGTGTAAATGAGGTTGGCTGTACCGTCTTCAGTGACGCTACTGGGTGATACGGCTAGGGTAATACTGGGGGAAGCAATATCATCATTAGTAATAGTTCCCGTCACGGCTGTAGTTGTACCAACGGTGTAACCTGTTCCTGTAGCTAGAGTCACAGCAACGGTTTCATTACTTTCCACAGTGGTATCGGCTGTGGGGTCAATAGTCAGAGTTTTTGTACTACTTCCGGCTGCAAAGGTAATAGTTCCGGTGGTAGCGGTGAAACTAGCTGCACCTATTTGAGTATAGTCATTATTGAATGTGGCTGTCCCCGCAATGCCATAGTTAACGGTCAATGCGTTTGTGGTAGCTCCTGTGCGGGTGAAGGTGTAAATTAGATTGGTTACACCGTTTTCTAGGACGCTACTAGGAGATACGGCTAGGGTAACGCCGGGTAAAGCAACATCATCATTGGTAATAGTGCCAGTCACGGCTGTAGTTGTGCCAACAGTGTAACCTGTTCCTGATGTCAGAGTAAGAACCACAGTTTCATTACTTTCAATGGTGGTATCGGCTGTGGGGTCAATAGTTAAAGTGGCTGTACTACTGCCGACGGCAAAGGTAATGGTTTTGCCGGTTCCGGGTGTTGCTCCTGTATAGTCGCTACTGTTAGCTGTGCCAGTAATATCGTAGTTAACGGTTAAGGCACTGGTTGTCGCTCCTGTACGGGTAAAGGTGTAAATGAGATTAGTTGTACCGTCTTCAGTGACGCTACTGGGTGATACGGCTAGGGTAATGGTGGGGAAATCATCATTAGTAATAGTTCCCGTCACGGCTGTAGTTGTCCCAATGGTGTAACCTGTGCCTGTAGCTAGAGTTAAAGCCACAGTTTCATCACTTTCAACGGTGGTATCTGCTGTGGGGTCAATAGTTAAAGTGGCTGTACTTGCACCGGCTGCAAAGGTGATGGTTTTACCTGTTCCTGGTGTTGCTCCTGTATAGTCGCTACTATCTGCTGTCCCAGTGATGCCATAGTTAACGGTCAAGGCGTTGGTTGTCGCTCCGGTGCGGGTGAAGGTGTAAATGAGGTTGGCTGTACCATCTTCAGTGACGCTATTGGGTGATACGGCTAGGGTAATGCTGGGAGAACCTCCGGGATTTTGACCCAAAGTTAAATATTTGTAGGCGTTATTAACTAAAGAATCATTATTAGTTGCGGCTAGATCACTAGAAAGATCCCAGAAGAACATACCTCCTAAACCTTTATCTTTGATATAGTTAGTCTTGATGCCAATTGACTGACTATCTTCGTAGGAACTAAACATTCCACCCTGGTCGGTAGGACTGTAAATATAGGGAACTTTTGCAATATCATCCCAGTAACGGGTATACACACTTGGTTGAGTTTGGAGTTTATTATACAAATCTTTATAATCATAAACACCAGTTGCCCAAGTTCCACTAGCCTTACCACTAGATGACTGGAATAATCCGTTGTTTATATTAGGTACACCAGCCCAACCATATCCATAAGCAGGTGCACCTAGAACTATATCTTCCGCTGCAACCCCCGCATTCAGATAACCCTGTATGGTAGAGTCTATAGATTGCTGCCCTAAGCCGGCATATAAAGGAGCATTATGGTTAGTGGTTGATTCAAACGTAGAGCCATGATAATCATAGGCCATCAGATTGAAGAAATCGATGTATTGGGAGATTTGTGCCAACTCAAGATTGGCCATAGTCGAAGCACCAGCAGGGGAAGCAATGGTAAGCTGATATTGTTTCCCATCTATGGTTTGTTGTTTATTTAACTCTTGCCGTAATGTTTGTAGCAATAAAGTGTAATTCTGTTTATCTTCTGGACGGTTGATATTTCCTGCTTCTCCTCCACCAACAGGGTATTCCCAATCAATATCCAATCCATCAAAACCATATTTAACCATTAACTGCACCGCAGAAGTGGCAAATTTGGTGCGTGAAGAGTCGGTTAAAGCAGCGTCAGAGAAGGGACTAGAAAGTGTCCAACCTCCAACAGACATCATGGTTTTCAGATTAGGATTATTTTGTTTTAAGGCTTTGAGTTCAGCCAAATTACCCGCTAGTCCTGCCTGTGACTGTTGCCAAGTATATTTTCCACCAAATGTCTGTTGTATATCAGCCCAAGGATCTGTGAGTGCTACTTCTCCATTTTCTATTTTTGTAAAGGCGTAGAAAACATGGGTAAGTTTATCCGCAGGAATATCTTTTACCTGAAAATTACGTCCGTATGTACTCCAGTTTGTGTAATATCCACCTACAACATAATCTGGTAAAACAGCAGTATAAGCCTCCATTGCCTGAATTTGCAAAGCCAGAGGAGCTTCAATTAATCCAGTCGCATATTCTAAGAGCCAATCTCCACCCAATGCAGCACTACCAGTCAAGTCATCAGATGCAGCTACATCCGCTCCAGTCAACTGACTAATTTGCTGGACAAAAGCTTTACCTACTACTCCCTGAGCCACGTCACAACCATACAGCAGAATGTCTCCTGTGGTAGTGAGAGATTGACCCCACTGCTGCAATTGTGAACTATAGCTATTGAGGTTTGCTGAGTTCAACTGAGTTGAACCAAGGGATAAACTACCCTCTCCACCGTGAGAAATAATCTGAACACTATCAATATCTGTCAGTGCTGCTAATTTATCGGTAATTTGCCTAATGCCGTCCCCTCTGGGGTCAAGAATAAACACGAGTGAGCCAGGTTCGACACCATTAACTAAATTCTGCCAGTCTGTAACATTGGGATCAATGAAAACGACGGTTTTGATGGATTTTGCCATGATAACTCTGTATTAATTAAATAGTTGATTTTTCTAATCTACCAAACCATGTACTAACTTCCGTACTGAGAAACACTGACTTCATCTGACTTCATTTGACTTGAGAGCTAATTTTGACACCAAAAAACAAAACAACCATGTCATCTATCTAAAGATAGATTTACGTGACGCGCTGATTATGAGAAGATATCAGTCAAAACATCTGAATTTAGTCAAATCTGCCTGAACAAGTGAATTATTACCGTCTTGATGTAAATTATTTAACATTATGTCAAAGTCACTTAAGGTAAGCAATGACTGTATTCAACAGGTTAATATGGCACTTGGAGTTAATGGCTACCCCAACCAAAGAGCTTTAGCTTATGATACCGGATTGTCTTTAACTACAATTAGCAATTTCCTGACTGGTAAACCTGTTAGTTATGCAAGCTTTGAAGAACTATGTCGGCGATTAAATCTAGATTGGCAAGAAATTACTACCAGTGTTGAAGTAATATTTCCCCCCCCCCCGCATACGCACAAATACGCAAAAAAAAACCAAATTTAAATCAATTCATAGACTGGGGAACTGCAATTGATATTTCAGCATTTTACGGATATAGCCAAGAACTGACACAATTGCAGTCATGGATTTTACAAGATGGTTGTCGCTTACTAGGATAGGACTTACGCATTGACAGAATAACGAAATAGTGAATTGATAAATATGAGTCGTCTAGTAATAGGTATTGAAAAATGAGAGAAATTACTAAACCCTCGACAGCACAATGCAATCTAGACCTCTACA
>Ga0208857_1000130_pt1 | contig 18569 bp, 18 predicted proteins | sample LakMenEpi05Nov12_FD_150674 | JGI IMG/M metagenome (GOLD analysis project Ga0208857, IMG submission 150674) | Freshwater microbial communities from Lake Mendota, WI - 05NOV2012 deep hole epilimnion (SPAdes) | ecosystem: Environmental > Aquatic > Freshwater > Lake > Epilimnion/Euphotic zone ... | reverse complement strand
GAGAATACTGTATCTACACCACCTAAAGCATCGTTGTAGGCTTCCGTAACTACATCACCTGCATTATCTACGTAGTATGTATCACTGCCGTCACCACCGTTAAGCTTATCAGCACCTAAGCCACCATTAAGAATGTTATTGGCACTGTTACCAGTGATCACATTGTTATTGCCATTCCCTGTACCATTAATATTACCAGTACCAGTTAATGTCAAGTTTTCTAGTCCAAATCCCAGGGTGAAGTTCACGGTGGAGAATACTGTATCTACACCACCTAAAGCATCGTTGTAGGCTTCCGTAACTACATCACCTGCATTATCTACGTAGTATGTATCACTGCCGTCACCACCGTTAAGCTTATCAGCACCTAAGCCACCATCAAGAATGTCATTACCATTATCACCATAAATAATGTCATTACCTGAGCCACCCTTAAGCGTATCATTGCCAGCGTAACCGTAGATGGTGTCATTGGCAGATGTTCCCACTAAATTGTCATTTCCATTTGTGCCTTTTATGATTGCCATGTTTTTATTTTCCTCTAAAATTTGGTAGATACTTATTTATAACCTTAATTTGTACTTTTATTTCTTGTCAATTAGTTAAATTACTGAAAAAAAGCCGCTTTTATCAAGAGAGTGTTGTATCTTTTTTAGTTAAAATATAGAATTAAATAAACACGGTGCTTAGACAAAATTGCGGTCGGACTTTCTTCTATCCTTACATAACAATACGTAAAGGCGATTTTTTTTGCTCATCAATGCCTAAAGCCTCAAAAATCAACTGTAAATATACGGATTGATAAAGTTATTTTTTTAAGATAGATTTCTTTGAATAGGATGTATTAATACATACATAAAAGTTGCTGAAAAACTTTGCTATATAGTTTTGCTTAACGGGTGACAAGGCGGTCTTTTCTGACCAAGGTTGGGACTGTCTAACACTTCCTCTAACATACCTCTAAGATACAAGGTTGGGTTGAGGTACGTTCACGAAGTGTGGTGTATCCCTGCGCTCGCCGGAGCCATCAGCCATAACCCAACATGAGCGTCGGGTTGCGCTGTCGCTTAACCCGACCTACAAAAAATGGACAAGGTATTGATTACTTATTAAAAGACCTAGATCTCCGACTTCTTAAAGAAGTCGGAGATCTGAATAATGAATAATAATTATCAGACTACAATTATCTGAGCAAACTTACGATTTTCAGGTTTAGGTTTAACTGTAATCTCTACATCACTACCTAACTTGTTTAGATAGTCCATCAATCTATCAGTTGAAAAACCACTTAATCTACCTCTAATTAGTAGAGAAACTTTTGGTTGATCTATGCCTAGAATTTCGGCTACTTGAACTTGTGTTAAATTTAGATTAGTAATGATTTCACTGATTTTACGGACTAACTCGGCTTTCAATAATCTTTCTTCAGGATTAGATAAACCTAAGTCAGCAAATACATTTCCGCTACTAACTTCAACTTGATTTTCTTCTGGCATTTTTTTACTCCATTTTTTCGGTAGTTTGTTGTAAATAATTTTCTTGAGCGATTTTCAATCTTTTTTTAACTAATTCTATATCTTGTTGTGGTGTAGCAATACCATGTTTTGATTTCTTTTGAAAGGAATGTAGTAAGTAGATAACACCCTCGAATTTAACAGTATAAATTGCCCTATATGTATCCCCATCAAAATCATCTACAATTTCTAAAACTCCTGCTCCAGAAAACCCGTGTAAAGGTTTTGCGTTAGGGTGTTTTTGACCGTGTTGTGCTAAATCAAGAGCGTAACCCATGACATCCTGTACATCTTCAGGAAACTTCTTTAAATCATTAAGGGCGCTTGCAATCCATCTGAGAGGCTTTTCTTGTTTTTCATTCATCTAATATTAAGTATGCTAAAACTAGCATATTATGTCAATAAGTAATTATATGGTATTAAATATAATCTTGGTAAAATAGGTCCCCGACTTCTCTAAGAAGTCAGAGATCTGAATACTAGGATCGCCCATAATCATCATGTTATGAAAAAGCGATAGCGAAGCGCTCCGCAGGAATCGCCTAAAATCATCCTCTTATGAAAGAGCGATAGCGAAGCGCTCCGCAGGAATCGCCTAAAATCATCCTATTCTCAAAAAAGCGATCGCTTCCCTAGTTACTCATTAACCACGTATGAAGCTGTAGTACCATCCCAACTCCAACCAAGCCATTGATCCCTTCCAGTTCCACTCGATAGGGTTAGGCTTGACGATACTGCTCCCAAATTTGGACTATCGCAGGGACGTACATAAAGAACGGTTTTTGTTTTTGATACCCTAGAGTTTTGAGCGAAGGCGCTTAAGTTGATGGAAGGTGGTATTAAAGTAGAAGCTGTTTTACCGAATGGAGAAGTGCGAGTTACACTAAGTTGGCATTTACCTAACTGAACAAGTGACAACTAAGGCAATTCTACGGAATTGGGTTTAGCAATATGTGGTAAACCCCAACCGAGTTTTTCCCGCAGAACACGGAAAAATTCCGGTGACTGGAGACGAATAAACCGGGCGCTATAGGGCGATCGCTCTAAATATACCCGATCTTCCGGTAAAACATAACATCCACCATTACCATCCACCACCATTACCAACCGGGGAATATTAACAGGATAGATATTAACTGGTTCACTATCAGGAAACACCAAAGCCCTAGAAGCCAGAGAATGGGGACAAATTGGGACTAACTGCAATACAGGGACACCAGGAGTAATTACTGGACCCCCTGCGCTTAAAGAATAAGCTGTAGAACCCGTTGGGGTAGAAACAATAATTCCATCAGCCGCAATATCCACAGGTGAATGTCGCCCCACTGCGATTTCAAAATGGCACATACAAGTTAAAGGTTCTCGATGTAGCACCATTTCATTTAAACAGAGGGCTTCCCACTTTACCGTATCTCCCCGCATAACTTTAACGGTGAGCATAGCTCTATCTTCAACCTGATATGCACCCGCCATACACTGTTCTAAGGCTTGGGGCAATTGGTTAAGATAAGCTTCAGTCAAAAATCCCATGTGACCAGTATTTACCGTCAGCATGGGGATACCACAGGGGGCGACTAGGCGTGATGCTGCTAACACAGTTCCATCCCCCCCTAACACCAGTGCAAATTTCATGTCTGAGTCAAAGCCAGGGGGCGTAAGACCTTCAATGGGGGTGTGCAAGACTGGACTATCTGGTTGAGAATAGCCCAATATCCCACCGATACTCGCTGTGATGTATACATCCCAACCAGCAGCGGTGAGCTTGTCTTTTAGTTCGATAGCGACACTACTCGCTATCGGCTTAACATCGTTGTAGATAATGCCTGCTTTCGGCACACTCAAATATCCAAGTTTAAGGGATGATTTTTCTGTATCTAATAGTTACACATTTTAGCCTAATGTCACCATTCGGCTGACATTTATTGACTATTGGCTTTGGAGGATTGTTTAAAGGGAGTCTTTTTACTTTTAAGCTTTTTACTTTTGGCTTTTTCGTAATCTAACTGTTTCAGCTTATTCATAATCCGACTGAAGTATTCTTGTAGATATGCTTCTAAGGTGGTAGTTTCTTGTTTGTCTAAACCAAAAACAGTATATACTTCGTCCATATTTTCTGAGTTTAGAGCTTTACCACCAGCTAAGACTTCTGTAAAAGCTAATCTATCAGCAACATTCCATCCCCATTGAAAGCAGCGCAGTAAATTTTGGACAGCCCGTAATAAACTGATAGGCATTCGTGTAACTTTTGCGTCTCTATCAGATAAGCGTTCACAAAGATTAATAATTTCCTCAGCACTCCAAGCACGAGTTCCCACGACTGGGAAAGCTTGCTTTTCTGTTTCTGGCACAGTCAAAGCCCGCACCGCGAATTTAGCAATATCCTGAGTATCCATGTAGCCAATAGGTGAGGATGTTCCTGTTACCCATACTGGTTGTTTTTCTAAAATAGGTATGCCGTACTGACCAATTAACCCTTGCATAAATCCAGCTAAACGTAGAACTGTGTAGTTTAAACCGGACTCTGCTAAATATGCTTCTGTACATCGCTTAATTTCCATCAGCGGTACATTGGGGTATTTATCAGCATCTAAAATTGAAAAGAAGATAAATCTTTCTACACCAGCAGCTTTAGCGGCTTGAATTAATGCTACTTTGCCATCCCAATCCACTTCTTTGATAGTTAGTGAATCTGTGGCGCGAGATGTAGCAGCATCAATAACTGCGGTTACACCTGTTAATGCTTCTGTCAGGGTTTGTGGATTACACAAGTTTCCCCGTACCAGTTCTGCACCCCATTCTTTGAGAAAAGCAGCTTTTTTAGGACTCCGAACCAGACAGCGGACTTTATACCCTTCATCAATTGCGCGACGAGCTACTTGTCTTCCCAAAGTGCCAGTTGCACCAACTATTAATAATGTCATGGGGTTGGTTATATATCTTAATGTTTATGAAAAGAATCTTAACAGAATTTAGTTATCTAAATAAAACTTTACATCTTTTTAATAAAAGATAGGAGTCAGCACTTCGACTTCGCTCAGTGTCCAGTCACGAGTCAGGAGTCAGGAGTCAGGAGTCAGGAGTCAGGAGTTAGGAGTCAGGAGTCAGGAATCAGGAATCAGGAATCAGGATGAAGAATTAATTTTTCTTCCTCTACTTCCCCTACTTCCCCTACTTCCTCTACTTCCCCTACTTCCTCTGCTTCCCCTGCTTCCCCTGCTTCCCCTGCTTCCATTCTATTCTTCTGCGCCTTGAATTTTGAGTAACAAAGCGCCAATTGCCCAACCTACGAAGATTAGACCGAAAGATAGCATCGCTGCATTTAACATTTCGCCGCCCATTTGCTGTAATGCTCCTTTGTGGATTGTTGATTTATGTTTCCTGTTTTTCAGACTGCTGAATTTGATTTGAAGACTCAAATCTCATTTTCAACTTTGAGGATTCAGTTAAACTAGGTCTATCAGAACAATACCTTGTCCAAATCGAAAAAAGTCTTGATTTGTAGGTTGGGTTGAGGTACGTTCACGAAGTGTGGCGAAGCCATAACCCAACAAATGCGTCGGGTTGCGCTGTCGCTTAACCCGACCTACAAAAAATGGACAAGGTATTGTCAGAATTATTAGTATTAGACCTCTATAAATAATTCTAAACCAATTTAGGGATGATAATTGGGAATAGACGGAGATGGGCTGGGTTTCCCCGCCCCTACAATATAATGACTAATGAAGATAAACGGACACGGTTGGTGCTGACGCTGGGAGATCCGGCAGGTATTGGTTCTGAGGTGATTTTGAAGGCTTTGGCAGATCCTCAAGTTATTCAAAATTGTGATGTGATGGTGGTAGGGAATAGAACTTTATTAACTAAAAGTTATGAAAATATCAGTAAAAATATTGATAATTCTCTAGCTTTGGCTAATCCGGTTGATTTGTCTATAGTTGATGTCCCTATTGCTGGTGAAATTATCACAGGTGTGGGAAATGCAGCTAGTGGTGCAGCGAGTTTTGCTTATATGGAATATGCCATATCTCAAACTTTGGCAGGTGAGTTTGATGGAATTATCACCGGACCTATCGCTAAATCTGCTTGGAAAGCCGCTGGTTACAACTATCCGGGACAAACGGAACTTTTAGCCGAAAAGGCTGGTGTTGAGCGGTTTGGGATGTTGTTTGTGGGGCGATCGCCTTTTACCGGTTGGACTCTTCGCGCTTTACTTGCTACCACCCATATTCCTTTATCTCAAGTAGCTGCGACTTTAACACCGCAGTTGTTGACAAATAAATTAGATTTATTGGTGGAGTGTTTAGAAAATGATTTTGGCATTAAAAATGGGAGAATTGCGATCGCTGGGTTAAATCCCCACAGTGGAGAAATGGGACAACTGGGAACAGAAGAAATAGATTGGTTAATTCCCTGGTTGGAATCAGAACGCCAAAAACGCCCGCATTTACAACTAGAAGGACCCATTCCCCCAGATACAATGTGGGTAAAACCGGGTATTGCTTGGTATGGTAATTCTGTGATCAAAAATCCTGCTGATGCTTACTTAGCACTTTATCACGATCAGGGTTTAATTCCGGTGAAGTTGATGGCTTTTGATCGGGCTGTAAATACTACCATTGGTTTACCGTTTGTGCGGACTTCACCAGATCATGGAACGGCGTTTGATATTGCGGGTAAGGGTATTGCTGATGCGACAAGTATGAAAGCAGCTATCCAGTTAGCGGTAGAATTGGTGAAGCAGGGGTATAGAGTCTAGTCGAAACAATGCCTAGAAGTACAAGTTATCATGCCAAACTAATTAAATACTTACAAGATCCTCTAGAAGCAGCAGCTTATATTGAGGTAGTTATAGAAGAAGGTGATCCTATTATGTTAAATAAAGCACTCAAAAATGTGATTGAGGCTCAGGGTGGAATTGATAATTTTTCCGTAGCAGTACAGCAATCCTACGATAAATTTGCCAAAATTCTTGCTGAAAAAGGAGAAATTGAATTTTATTCTTTGACTAATGTACTTGATGCTTTAGGATTGCAGTTAGCCGTAACCGTGAAGTCAGCTTGAATTATGCAAATTAGAGAATTGTTAATTTCACAATCACTGGAAAATGGTCAGAAGGCCACACCCCTTCCCACTGTTCACGGTCAATAATAACTTGTTCTGTCTGAAAAGCGCAGCTATCGCAATATATAGTATCAATAGCATCCCAGGCTTTACCCGTAAAATCGTGAAAAGTTTTCTGTTTTTCTAGAGGAAGAGTAGCTAAAGGATCTTGTAATTTTTTACCATCTCCTTCTACTTACCCGGTTCTTGGACAAAAATTAGGGGAATTAGCCCTAGTAGTCTGCATAGGCTAGATAGCGCAAATAAGCCTAATAAACCGCCAAATTCCTGGTTTTGGGCAATAAAACCGCCGATAGTTGTCCCTAAAGCTCCACTCACGCCCCCGACAGCCGCAACAATGGCAAAATAGATAGATTTATTTCTCACGGGGGCAATTCCTAAATACATATTAGTGCTACATAAATCAACTCCTGCCCAAGTGATGCCAGTGAAAATATGTAAAAGCGGCAACCATAACCAAAAATCAAGTTGATGATGACCAATTCCTAACCATAATAATGGCGTAATTGCGACTAAAATACCCACACAGATAAGAATAGGACGATTACCAATTCTATCGGCTAATTTCCCCCATATAATCAACACTAACAGATTTGCCCCGGTCTGAAGACTGCTATAAATAGTTACTAAAGTCACATCTAAATCTAAAGTATCTAATAAATAGAAGTTGAAAAAAGGTGCGCTCAAATGCACAGCCAACATCCAGATACTGAAATAAAGCAGAAATAGTAAAAATTTAGAGTTCTGCCCAATAATAGTAGTCCAATTAATTTCTTCTTTGCAAATATCTTGAGGAGGATTTTCACAAAAATTCAAACTATGCTGATTTTGTAATTGCGGATTTACGTCTGCTTGAAAATATTGACAACACAAACTAATAATTCCACAAATAGTTCCTAAAGATAGAACTAATCCATAACCTTCGATAGTTCCACCATGCCAATTTGATATTACTAATCCCGCCAAAGGTACACAGATTAAATTCGTCAGATTACAAGCACTATTCCGAATACCAAAATATCTCCCTCGTAACCTGCGGGGAACAATAATGGCTAACCAACTTAGCCAAGATGCACTTCCTAATCCTCCCAGAAGATGACTAAAAAGGACAATTGACAGTGTTAATACTACCAATTGTTGAGAATCTAGTAAACTGGAATTGTTAGCAAAAATGCCAATTACCAGAATTAACCACAATAACCGAGAAGTTCCAAAAGTTAATAGAGAATATTGAAATCTACTGGTAGTTTGTTCAGAAATGTAAGCCCCGACAGGTTGAATAAAATTTACCAGCATGGGAATTGAGGATAACATTCCAAAGATCACCGGAGTAGCATCCAACTCGACTAACAAATTACTGACTAAAATTCCCCCGGTACTCAGACCAAAAATAGATGCAAAAACGGCATCTATGGTAGAAGCTTGTAAACTGGTACGAATATCTTTTTTAGCAAATTGCTGAGGAAACTGTTTAGTTAGTAAAGAGTCAAGATTGGGAGTTTGAATATCCAGTGATTCAACTATGTCAACCGGAAGGGAATTCATATTATCATGTCTAAGAAGGACAAATTATAGAGTGGATATAATTACTGATAAATTGCTATCTTTTGTTCTTGTATTTTTAAATATCAGTTTGCAGACTCACAGTCTATAAAACACTTGAGAAAATGTCATCAGTATTTCATAATTAGGAGATTAATCAAGCTTTTGCAATTAATAATTGAGGAAAAGATCCAATTCTTCCCCATTTCTCTTTATGAAAATAATTGTTTATATTTATACTAATTCATTACTGGATACTGTTCCCAACCAAGGTGATTTGGGTTGGGAAGGAGATAAAATTTATGAAGATTTGGGAAAACGAAACGATAACACCAGATCCCCGACTTCTCTAAGAAGTCGGGGATCTGAATTATTCATCTTGATTTCTAGGAGCTTGTTTGCCTTTTTTACCTGCATTCCGCACATTCATGACTTTACCCAGTAAATCAAACCAAAAAGGCGCACCCATAGCAATAGCAATACCACTCACAAGCCAACCAGCAATCATACTCAAAACACTGAAAACAGGCAACCCATTAATTCTATATTTTGTTACGTTGATTTGCTGTTGTACGTTAGCACTTGTCCAACCAATTGGTAATTCAACTTCCTTTAAAATCTCGTTAGGATCTATTTTATTGATATCTGAAGGATTAGATCCTTGTGGTGTTACTTTTACAGCCTGGTTAATAATTATTTCTCGTAATAAAGAATCCTTAGATAAGCGATTAATGATATGAAAAGTATCGGCATTGGCTGTAATAGCTAAAGTTATGCCAATGATAATTGCGACTCCCTTAGCATTACGTTTATAGACACCACCGGCTCTTTCCATAGAACTATCAAAACTATTTTCAATTTCTCTTCGCAAGATAATAATACCTTCTTCCGTGCTTTTAGCTTTCAATTGGGCGCGTTTTGCCATAATTTGAACGTTATCAACTACAGAGTCTGGCAGGATATCAATTAGTTCTTTAACTTTTTTATAGGTTTCACTATCTTTATCTTGAATAGCTGCTATAACTTCACCATGAATATCACTACCTTTTTTAATAGATTTGACAATTTCATTGATATTAGGTTTTAATCCTCCTAGCACTATGGCTTTTTCTGCATCTGCAAAAATATCTTTTCTTAAGAATTTTAGTTCCCGCAAGGGTTTATCTAAAATATCTTCATGATTGCCTATGTTTGCTTGGAAACTATCTATATATTTATCTAGGCTATCTCTCATCCTATTTATCGCCATGTAGATATCATATTTATCTTTATTAAACTCATTAGTAATGCGGTTATACTCTAATTCTAACTGTTTATAATCTGTGGCAATATCAGTAGCAAATTCACTAGATAACTCTTGATTATTAATGTAAACCTGCAACTGAATTAAAATTTGTCTGATATCATCTAAACGTTCATTTTTGAATTGATCTAGTCTGACTTCAGTCAATTTTCTGACCAAAATTGGTAGTTGCAATGTATCCATAAAAGTATTAGCGAAATTTTCACCACCAATATAGGAAGGCGCACTGCGTTTTTGATCACCAAAAACAGTTTCTTTTCTAAATCTAGAAGTAGACTTTCTGAATAGACTAAAGAATGAGCCAATTGCCCAAGTTGCTTGCCGAGGTAAAGTTGCTAATAAACCTTTAGCCTCTTGATTAATACTTTGAATTAAAGGATTGCCATAAATTTTATTAACTAGTTGAATTACTTCCGGTTTTTCTGAGTTTTGAGCATCACCAGCTAAAAGAATTTCAATTGATCTTCTCAAGTGTTCAGCCCGCCATTGCAGTACAGTTGTCAATAGTTCTTGAATTTCTGAAGCCAGTAAACTTAAAATTAAGTAAATAAAAATTAAACCCAGTGCCACATCTAAAATAAAAGGTAGGTTCATTGACATTCTCCTTCAGGGTAATTGAGCAAATGCTAATGGTAGTATTTATATCATTTAATCGGCAGGATGCCTGTAAACTTCCTGAAAAAAATTAATCAGAAAATCTTCGCCAAAAAATTATCTCTGTTCCTAAGAAACTGAGCTAATTTGGGATCTAGCCATTGCTTTTAAAAATAGATTGTTCCCGGATGGCAACATAGGAGATTCGCTTTGATCTCCATGTGATTAAACCTAACAATTATAAGATTCGCATAGAATATGCAAGAAGGAAGCTTTATTTGGACTCATCTAGAAAAACAGCACCGTGTGGTTGAAAAAAAGATTGATTGGCTATGGCTAATCCTCTTGTTATTGACAGCGGTGATCTTGTTTAGCATCAATCTTGGCGGTTTGCCCTTACAAGATGGGGATGAGGCAACTGTAGCCAGGGTAGCGCGGGAAATTTGGCAAGCTCCAGCAGATTCAATGCGCTGGCTTTACCCCACTTTGGGCGGTGAACCATATCACCACACACCACCGCTGATGCACTGGTTAATTGCTGGGGCTTATGCTCTGGGTGGTGTTAATGAATGGACAACTCGTCTACCTAGTGCAATTTTGATGGCAACTTCTGTACCTTTGTTGTATTGCATGGGGAGAGAGATATTTCGGCACCGTTGGGCAGCTATTTATAGTTCCTTAATTTATCTAACAATGCTGCCAGTGGTGCGTTATGGCAGGTTAGCAGTGTTAGATGGGGCAGTTGCCAGTTTTTTGATTTTGATGATGTGGTTTGTCTTGCGATCGCGCCGGGATTTGCGTTACTGCTTAGGTGTAGGCATTAGTTTCGGGTTAATTTGTCTAACCCAAGGCGTGATGGGTGTTTATTTAGGTGCAGTTGTTTTAGTCTTTCTTTACTGGGATACACCTAGACTACTCGCAAGTTATTATTTCTGGACAGGTATTTTCATCGGTTGTCTACCTGTATGCTGTTGGTACGGATTTCAAGTATGGCACTATGGCTATCCCTTCAATATTGATGTGAATACATCTTTAAACCATATCCAAACTATTACTAATGGCAGTTTCCAAGCACCTTGGTATTATCTTTTAGAAATCGCCAAGTGGACATGGCCTTGGTTGATATTTCTCCCCCAAACTATCCGCATTACCTGGGAGAATAATAATTTAAGTTGGGCAAAATTGATTATTGTTTGGTGTGGTGTTTATCTATTAATTATTTCCCTCATTAGCTTTAAACTTCCCTGGTATATAGTTCCTATTTATCCAAGTTTAGCTTTAGCTTTGGGGTTTCAATTAGCAGAAATAGAAAATGTGCCTGTAGTTTCTGGCTATCCCCGCGCTTGGGTAACGAGTTTAGCAATATTGGCTGTGGTGGCTTCTGCGGGCAGTATTTATTTTAGTTGGAGAACTTTAGACAAAGTAGAATTACAGATAATTTTTGCAGCAGTGGCTTTAACCATGACTTTAGCGGCAATTTTAGCAGAGCGAGGTGATAGACAATTTCTGAAAATTTTAATTTGGGGAAGTTATATTTCTCTATTGTTATTAATGAAATCTCATTACTGGGTTTGGGAATTAAATACAGCTTATCCTGTTAAACCAGTAGCAGCAATGATCACTAAAATAAATCCAGCAATTAAGGAAATCTATACATCTTTTCCCTACCATCGTGCTTCTTTGGATTTTTATAGCGATCGCACTATTATTCCTGCTTCTATTGGTGAGTTACAATATTACTGGCAGTATGATAGCCAACCTTATTTTCTCCTCAATATATCTACCTTAGAAAACCTCCAATTCAACTCTATCAAAGTCATAGATCAAGTAGAAGATTGGCAATTAATTACCAAAGAAAATAACTCATTTTAACTAGGACTTACGCACTGTACAAATTCACCATCATGTGAATGAACGAAAATCCGTCGTTTCAGGCTTTTGGCGATTAACTTCCGATCAATAGCGAACTGCTTGCAGCAGCGCTTCGCTATCGCTCAAAAATCATCAAAAAATCATGTTAAAATACCCGAAACCCATACCCCATATTTGGTTGATCCTGTCAATGCGTAAGTCCTATTAACAATACCTTCGCCATTTTTATTGTTTCGGAGGTTGGGTTGAGCGAAGCAAAATCCAACGCTGATGTTGTCTTTCCTGTAATACAACCCAACCTGGGAATTCAGGCTTTTTTCAATTTGGCGAAAGTATTTTTTAAAGTTCCACAAGAAATCTATTTTTCACCCTTGTTCATTCTTTCAATGTGGGGAATTTCTTGGCCATCATGACTCATATTATCTTGAGTCATAGTCACAATCCCGAAAAAAATCGCACTTCCCACAACCAAAGACAAAAAAGGACGCTTAATGAAGATAAAATCTCTGATTATCCGCGCCAAAGGTCGGCTTTGACGACGTAAAGCCGAAGAGATCATCATTTGTTTCCAAATAAATGGGTCACGGACATAATGTCCGCTTTGACAAACAACTAACTTTTCTTGGCAATAAGGACAGGAAAACAAACCAATATAGGATTTTATTGGCGTGGTTCTGTTATTTCTTTGGCAAATTGGGCAAGTAACATAATGATCATGAAAAGTATTTGTACTCATCTACCTCGTCCGCCTAGTCCCTTGATTCTATTTATAACAATATCTGTATTGAATTTTACTGAAAATCCAGCGGTTATGCCATAGTCACTGACAGTTATTGGCAAAATACTATGATAGCGATATGCAATTGCATGAGATCCAAAATTTACCTAAAACTGAAACACCAAAAGACTTTCAACTCTGTTGCCTATTCCCTGCTCCTTACTATGTAGACTTTAAGAATGAAATTGACCTAAGGATATACTCCCTTATATACTAACTCAAGTTGCTAGTACCGCAGGACGGAATTATTTTTTTCTAAATATTTTGTGATTTTTGTTAATTAATTATTGAGCAGGCAGTTTTTCCCATAATAAACCACAATAAGAAATAACAGATAAAAAATCGTTTTTTCTGACATTTACCTCGGTTATCAATGACTCTCTTGCCTCCGACTTCGCAGACGAAGGTCACGGAATCCGATACTTTTTCCCCACCTTCCATGCGGTTCACTCAGTTAATTAATCGTTTTCAGCCCTCCTCAGAAACAGTAGTGCTTTTTTTAGCCGTGCTAATTGGCGGTAGTACAGCTATGGGGATAGTCACCTTTCACTATTTAATCCAGCTAATTAACAACTTCATGCTGGAAAATCTCATGGGACAAATTGGGAGCTGGGGTGCTTGGACTTTAGCTGCTGTTCCCACTTTGGGTGGTATCATTGTTGGCCTCATGCGTTGGCGCACTCAGGATTTTGGTCCAGGACTTTCTTCTCTCATAGCTGTTTCTCAAGGCAAAGAAGCCAAGAAACCCCTCCGACCGGTCACAAAAATGATCGCTGCGGCTGTTTCTATCGGCAGTGGTGCATCCTTGGGTCCCGAAGGTCCAAGTGTAGAAATTGGGACTAATTTCGGAGTTTTATTGTCTGATATATTACAGGTTTCTCAAGAACGTCAGCGGTTACTCTTAGGTGCTGGGGCGGCGGCTGGTTTAGCTGCTGGTTTTAATGCCCCCATTGCTGGCGTATTTTTTGCCTTAGAAGTAGTCATGGGAACTACATATTTTGCTACTTCTGCGGTAAGTGTGGTGTTACTTGCCGCTGTTGTCGCCGCCTTAATTGCTCAAATTGGTTTAGGTTCACAACCGGCTTTTGCTTTACCTGCTTATCAAGTTCGCAGTTACCTAGAATTACCTCTTTATCTGGGTTTAGGTTTAGGTGCAAGTTTAATTTCTCTCACCTATACTGAATCAATTCGGTTAGCCAAATCCGCCTTTGCTGGTAATTTACCAGGGTTGAAATTACTAGGTAAAATTCCTCAATCAATTCAGCCTATTCTCGGTGGTGTAATCATTGGTATAGTCGGTTGGCACTACCCGCAAATTTTGGGGATTGGCTATGAAACCGTAGAAGCTATGCTCCAGGATGAGGATTTTTCGCTGAACCTATTACTGATATTACTGGTGTTAAAATTGCTGATGACAGCGGTAAGTTCAGGGAGTGGTTTTGTCGGTGGATTATTTGCACCAGCGATGTTTTTAGGTGCGTCCTTTGGGTCCGCTTATGCTAAATTTTTGGCTTTGGTAGCACCAGGAATTGGAGACTATATGGCTGCTCCTCCAGCTTATGCAATGGTAGGTATGGCAGCGGTTTTGGCAGGTAGCGTCAGAGCGCCATTGACAGCAATTTTAATGTTATTTGAATTAACCCGCGATTATCGGATTGTTTTACCTTTAATGGCAGCGGTGGGTTTAAGTGTTTGGTTAGTAGAACGAATTAAACCAACTTTAGATGCTAATGCTAATCTGCAACAGATTGGTTTGCCAGAATTGAAAGATGAAAAAGTAGAACTTTGGCAGCAAATGTTAGTCGCAGATGCTATGCACGCTTACCCCAAAAAATTATCAGCTACTCTGGGAGTATTAGAAGCTGCGGTAGCAATGACACGGGAACGAATTCGCAGTGCGTTGATAATTGATGATGATGCTGGCAAGTTGGTGGGAATTCTGTCCTTAGAAGATATTAAACGGACTCTGGCTCTATGGCAAAATCTTCCTAATTCATCTACTGAAATTCAGGAATATTTATCTAGTCAAAAACTTATAGATATTTGTACTACGGATATTCTCTATGCTTGGGAAGATGAACCTTTATCTGAAGCCTTAGACCGCATGGCATTACGTGGGTTACATCAATTACCAGTGGTAGCTAAAGACAATCCTGATTTTATTCTGGGTTTATTAGAAAGAGAACAAATTGAATTAACTTGTAATTTAACGGCAATCACTAAGGTACTACATCAATATCTACCAGTGATTACAACCACTGAATATATAGAGGAAATTGGGAATTGGTGATTTGTCAGTTGTCAGTTGTTAGTTGTCAGTTGTTAGTTGTTAGTTGTTGGTTAATATCTTCTTATTGCCTGTTCCCTGTTCCCTATTCCCTATTCCCTGTTCTCTAAATTTTGGTAATTGGTCAGTTATTAGTTATGCAGCAGTCAGGGGTAAAACAAAACCACTGACAACTGACAAGCCATAACTGACTAATGAATATTCATTAAGCTGTAGCTTCTACTTCCACATCTTCTATAGATTCCGAATCTACTTGTCGGAGTCGAATGTGCTTTTTCCCTAAAGTGATGACAAACTCATCACCAGGTTGAAGATTCATCTGTTTTGTGTAAGCTGCACCGATTAATAAGTTGCCGTTTGACTGCACACCAATTCTATAGCTGGCACTGCGTCCACCACGTCCATTCGCACTGGGTGAACTATCCAACTGAATACCCTCAGCATCAATTAGGGCATTCAAGAATTTCATCATATTGACGCGCTCTATACCATTTTTGGTAACAGTATAGTAGCCACACTGTTTAGCTTTTTCGTCTTTGCTGATGGCTTCTAGCTCTTTAACTTTTTTGAGCAGTTCGTCACCGACTAGGAGTTCAATTTTTTTTTGTTTAGGCATCAACTTAGGTCGAAAATGAATGTTGTTTGTTGTCAAGTGGATTTTATTTTAGCTGACATTGAACTAATAGGAACAGAATTCTTGAGTTTTTGGATCAGCCTAGCCAAGTATATTACACTCATAGACAAAATTGTTGCATTATTATCAATATTCTTAAAAAATTATATGAAATATAATTACAATGATGCTGATAGCTACTATAGAGAGGAATCCGGTTTTGATTCTTTAAATTATTAAAGATAGGCAGATTAAGAGGGAAGAGGCAGAAGGATTGGGGAAATTAAATTAATCATAACTGCTATATGAAACTAACTACGAGAGGACATTACAGCGTGAAAGCATTGCTAGATTTGAGTTTACAGCCCAAGTATGGACCTGAATCTGTGAGAGCGATCGCTAAACGTCAAGATATTCCTGCTCCCTATCTAGAAAAGCTGCTCATAGAAATGCGTCGTGCCGGATTAGTAACTTCAATTCGTGGTAGCGTCGGTGGATATAAATTAGCAAAAAAACCGGCACAAATATCTATTGGCCAAATTCTAGAGGCTGTTGGTGAAAATATCACTAACTTACCTCTGAATAATCCCACACCCGCTCAAACAGCAGATTGGGTAACATCCAGTCTCTGGAACAGACTCAACCAAAAGCTCAAAGAAGCCTTGTACAATATTACCCTGGCAGACCTTTATTATGATGCTCGCAGTTGGCAAGCATCTCAAGGAGAAGAAGCCAATTTTGTGGTTTAGTCACCGAGTTAGAAGAAAGGAAAAAGCAAGAAAGAAGAATAAATTAGGACTTACGCATTGACAGGAAATACCAAATAGGGGGTATGACTTTCAGGGATTTAAACCCGATTTTTCGATGATTTTTTAGCGATCGCTATTTATCTAGACTTCATCCGCAAAGCCTGAAACGACCAAATATCGTTCATACACATGATAGTTAATTTGTACAGTGCGTAAGTCCTATAAATAATAAACAATCAATAAAAAATGACATCTACTGTTTTGGTTTTGGCTGCATTGTTAGATTACTTAATCGGAGATCCTTGGGGTTGGCCTCATCCGGTGCGAGTCATGGGATGGGTAATTTCCCGCTTGAGTAAATTAGCTCTGCAATATTGCCAAAATCCTCTTTCTCAGAGGCTTGCGGGAATTTTCCTAGGTGTGATTGTAATTACTGGTAGTGGCTTGGTAGGTTGGATAATAGTTCAAAGTGCCAAGTGGGTACATCCATTGTTAGGAATTGCTGTAGAAAGTATTCTTCTAGCTAGTTGTTTTGCTTTCAAAAGTTTACGAAATGCAGCAGTGGAAGTTCTCCAACCTTTAAAAAATGGAGAATTAGAATCAGCGCGACAGGTTTTAAGTAATTACGTCGGTAGAGACACAGCCAATCTTTCCCCAGCGGAAATTCTCAGAGCAGTGTTAGAAACCGTTACAGAAAATGCCACTGATGGCGTAATGGCTCCTCTTTTTTATACTATTGTTGGTGCATTTATCCCTGTTATCGGTGCTGTCCCTTTGGCTTTAGCATATAAAGCTAGTAGCACTTTAGATTCAATGGTCGGTTATAAAGAACTACCTTATACTTATCTTGGTTGGTTTAGTGCGCGGTGGGAAGATGGTTTTACTTGGTTGCCCTGTCGGTTAACAGTGATCACTTTATCATTACTATCCTTAAAACCTGTAAATGTTTGGCGAATTTGTCGCCGCGACGCAATTAAAGATCCCAGTCCCAATTCTGGTTGGAGTGAATGCGCTTATGCTGCGGTTTTAGGTGTGCAATTGGGAGGAATAAATTGGTATCGTGGAGTAGCTAAAGAGAAACCACTTTTAGGAGATGCTATTTATCCCATTACCCCAGATTCCATTGATCAAGCTTTACAATTAACCCGATATGCGTTTTTACTATGGTTAGGACTAGCAATATTTTTAATTCGTTAGTTATCTCGTTCCCAGTCTCTGACTGGGAATGCTATCAAAGAGGCTCTGCCTCCAGTGTGATTGAAGGCAGAGCCTTCTAGCATTCATTCCCATACAGAGTATGGGAACGAGAAAACGAGAAACTACCAATTATCAATTACCAATCACCAATCACCAATTACCTATCTTATGTCTACCAAAGTAGTTGAAATTCTCTCATCAGAAGAACTGCGTCGGACATTAACTCGTATGGCTTCTCAGATTGTCGAAAGGACACGAGATTTATCTCAATTGTTACTTCTGGGTATTCATACTAGAGGAGTTCCTTTAGCTTATTCATTAGCCCGTCAAATAGAAATTCTGGAAGATGTTAATGTTTCTGTAGGCTCTTTGGATATTACATTTTATCGTGATGATCTTGATAAAATCGGGTTAAGAACTCCAGAAAAAACGGATATTCCCTTTGATTTGACCGGAAAAACGGTGGTACTTGTAGATGATGTCATTTTTAAAGGGAGAACTATTCGGGCTGCTTTAAATGCCGTGAATGAATATGGTAGACCAGAGGTAATTCGTTTAGCTATATTAGTAGATAGAGGTCATAGAGAGTTACCAATCCATCCAGATTTTGTCGGTAAAAAGTTACCCACAGCGAAGGAGGAAATTGTTAAAGTTTATTTACAGGATAGTGATGGACGAGATGGTGTGGAGTTAATTAGTAATTGAAATTTTCTTTTTTGGACTTAAACTCAAAAGTATATTTTCTAGTTGTAGAGACGTTCCATGTAACGTCTCTACATTATTTACTTACCCCATAAATCGGGTATTTGGAAAACAAGAACTAAGAGGATGTTTGAAAAGTGGTATTCCGTAATTTTCATCACATTGCTACCCCCCTTTCCCCTTGTAAAGGGGGGAAACAATAAAAATCCAGTTCCCTCCCCTTTACAAGGGGAGGGTTAGGGGGGGGTAAAAAATATTTGATACATCAACCATAACTTTTCAAACACCCTCTTAACC
>Ga0208857_1000129_pt1 | contig 18641 bp, 1 predicted proteins | sample LakMenEpi05Nov12_FD_150674 | JGI IMG/M metagenome (GOLD analysis project Ga0208857, IMG submission 150674) | Freshwater microbial communities from Lake Mendota, WI - 05NOV2012 deep hole epilimnion (SPAdes) | ecosystem: Environmental > Aquatic > Freshwater > Lake > Epilimnion/Euphotic zone ... | reverse complement strand
AATACTAGACCAATGAATAACGTTTGTTGGTCATCTGAATTATCCTTATTTATCGCAACAACTTCTTTAGTATCAAATTATTCATATATTATAGTTTCTACAGATGGTACTAATTGGACTGTATTACCAAATGGATATTTTAATATATCATTAAATAGTATTAGTTGGTCACCTTATTTAAAAATGTTTATTATAGCATCTTCAAATCCAGCAAACCAACAAGTTTATTATTCTTATGATGGATATAATTGGAATACAGGATTTTGTACATCAACTATGGTTACTACTATCTGGATTGATGAATTAAAATTATTTTTAGGATATAATGATGGTGGAATAATGAGTTATTCTCGAAATGGGATAAATTGGACTAATTATACTGTAGATACTAGTGGTTCATTTTCATCAAAACCTGGTAAAATTTGTTGGTCTCCAGAATTATCTATTATTTTAAGTACAATGAGACAAGGATGGACTGGTTCAATTAATGGAGAGAGATTTCATATATTTCAACCACAAGTTTTAGGTAAAAACCCATTATTTTTAAAAAATAATGCATATTTTTATTATGATCAAAATAATAAAAAATTTGGATTTAATACTTTACAACCAAATAGACCTATTGAAATTAATTCTAATAATGGAAATGTATTAAAATTATCATACCCTCATAATAATGATAATATATTTACAACATTTAATTTAACAAATAATGGACAATTGAATTTAAATACAAATACTATAAATATTTCTACTAATTATATTTCTAATGGTTTAAAATTAAATAATACATTAATACAAACAAATATAACATTATTAAATAATCTATCCTCATTAACTGAAGGTATTGCAAAACCATTATTACCTTTACAAGTAAATAGTTCTAATAATATTACTAATATTAATAATATTATGTGTAATTCATTAATAGTAAATAATAATAATTTAGATACTAATAATAATAATATATATTTTCAAAATAATATAATAGGTTCAGCTAGTAATTCTAAAGCATTAATTACAGATATAAATAATAATATCAAAAATATTAATAATATTACATTAAATCAAATTAATGTTAATAATAATAATATTAATACTAAACAACTAAATAACATTACTGATTATAATTTAACATCTATTAATAATACTATAAATAATAAAAATATTGAAATATATGATAAATTGTTTACAAATTATTCTAATGCTAATGTTAGTGTTGCTAATTGGTCTTCATTAATTTGGGTATCTGAATTACAATTATATATTGCAGTATCAGTAGCTAATGTTAGTAATTCTAATAGAATAATGACATCACCAAATGGTAAAATATGGACAGAAAATACAATTATTCAAGGATATAATTTTCAAAGTGTTGTATGGTCTTCAGAATTACAATTATTAGTTGCAGTTAATAATAATGTTGCTAATTATAGAATATTAACTTCAACTGATGGTTTAAATTGGAATCCTCAATTTAATTCATCTATAGATTATAGTTGGATTTCTATGATTTATAGTTCAGAATTAAATTTATTTGTAGCAATTTCTAATGATAGTTCAACAGCTGGACGTATTATGGTCTCAAATACAGGATATAATTGGGTTTTAGTAAATAATAATACTGTATTTAGCTATCAATCTATAATTTGGGCTGAAAATTTAAATTTATTTATAATTACAACTACTAGTGTAACTAGTCCAATTTATATTTCAAAAGATGGATATAATTGGACATCTAGTAATATAAATATTAACAATGTAAGTTCAACATTTAAAGATATTACTTGGTCAAAAGAATTAAATATGTTAATGTTATTAACAAGTAGTGAAAATACATTATTTTATTCATATGATGGATATATTTGGCATAGTTTATATATTACATTTTCAACAAGTTCTACGAGAAAAATATATTGGATTTCAGAATTAAAATTATTTTTAATTTTACCTAATAATAATTATTTTTATTATTCAAATAATGGATTAGATTGGTATCAATTATCAGTATATATTAGTCATAGAATTGATACCTTAGCTTGGTCACCAGATTTAAAAAATTTAGTTATTTTAACTTATTCTTCATCACACGGATTTTCTTACGTATTTTCATCATTCTTTCCAAATAATTCATTAAATACAGTAGTTAGTCAAACAAATAATTTAATAATTAATAAAACTAATGGTTATATTGGGTTAGGTACAAATCCTAGTTATCAATTAGAATTATCAACAGATAGTGCAGCTAAGGCAAGTAGTTCTACTTGGACTATAAGTTCAGATATTAGATTAAAAGAAAATATAGAAGATGCTGATTTAGATTTATGTTATAATAATTTTAAACAAATAAATTTAGTCAAATATAAATGGAAAAATAATATATATTCTAATGATCAAATTAATGATAGAACTCAATTAGGATGGATTGCTCAAGATATAGAACAAATATTTCCTAAATCAGTAATTACTAAAAATAAATTTGATATTATAGATTGTAAATTTTTAAATTCAGATCAATTATTAAGTACTCTATATGGAACTGTTAAAAAATTAATAAATAATTTTGAATTACAAGAAAATAAAATAGATGAATTTGATACTGAATTAAATAATATAGATAATTTTTTAAAATCTTTAGAAATATCTTCTTAATATAATTAAATATCTATTCTGTTTTTTTTTAATTGTTTTTATATAAGTATAAAACTTTAATATTATTATTTAAAAAATTATAATTTAATTAAAATGTCTTTTAATGTAAATAGAGATAGTAATAATAAGACTATTAAAAAAAAAATATCTTATTCACAAACACCTAAAATTACAAGTAATCGAACAGCATTAAGCAATGCAAATTCAGTTAATTTACAACAATTATCAATTAATAATGTTCCTATTACAGCAAATGGAAATAATATTAATTCTTTAGATACAAATGTAGGTATTGCTAGTTCTAATAAAGCAATTGTATTAGATCAAAATAAAAATATTACAAATATTAATACAATTACAACTAATTCATTAACTGTAAATAATGAATCGATAACTGGAATTTATCAGAATAATAATCCATCCAATAGTAATTCTCCTTATATTAAAGATATTGAATCAGGTTTAGTTGACTCTAATAAATTAGCTACCGTTGATAATAATCTTAGTATAAAAAATATTAATGATATTAGTTCAAATTCATTAACATTAAATAAAAATAATATTAATTTTATAACAAAAAGTAATAAAACAATTAAATCTACAGTAATAGATGGAGATTATATAACATTTACAGAAAATTATAAATATAATATACCAATTTCTGGATTATCAGTTTTTTATATTGATTTATTAGATATTTATATGGGTACATATCAAAATAAATTATATAAATCATTAAATGGAAAAGATTGGATTTTATTATATACTAATCCAATATATTCGGAAAGATTTGCATCAATTAGTTATTCACCAACTCTTAATATGTTTTTAACTATACATGAAAATTCTAATAAACTTTATACATCTACAGATTATGGAATAACTTGGACAGCACAGACATTTCCTGGTTATACTGTAGATTATAACGAAACACAGTATCCAAATTATCCAAATACCGCAGAAATATCTTATAGATTTTACTCTACTTTATGGTCTTCAACTTTAAATAAATTTTATATTTTAAGTTATTTTGATTCATATAGAAGACGTTCTGATCCATCTTATAGATATTATACAACAATTTTTACATCATCAAATGGAACAACTTGGGTAAAACACGAAACTTCAGTAGGTAGTTCGTCAGTAGATCAAAATCTTAGTTCAATAACTTGGAATAATAATACACAAAAATTTGAAATTAGAGGATCTTCATTTACTTATTATTCTACTAATGGTATTTCTAGTTATACTCTATCAAATGGTGGTGTAACAACATGGAATTCTGATTTACAGCGTTTTTATGGGACATCAAATGGTTTTTTAGCATATGGAACTTCATATTCTAATTGGACAGTTAGTACAATATCTTCTAAAACTATAACTTGGATATCTAGTATACAAAAATTTATGTATATTGAATCATTAAATAATAAAAATAGAATTTATCTTATTTCTCCAAATTTAGATAAAATTTATACTTCTAATATAACAACTTTATCTAATATATATCAATATGGTGATTTTAAAGATGAAAATAATAATCAATTATATATATCTAATAATAGATTTTATATAACACAAACAAATGTAAATATTGATTTAGATTTTAATAAATTATCAGTAAATAATAATACTTTAAATATCGGATTTCAATCTATTTGTAGATCAGATAGTTTAAATTTATTTGTTGCTATAACTAATAATAATATTAATCAACAAATAGCTACATCACCAGATGGTTTAACTTGGACATTAAGAAATACACCTAATAATAATTGGACTTCAGTAAGTTGGTCTAATAAATTAAATTTATTTGTTGCCGTTGCTAATTCAGGAACTAATAGAATAATGAAATCATCTGATGGTATAAATTGGTACACCAATAATATTAATTTCTTTTCTAGAAAATATAAATTAACAAAAGGTAATTTAGCAATTAGTAGTAATCATTCATTATTTTTATTAGAAGATGGTACAATTTATGGATGTGGTAATACAAGTAATAATTATACTAATATTGTTAATACGGTAGTTGAAAATATTAATACAGCAACTATGATTGCAGCAGGAAGTAGTCATTCATTAGCATTATTATCTAATGGTACTATTAAAGCTTGGGGAAATAATACATATGGTAAATTAGGTAATAATACAACAACTACTAGTTTAGCTCCTGTTAATGTATCTAATATTAATAATGCTATAGCAATAGCTGCTAGTTCTGATCATTCTCTTGCGTTACTGTCAGATGGAACTATTATGAGTTGGGGATATAATAATACTGGTCAATTAGGTAATAGTAATAATACTAATAGTTCAATTCCAGTATTAGTATCTAATATTAATAACGCAATAGCAATATCTGCAGGATCAAATTTTTCTCTAGCATTACTATCAGATGGAACTATAATGAGTTGGGGATCTAATACCCAAGGACAATTAGGTAATAGCAATAATACTAATAGTAACATTCCAGTAAATGTATCTAATATTAATAATGCAATAGCAATATCAGCAGGTTCATTACATTCATTAGCATTACTAACAGATGGTACAGTAAAAAGTTGGGGATATAATATTAGTGGTCAATTAGGTAATGGTACAGCAACCAATAGTAATATTCCAGTTACTGTTACTGGAATTAATAATGCTATTGATATATCAGCAACTTATTTAAATTCGTATATTATTGATTCAAATAATTTATTAAAAGCATGTGGATCTAATGGTACTAGTGGTAGTATAGGAAATGGTAATAATACAACTACTTATTATAGTACATTTCAAACAGTTTCTAATGGAAATTATATTGTTTCTATGGCACAAGGATCTTCTGCTAGTCATATGACTTTTTTAACTTATCAAAATGTATTATATGGATTTGGTTATAATAATAATGGACAATTAGGAAATTATACAATGACAAATAGTTTAACACCTGTATATCCAGTTAATACTTCAAGTACAAATACTAGATTTAAAGAATTAATTAAATTAAATTATGAAACTAATGATTTATCTTTTATTAATAATGAATGGATATCTATTTTATGGAATAATAGATTACAAATGTTTGCAGCATTATCTAATAATGCAAATAATGATAATATTATGACATCAGTTGATGGTATTAATTGGTATTCTAGATATATATCAGGTAATAGTAGCTGGACTCATTTTACTATATATAGAGATTATATCTATATGGCATATAATAGTAATCAAACAACAACTAGTTCACCAAAACTTATATATTCAACAGATGGTATAAATTGGCATATATTATTAAATTCTACCAATAAAATATTCTGGTTTGATAGAACTTTTTTAGCAAGTGGATCTAGTTCTTCTATAACTATTCAGAATGGATATAATGATCCTGTATTTTATTATAATAATTTAATAGAATATGTTTGGAATCAATATACAACATTTTCCAAAAATATAAATATTTCTTCATTATATAATTATAAACAATATTATATTGATAAATTGAATTTAACAATATATATATCAAATTCTCTTAATAAACTTTATTATAGTTATGATGGATCAAATTATATAGAATATAAATTTTCAAATTTAAATAATACTTTTAATTGGACTGATTTATGTTGGTCAGATTCACTAAATTATTTTATTTTAGTTTCATCAACTTCTAATTCTAATCAAATAATTAAATCACAATCACTATCTATATTACCTATTAATCAAACTTCTTCTATAATAGCAAGAAATAAAATTAATAATAGATTTAATGAAATTAATCCTTTAATGGGATTTACAAATACAACAACTTGTAATTATTTAATATGGATTAAAGAATATAATTTATTTTATTCAAATATAGTAAAATTTAATTTAAATGGATATAGAGATACAACTAATTTACCTCCAGGAAATACAATTTCTTATTCACCAACATTAAAAATGTTTATAGCCGGATTATCATCACCATTTACATTTAATAGTACAAATTATACAGTAATTGGCGCTGCTTATTCATTTAATGGAAATAATTGGACTACTAACACAATTCCTGCAACATCATCCCCAAGTATTGGAAGTTGGGGTATTAGTTATTGGTCAACAGAATTTAATTTATTTTTATTAGGTAATACTAGTACTGCAATTCAAGCTGATAATTATCATAGAATTTTAATATCTACAGATGGAATAAATTGGACTTCTGTTTTAAAAAATGAAGGATATAATATAGGAATATCACGATTTGTTTGGATAAACAAATTTAAAGTACTGTTAACTAATAATAATTATTATAGTTATGATGGTCTTAATTGGATTAGAGGAACAATATCTAGTAGTTTAATATATTCACCAATTTTAGACACATTTGGAAATACAAGTTCAGTAACAAACGTAACAACTAGTTATTATTTAGATGAAATTAATTTATTTATTGCATTAACAAATACTAATTCATTATCAATATCAACTAATGGAAGTAATTGGAAAAGTTATACAATTCCAACAATATTTTCTAGTTTAGTATGGGCTAAAGAATTAGGAATAATTTTATTTACAACTTCATCTGCTAGTAATACTCCAATATATATATGTAATTTATATACAAATAATATTAATTTATCTTATTTTAATTCTAATTCAATTACTAATTATAAAAATAATTCTATTAATAATTGGTATCTTAAATCAACACCTTCTAATACTTGGAAATCTGTTGTTTATAGTATAGATTTAAATTTATTTGTTGCCGTTGCTAATTCTGGAAATAATGATAGAATTATGACATCTAATGATGGGTGGAATTGGATTTCTAGAACTAATCCAGTTGATAATGATTGGACTTCTATTTGCTATAGTTCTGATTTAGAATTATTTGTTGCTGTATCTAATACAGGTACTAATAATAGAGTAATGACATCTAATGATGGTGTTAATTGGACTTCTAGAACGAGTGCTGCTAATAATAATTGGACATCTATTTGTTATAGTTCTGAATTAAATTTATTTGTGGCAGTTTCTAATTCTGGTATTAATAACAGAGTCATGACATCTAATAATGGTATAAATTGGACTACTCGATCATCAGCTTCTGATAATAATTGGACTTCAGTTTGTTGGTCAGAAATTGGATTATTTGTAGCGGTTTCTAACTCAGGGACTAATAATAGAGTTATGACATCTATAGATGGTATTACTTGGACTTCTAGAGTATCTGCAAATAATAATGACTGGACATCTGTTTGTTGGGCTTCAAGTTTAGGTTTATTTATCGCAGTTTCTAATTCCGGAACTAATAATAGAATTATGACATCATCAGATGGTATTACTTGGACATCTAGAACAAGTCCTGTTGATAATAACTGGACTTCGATAATTTATGTAGATGATTTAAATTTAGTTGTTGCAATTGCAAATTCAGGGACTGATAGAATTATGAAATCTAATGATGGTATTAATTGGATAACAATGTCTATTGATAATAAAGATTGGCAATCTATATGCTGGGCCAAAGAATTAGGTATCTTTGCAGTAGTATCTGCTTCAAATTCAAATAGTGATATTTTAATTAGTAATATAGCTATAATTGGCATTCATAATAATATATCAGGATTAGATTCTCTTATTGCTGGTACACAAAATGGATCTAATAAAGCATTAAGATTAGGCGGAAATAATAGTAATAATCAAGTATTAAATTTAAATTCTAATAGTAATAATGAATTATTAAGATTAACATATAATAATTCTAATACAAATTATACTAATATGGATTTAAATAGTACAGGTAGTCAATTAAATATTGAAGTAAATGGTTCAAATAAAATATTTAATATCGTTAACCATAATAGTATAAATACAGGATTAAAATTTCAAAATAATTTATTAACAGCAAATGCAAATGATTTAAATAAATTAGATTCAGAATTTGGAATTGCTAGTAATTCTAAAGTATTATCAGTTAATAGTAATAAAAATATAAATAATATTAATAATTTAGGAATAAATAAAGTTTTTATTAATAATAGTTTACTATTAACTAATAATGATAATAATAATAATTATATACAAAATATTACTCCTGGTATTTCAGAAGCATCAAAATGTATTATTCCAGATTCTAATTTAAATATCAATAATTTAAATACTTTAAATTCTAAAATTATTAATATTAATAAAACAAATATAGTTAATGAACCGTCATTAATAGATTATAAATTTAATAAAACATTAAATAGTGGAACTTTATTAAAAAAATATCCTAGTAATATTAATGTATATAGTATTTGTTGGTCTCCTACATTATCATTATTTATTGCAGTTGGGGACTGCTGGAATAATGGTAATGGGTCATTTTATAAAATCATGTCATCATCAGATGGAATTAATTGGGAGCCTAGATATATATTTTATACAGGTACTTTATATAATATTTGTTGGTCTCCTGAATTATCATTATTTGTTGCTGTTGGTACTTTAGGTAGAATTATAACATCTATAGATGGTATAAATTGGATTACTAGATCTAATCCATTAGGTAGTTCTATAACTATGACTTCAATTGCTTGGTCAAATACATTAAATTTATTTGTTTCTATTGCAAATAGTGGAACTTATAGAATAATTACATCACCTGATGGTATTACTTGGACTATTATAACTTCATTTACAACAGCATCAAATTGGAATTCTATTATATGGGCTTCGGGATTATCTTTATTTATTGCAGTTGCAAATTCAGGAACTACAACTACTCAAATAGCTACTTCTAATAACGGAACTACTTGGACATTACGTACAAGTCCTGTTGCTAATACTTGGACATCAGTTACATATTCTAGTACATTAAATTTATTAGTTGCTGTTTCAAATTCAGGTACTAATAATAGAATAATGACATCACCAGATGGTACTACTTGGACATCTCGAACAAGTCCTGCCGATAATAACTGGACTTCTGTAGTTTGGGCTTCAGGATTAGCATTATTTATTGCTGTTTCTAATAACGGAACTAATAATAGAATTATGAAATCAAGTAATGGTACTACTTGGTCTTTAGTTGATACAACTAATTTAAATATTGATTATAATACTATTGCATATTCTAGTAATTTAAATTTAATTGTAGCGGGCGGAATAAGTACAGGTACTTATAGTAATAATAAAATAGTAACATCAGTAGATAGTAATACTTGGATATTAAGAGACACTAATTATGATGGTTGGAATAAAATATTATGGATTCCTAGTTTAAATTCTTATATTGGATGTGCATCTTCTAGTGGGTTTATGAAAAGAATTATTAAATCATCTAATGGTATTGATTGGACATTATTTAGTACAAATATTATAACTGATTTTAATAATTATATAATTCAAGATATTATTTATATATCTGAATTAAATTTATTTTTAGCAATTGGTAATACTTTTATAATTAGATCTAGTAATGCAGAGTCTTGGACTTCTTGTACCTTACCATCAGGTACTTTAAATTTAAGATCTATTATATGGTCATCTTCATTAAATTTATTAGTTGCAGTTGGTAATTCTGGAACTATGTCTTCAAGAATTTTAACTTCTTCTGATGGTATTAATTGGTCATTACAAACCCATCCTTTATTAACTGCTAATTGGTATAGTGTTACATGGTCAAGTTCTTTAAATTTATTTGCAATTGCTAGTAATACTAATTATTATAATCAAGTTATTACTTCACCTGATGGTATTAATTGGACATTACGTAATACTTCTACAAATGCTTTTGCTATAAATAGTATTAATTGGATTCCTCAATTAAATTTATTTATAGCAACTGGTACTAATAGTTATATGCTTAAATCATCGGATGGTATTAATTGGACATCTTCAATTATTTATACTAATGATGGTATTACATTATCTTCAATAATAAATCAATTAGTATGGATTAATAAATTTAATATATTAGTTGGAATTTCTACAAATAACGGTAATAGTCAAAATACATTAGTTTATACATACGATGCAAATACTTGGTATACTATAACATTACCATATTTTAATAATAATAGTTATTCATCAGTTGTTTATTCAAATGAATTAGAACAATTTATTGTATATACTAATTCTAGTTTAAATTCATTTGCTCCTTTTATTACATATAATTTAAATAGTATTATTCAAAATGCATCATCTTCAATTAATTTAAATAATGTATCTACATTAATAAAACCAAATAATACTATGGTAAATAATGCAATTAATAATTGGAATTCTATAGTATATAATTATAATAATAATTTAACTTGTATTTGTTATTCTAGCCATTTAAAAAGATATGTTGCTTTAAGTAATACAGGTACTAGTAATAGAGTAATTTATTCAACTAATGGATTAACTTGGACTATTACATCAACAGTGGTTGATAATAATTGGACTTCTGTATGTTGGTCATTTAAATTAAAATTATTTGTAGCAGTATCTAATTCAGGAACTAATAATAGAATTATTACATCACCCAATGGTACTACTTGGACAGCTAGAACAAGTCCAGCTGATAATAATTGGACATCAGTTTGTTGGTCAAATGAATTAAATTTATTTGTTGCTATTGCTAATTCTGGAACTAATAATAGATTTATGATATCTGGTAATGGAATTCATTGGGGTACTATACCAATTAATAATAACAATGATTGGACTTCTATTTGTTGGGCTTCTGAATTATCTTTATTTGTTGCTGTTGCTAGTACAGGAACTAATAATAGAATTATTACTTCAAATAATGGTTTTGATTGGGTTACTAGAAATAATCCTGTTGATAATAATTGGACATCTGTTTGTTGGGCTCCTGAATTATCTTTATTTGTTGCAGTTGCTAATACAGGAACAAATGATAGAATTATGACATCATCTGATGGTATTACTTGGACTTCTCGTACTAGTCCTGTTGATAATAATTGGACTTCTATTTGCTGGGCTCCTGAATTAATGAGTTTTATAGCAGTATCTAATTCAGGTACAAATAATAGAATTATGAAATCTATTGATGGTATTAATTGGTCTATTAATTCTATTAATTATAATTTAATTTATAATCCAATATTAACATTAAATACAATAGCTGGTGGTAATCATCATACATTAATTTTATTAAATAGTAATACTGTATCAGTAATTGGTAGTAATAGTAATGGACAATTATGTGAAAGTACAACAACTTCTTCAAGAACAACTGCAAATATTATAAGTTCAAATTTATATAATGTAATAGAAGTTGCAGCTGGTAATCAGTTTTCTCTTGTATTATTATCTAATGGTACTATTCAAGGATTTGGTAGAAATGATTATGGACAATTAGGAGATAGTACAGTAACTCAGAGAACTAGTCAAGTTTCAGTTACTGGTATTAATAATGCAATAGATATATCAGTAGGTCCTTCTGGTAATCATTCATTAGCATTATTAAATGATAATACTGTTAAAGCATGGGGTACTAACTTTTATGGACAATTAGGTAATACAGTTAATATAGGTACAAATACTGCTAATAGTACACCTAGTTTGATATCTAATTTATCAAATGTTATTATGGTTAAAGCTGGTAATAATCATTCTTTAGCATTATTAAATAATGGTACTATTATGGCTTGGGGATTTAATGATCGTGGACAATTAGGTAATGGTACTACAAATAATAGTTCAAGTCCAGTAACTGTTTTAGATATTAATAATGCTATTGCAATAGCAGCTGGAGATAAACATTCTATTGCATTATTAAGTGATGGTACTATTAAAGCATGGGGGTCTAATGAATTTAATCAATTAGGTAATTCTACAAATGCTGGAACAACTACAGCTAATAGTACAGCATTATCTGTATTAAATATTACAAATGCAATAGCAATTGCTAGTGGGTCAAACCATTGTTTAGTATTATTAAACGATAATACAGTAAGAACCTGGGGTAGAAATGCAGATGGGCAATTAGGAAATGGTACTATAACTAATAGTTTTACACCAGTTACTGTTACTAGTGTAACTAATGCTATAGGAATAGCTGCAGGTGATGTTCATTCATTAGCATTAATTAATAATGGAACTATTAGAGCTTGGGGAGATAATCAATTTGGTAAATTAGGCGATGGTTCATCAACAGACAGAAATACTCAAATTACAGTATCTAGTATTAATAATGCTAAATATAATGAAACAGGTAATTCAAGTTATGCTAATAATAATTGGACATCAATATGTTGGAATCCTGATTTAGAAATATTTGCAGCTGTGTCTAATTCAGGAACAAATAATAGAATATTATTGAGTTCAAATGATTCAATATTATCTAGAGAAACAGTAATTAAAAATTTAAATAATTCTTTTAATATAGATCAAAATAATGATCGTATTGGATTAAATATAAATAATCCAAGTTATCAATTACATTTATCAAGTTCTACAGTTGCTAAACCAGGTACTTCTACTTGGACAGTTAGTTCAGATATTAGATTAAAAGAAAATATTGAAAATGCAGATTTAGATATTTGTTATAATAATATTAAAAATTTATCATTAAAAAAATATAAATGGAAAGATGAATATGTAACTACAGAAAATGATCCTGATAGACATAAATTAGGTTGGATAGCACAAGAAGTTGAATTAATTTTACCAAAATCAGTAAAAACTATTGAACAATATGGATTCAATGATTGTAAAACTATTAATACAGATCAAATAATTACACATATGCATGGTTGTGTAAAAAAATTATTAAATATATATGAAAATCAAAATAATAAAATTAATAATTTAAATCTAGATATAAATGAAATGAAAATATTTATTAATAACTTATAATTAATAAAAATAAAAAAATATAATTATTCTTTTTTTTATTTATTATATTATATATTTATATTTTTAAAAAAAATGTCTAATTTTACAGTTTCTAGAACTAATAATAGAGTTATCAAAAAAAGTCTGAATAATGAAGATATTAGTATAGTTAATAATAGTAATTCATTAGCTACTAATTATGATATTTATGAAGCAAATGTTAATTCATTATCATTAAATAATACAGTATTAAATGTAGACTCAAATGAATTTAATTTTTTAAATACTACTGATGGTATTGCAACTGCTAGTAAAGCATTAATAACTGATAATAATAGAAATATTTCAGGTATAAATCAATTATCATGTAATTCTATTAATATTAATGGTACTATAATTCCTAGTGTAAATAATAGTTCATCTAGTAGTTCTTATTTAACTGAAATAGTTCCTGGTAATGCAAATAGTAATAAAGCATTAGTATTAAATGAAAATAGAAATATTTCTAATATTAAAAATTTATATACCAATAGTATTAATACAAATAATTATAATATAACAGTAAATAGAAAAAATAATTATAATATTAATAATTTATCATATAATGTTTTAAATAATGATAATAATTGGACATCTATATGTTGGTCAAATAAATTAAATTTATTTGCAGCAGTTGCTGATTCTGGAAATAATCGCATTATGACATCACCTGATGGTCTTAATTGGACTTCTATTAATAATATACCAAATAATAATTGGAAATCTATTACTTGGTCAAAAGAATTATCTTTATTTATTGCAGTAGCTAGTTCAGGAACAAATGATAGAATTATTAAATCATCTGATGGAATTACTTGGGAAAGTAATAGCATGATATATAATGACTATAATGAACCATCTTTTACAAAAAACAATATAGCTAGTGGTGATTCTCATTCTTTAGCATTATTATCTAATGGTACAGTTAAAAGTTGGGGATTAAATAATAATGGTCAATTAGGATATAGTACTAATTATGGAACGAATAATTCTTCTATTATACCGACTACTATACCTAATTTAAATAACGTAATTTCTATTGCTGCAGGATCTAATCAATCATTTGCATTATTATCTAATGGTACTATAATGGCATGGGGATATAATAATAATGGACAATTAGGAATAAGTAATAATACTACTACGTATATTCCAACTTTAGTATCTGGTATTAATAATGCAATTAAAATTTATGCAGCGTCTAATATATCTGCTGCATTATTATCTGATGGAACTGTTAAAATATGGGGTTCGAATGGTTATGGTAATTTTGGTACTAGTACTCCAAGTAGTAGTAACATACCAATAACTATATCAGGAATTACAAATGCTATAGATATTGGAATTAATTTTTATTGTACTACTATTTTATTATCTAATGGCACAATACAAACATGCGGTATAAATTATTATAATCAATTAGGTAGAAGTACAAATAGTGGAACATTTACAATTACTTCATTTGGTCAAGTATTAAATATTACAAATGCTACTGAAATATCTAGTATTGGAAATTTTACTTTAGCATTATTATCTGATGGTACTATAAAAGCTTGGGGATCTAATGAATCTGGTCAATTAGGAAATGGTAATACTACTAGTACATTTACACCAGTTACTGTATCAGGTATTAATAATGCTATTACAATATCAGCTGGATCAAATCATTCATGTGCATTATTATCTGATGGTACTATTAAAATGTGGGGATATAATTATTATGGACAATTAGGAGTTAGTACAAATAGTGGAACGGGTACTGCTAATAGTACACCAATTAGTATAACTACTTTATCTAATATTATATCTATATCATTAGGTTCAGCCCATACTTTAGTTTTAACTAAAAATAATATATTATATAGTTTTGGATATAATATTTATGGTCAATTAGGGTATAATACAAATATTGGAACTCAAACTGCTAATTCTACACCTATGGTTATTGAAGGATTATATAATTTTAAATTTAATTTGAATCCTATTAGTAATACAAATTATAAAAATTATAATTGGACTTCTATATGCTATAGTTCTGAATTATCTTTATTCGTAGCAATTTCAAATTCTGGAAATGAAAATAGAGTAATAACTTCTTCAGATAGTATTAATTGGACATCAAGAATATGTGCTGCTAATAATAATTGGACTTCTATATGTTATAGTTCTGAATTATCTTTATTTGTAGCTATTTCAAATTCAGGAACTAATAATAGAGTTATGTATTCTTATGATGGTATTAATTGGGCACTTGAAATAAATTCAAATTCAGATTTTAATAATAATTGGGTATCTATATGCTGGTCACCTGAATTATCTTTATTTGTTGCGATTGCTAATTCAGGAACTAATCGAATTATGAGTTCTTCTGATGGTATTAATTGGATTTTTAATTCTATACTATATTCTTTAAATTTTCAATCTATTATTTGGATTTCGGAATATAAATTATTTATAGCAATTGCTTTATCAGGTAATGCTAATAAAATATTTAAATCTAATAATGGTATTAATTGGGAAATAATTAATTTAAATAATTTATATACTAATCCATTAAATTGTTTAGCTTGGTCTCCTAAATTAGAAAAATTAGCAATATTATCATCTAATATTAATAATTCTAATATCAATACTTTAAATTATATATCTACTTGGAATATATGTCAATCTCCATATAATACTAGTTCTTTAAGATCTATAATTTGGGTTAATGAATTAAATTTATTTATTGCCATTGGTATTTCAGGTACTATTATTAGATCTATTAATGGTATAGAATGGATTAAATGTACATCACCCGTTAATGTTACTTGGAATGATGTATGTTGGTCACCTAATTTAAATTTATTAGTAGCTATAAGTAATGGAATGACTAATGCTATTATGACATCATCAGATGGTATTAATTGGACTTCTGCTAATGCACCATCTTCACAAAATTATTTTACTATATGTTGGTCATCTGAATTATCTTTATTTGTAGCAGTAGCATCTAATGCAACAGCGATAGGTAATGTAATTATAACATCTTCTAATGGTACTAATTGGACTCATCGAACTGGAGCAGCTAATGGTGATTGGAAAAAAATAATTTGGGTTAGTTCATTAACTTTATTTATTGTAGTTGGATCTAGTACTGGATCTAGAGTAATGACATCACCAGATGGTATTAATTGGACAACAAGAACTGCAGCTGCTGAAAACAATTGGGCTTCAGTTACTTGGTCTAGTAGTTTAAATTTATTAGTTGCTGTTTCGACAACAGGGACAAGTAATAGAGTAATGACATCTACTAATGGTACTAGTTGGACAATTAGAACAACATCTAGTTCATATGAATATACTTGGAATCATATTATTTGGATATCTGAGTTAAATTATTTTATAGCTATAGCATCTGAAGGTAATGGATATATTATGTATTCTACAAATGGAACTACATGGAATAGTTATTTTCAAATTAATCCATCCAATATTACAATATTACCTACTAATTTAGTATGGTCTTCTAAATTAAAATGTATAGTAGCTATTTGTAATAGTAATAATAGATTTAATATATTAAAAACAGATAGCTTATATAATTTATCGATTGTAAATAATCCTAAAATAACTGAAGATATTAATTTATATTCTCTTTATAAAAATCAAACTATTAATAAATCTACTACTAAATATTGTTTAAAAAATTGGTATTATACTAATGCATCTATTAATAATACTTGGACATCTATATGTTATAGTTCTGATTTAAAAATTTATGTAGCTATTTCAAATTCAGGAACAAGTAATAGAGTAATTAGTTCAGTAGATAGTATTAACTGGACTACTAGAACATCAGCTGCTGATAATAATTGGACGTCTGTTTGTTATAGTCCTGAATTAACATTGTTTGTAGCAGTCTCTAATTCAGGTACTAATAATAGAGTTATGACATCTAGTAATGGAACTACTTGGACTATTAGAACATCAGCTGCTGATAATAATTGGACTTCAGTTTGTTGGTCAAATGAATTATCTATGTTTGTTGCTGTATCAAATTCAGGTACTAATAATAGAGTAATGACTTCATTTGATGGAATTACTTGGACAATTAGAACATCGGCTGCTAATAATGATTGGAACTCAGTATGTTATAGTTCAGAATTAATAATGTTTATAGCAGTTGCTTCTTCAGATACTAATAGAATTATGTATTCTTATGATGGTATTAATTGGGTAGCTATTATTAGTCCAGTTAATAATAATTGGATATCTATTTGCTGGTCTGATGAATTAATGTTATTTGTAGCAATTGCAAATACAGGTACAAATAATAGAATAATTACATCATCCGATGGTATTAATTGGACAATTCAATTTAATCCAGAAGATAATAATTTTATTTCAATAATATGGATACAGGAATTACATATTTTTATAGCACTTGCAAATTCTGGTACTAATAGATTAATATATTCTTATGACGGTATAATATGGAAAAGTATAAATTTATCTATTAATAATACTTGGCAATCTATTTGTTGGAATCCAGAATTAGCCATTTTAACGATTATATCAAATGATGGTACAAATAATCGTATTATTTATTCTAATCATTTTTATCCTACTCAATTTAATACAATTTTATCAAATAGTTATAAATTTGATGAATCAAATGGATATTTTTTCGCAAGCCCTGGATTAATCGTAAGATCTTCTGATAAAGTTTTAACTCATCAAGTTGAATTAGAAAGTACTTCTAATCAATTAACACTTTATTCATCTAATAATACTATATATTATATAAGTGTAAATTGGCAAAATGAATTATCTTTAAATTCAAGTACTTCATCTATTAATATCGTAAATCATAATGGTATTGATCAAGGCTTAGCATTAAATAATGTTTTAATAACTTCAACAGCCAATCAAATTAATGCTTATAAAAATATAACAACAGGTATTGTAGAATCTAATAAATTTATTATACCTGATAAAGATCTCAATATATTTAATATTAATGAATTATCTATTAATCAATTAAATATGAATGATGTATTTTCAACATTAACGATTGGCGAATCTAAACAATTATCTCCATTAGTTACTAATAATAATAATGATATAAATAAAATTAATAAAATAGAACTTAGTTCATTAAC